>Ga0310345_10000900_pt1 | contig 36787 bp, 35 predicted proteins | sample HC15DNA20500_MG_FD_204667 | JGI IMG/M metagenome (GOLD analysis project Ga0310345, IMG submission 204667) | Marine microbial communities from station ALOHA, North Pacific Subtropical Gyre - HC15-DNA-20-500_MG | ecosystem: Environmental > Aquatic > Marine > Oceanic | place: Pacific Ocean: North... | reverse complement strand
GCCTGGTCATCGGGCCAGGGTTGGGCTGGTTCGTGCCGGAGCGCGACATCGGCGAGCTGGTCAAGCCGATGATCTCGATCGCGGTGGCGATCATCCTGTTCGAGGGTGGCCTGACGCTCAACTTCCGCTCCTTGCGCGACGAGGCCAAAGGGGTGAGCCGGCTGGTCTTCATCGGTGCGCCGCTGGGCTGGCTGTTCTCGGCGCTGGCGCTCCGCTACGGCGCGGGGCTGAGCTGGGAAAGCTCGGCGGTGTTCGGCGGCATCATGATCGTCACCGGACCCACGGTGATCGCGCCGCTCCTGCGCACCGCGCGGCTGGCGCGCCGACCGGCCTCGCTCTTGCAATGGGAGGCGATCGTCAACGACCCGATCGGGGCGCTGGCCGCGGTGCTGGCCTTCGAGGTGGTGCTGGTGCTGCGCACCGCCGTCACCGTCGGTAGCGCCGTGTGGGAGCTGGCGCTGGGCATCGTCGTGGCGCTGGCGCTGGGCGCGGCCGGCGCGGCGGTGGTGGCCTGGGGTTTCCGCAAGGGGCGGGTGCCGGAATACATGAAGGTGCCGGTGCTGTTCTCGCTGCTGCTCGCGGTTTTCGCGGTCTCCGACGCGGTGCTGCACGAAAGCGGCCTGCTGGCGGTGACGGTGATGGGCATCGGCATCGCCAATGCCGACCTGCCGTCCTATGCCGAGCTGCGCCGCTTCAAGGAACACGCGACGATCCTGCTGGTCTCGGGCGTGTTCATCCTGCTCGCCGCCGCGATCGAGTTCGAGACGCTGGCCGCGCTCGACTGGCGCGCGGTGGTCTTCGTGCTGGCGGTGGTGCTGGTGGTGCGGCCCCTGACCGTCTGGCTGTCGCTCCTGGGCGCCGGCGTGCCATGGCGCGAGCAGCTGCTGGTGGCGCTGACCGGGCCGCGCGGCGTGGTGCTCGTCGCTGTCGCGGGTCTGTTCGGCGAACGGCTGGCCGATCTCGGTGTGCCGGACGGCCATGTCGTGGCGCCGCTGGCCTTCGTGCTGGTGGCCTTCACGGTGGTGGTGCACGGCTTCACGCTGGTGCCCTTCGCGCGGGCGCTCGGCCTGTCGGGCGGCACCGTGCCGGGCGTGCTGCTGATCGGCGGCTCGCGCTTCACCCGCGGTCTGGCCGAGGCGCTTCGCAAGATCGAGGTGCCGGTGCTGATGGCCGATCCGAACCACAACAACCTGCGGGCCGCGCGCTCGGAGGGCATCCCGACCTATTCCGGCGACATCCTGTCGGAATCGGCCGAGCATTTCCTCGAACTGGTGAGCTACGACGTGGTCGTCGCCGCGACCGAGAACGATGCCTACAACACGCTGGTCGCCACCGATCTCGGCCCGGAATTCGGCCGCGACAACGTCTACCAGATCACCCGTCAGAAGAACGAGAGCGCGCGCCACGCGCTGTCCTCCAGCCTGACGGGCCGCGAATTCGGTCCCGAGGAAGGCTATAACGGGCTCGAGAAGATGATGCAGGAGGGCTGGAGCTTCCGCGTCACCCGGCTGACCGAGGAATACGGTCTCGAGGAGTGGCGCGCCAAGCGGCCCCACGCCAAGGTCGTGGCCCGGGTCGGGCCGCAGGGCACCACCGAGTTCATCCGCGAGGATGAGGACATCCGCCCCGCGCCCGATGTGCGGATCATCTCGCTGCTGCCGCCGGGCGAGGAGAAGGGCACCGATCCCGAGGCCGGCCACGAGATCGCCAAGCAGGCCGCCAAGAACCATGGCAAGGGCAATGGCAAGCCCCCGGGCAAGAGCGGCAGCATGGCCGGGGTCAAGGCATGGGGCCCGAAACCCGGCAGCCTCTGGCGGCCCGGCGGGGCAAAGCCCGGCGCCAAGCCGCGCAAACCGGATGGCAAGCCGCCCCGCGCGGCATGACGCGCGGCGGCTGAGACCGGTCCGATACGGCGCGCGCCGCGTTGACGCGCGGCGCCGCCGTGGTAAAGGGTCGCGGGCCGATCTCGCGGCACGACTGGCCGAAAGGACTGCGCATGAACCTCTTCACCGACATCCGGGCGCTTGTGCTCGACACGCTGAACGCGATGGCGCGCGACGGTGCGATCCCCGAGGGGATGCAGACCGGCGCCGTGACGGTGGAGCCGCCGCGCGACGCGGCGCATGGGGACATGGCAACCAACGCCGCGATGGTGCTGGCCAAGCCCGCGGGCAAGAAGCCGCGCGACATCGCGGTGGAGCTGGCCGAGCGGCTCGGCGCCGATGACCGCATCACCTCCGCCGAGGTGGCGGGGCCGGGCTTCATCAACCTCCGCCTCGCGCCGTCGCTGTGGCAGGGCATCGTGCGCGCGGCGCTGACCGAAGAGGGCTTCGGCCGCTCGACCATGGGGCAGGGCGAGAAGGTCAACGTCGAATACGTCTCGGCCAACCCCACCGGGCCGATGCATGTGGGCCACGCCCGCGGCGCGGTGTTCGGCGACGCGCTGGCGCGGCTGTTGGACTATGCGGGCCACGAGGTGACCAAGGAATACTACGTCAATGACGGCGGCGCGCAGGTCGACGTGCTGGCGCGCTCCTCCTTCGAGCGCTACCGCGAGGCCTGCGGCATGACGCCGGAGATCGGCGAGGGGCTCTATCCGGGCGACTACCTCGTGCCGGTGGGCGAGAAGCTCAAGGAGGTCTGGGGCGAGGGCAAGCTCAACGCCCCCGAGGAGGATTGGCTCGAGGAGGCGCGCGAGATCGCCACAGAGGCGATGATGGAGATGATCCGCGCCGACCTCGCGGCGCTGGGCGTCACCATGGACGTGTTCTTCTCGGAGAAGTCGCTCTACGGCACCGGCCGGATCGAGGAGGCGATCGAGAGCCTGCGCGCCAAGGGGCTGATCTATCGCGGCACGCTGGAGCCGCCCAAGGGCAAGACACCCGAGGATTGGGAGCCGCGCGAGCAGACGCTGTTCCGCTCCACCGCGCATGGCGACGATGTCGACCGGCCGATCATGAAATCGGACGGGGCATGGACCTATTTCGCGCCCGACATCGCCTATCACCACGACAAGGTGGCGCGCGGCTTCACCCAGCTGATCGACGTGTTCGGTGCCGATCACGGCGGTTACGTCAAGCGGATGAAGGCCGCCGTCTCGGCGCTCTCCGAGGGCAAGGTGCCGCTCGACGTCAAGCTGATCCAGCTGGTCAAGCTGTGGAAGAATGGCGAGCCGTTCAAGATGTCCAAGCGCGCCGGCAACTTCGTGACGCTGCGCGATCTGGTCGATCAGGTCGGCCCGGACGCGGTGCGGTTCCACATGCTCACCCGCAAGAACGACGCGCCGCTCGATTTCGATTTCGACAAGGTGCTCGAGCAGAGCCGCGAGAACCCGGTCTTCTACGTGCAATATGCCAATGCGCGGATCAACTCGGTGCTGCGCAAGGCCGATGCGATGGGCATCGCCGTGGATGACGCGACGCTGGCCAAGGCCGATCTCTCGGCGCTCGACCACGAGGCGGAGCTTGCGCTGATGCGCAGCCTCGCCGAATGGCCGCGGCTGGTGGAGATCGCGGCCAAGGGCCACGAGCCGCACCGCGTCGCCTTCTACCTCTACGATCTCGCCTCGGCCTTCCACGCGCTGTGGAACCGTGGCAATGACGAGCCCGCGCTGCGCTTCGTGCAGGAGGGTGAGACGGCCACGACGCAGGGCAAGATTTCGCTCGCCCGCGCCGTCGGCGTTGTGATCGGGGAAGGGCTTGGTATCCTTGGCGTCACCCCGGTCGAGGAGATGCGCTGAGCGCGATCGGGCGGTCGGGCAAGGCCACGGGGACGCGCGATCCCCGAAACAAATCGAGCGGCAGAGAGGCTGAGATGGCACAACCGAGCGATCCGCAGGGGCCGGGCCGGCTGGCGGCGGTGACGGCATTGGCGTTCCGCTATGCGGGGGCGATCCTGTCGCTGACGCTGGTGCTGGGCCTCGCGATCTGGGGCTACAAGCTGTGGATGCGCGACGTCACCGGCATCCCGGTGGTGCGCGCCATGCAGGGGCCGATGCGCGAGGCGCCGAAGAATCCGGGCGGCGAGATCGCGCTGCATACCGGTCTCGCGGTGAACGACATCGCCGCGATGGGCGAGGCGGCCGGTCCCGAGGAACGGCTGGTGCTGGCGCCACAGGGGCCGGGCCTGACCGAGGAGGACCTGATGGTCCAGCCCACTGCCGAGGCGGGCGAGCTGCGGCCCGGCGAGGATCTCGCCGGAACGGCGCCGGCCTTCGACCCGAACCAGCCGATGTCGGTGGACGACGTCGCCGATCTCGCCGACCGCATCGTCGCGGGCACGGTGCCGCTGGCCACGGCCGAGACACCCGCCCCGGGCACCGTGGCCGGTCCCGACCCTTCGGTGATCGCCGCCGCGGATCCCGCGCTCGCGGCACCCGGTGCCGCCGCCGGGCCGGTGCCGCCGGCGCGCCCGGCGCTGCGGCCCACCGCGCTGCGCCCCGCCACCGCCATGGCCGCCGCCGCCGCATCCGCGCCCGAGCCCGAGATCGCCCCGGTGGCGGTCAACACGCGCGAGATCGCGCCCGGCACAAGCCTCGTGCAGCTCGGGGCCTTCGAAAGCCCCGAGGTCGCGGGCCAGGAATGGGCGCGCCTCACCTCCCGCTTCGGCGAGCTGCTGTCGGGGCGCGAGCGGCTGGTGCAGGAGGCGATGAGCGGCGGGCGCACCTTCTTCCGGCTACGCGCCACCGGGTTCGCAGATCTGGCCGAGGCAAGGCGCTTCTGCTCGGCGCTGGTGGCCGAGGACGCGGCCTGTATCCCGGTGGTGGTGCGATGACCTCCGCGTCGATCCTTGGCCCCGAAGGCGCCCGTCTGGGCCGCGACGAGGCGGCGTTCTTTCGCGACGCCGATCCGTGGGGCTTCATCCTCTTCGCCCGCAACGTCGAGAGCCCGGTGCAGCTGCGCCGTCTCACCGCCGACCTGCGCGACGCGGTCGGCCGCGAGGCGCCGATCCTGATCGACCAGGAGGGCGGGCGCGTGCAGCGGATGCGGCCGCCGCATTGGCATGCCTACCTGCCGGCGCTGGACCAGATGCGCCGCGCCAGCGACCCGCTGCGCGCGCAATGGCTGCGGCATCGGCTGATCGCGGCCGAGCTGCACGAGGTCGGCATCGACGTGAACTGCGCGCCGCTGGCCGATCTGGTGGAGCCGCAGACGCATCACATCCTGCGCAACCGCCTCTATGGGGACACGGTCGATAGCGTGGTCGCCGCCGCCCGCGCCGCCGCCGAGGGGCTTCTCGCGGGCGGCGTGCTGCCGGTGCTCAAGCATATCCCCGGCTATGGCCGCGCCAGCGTCGACAGCCACAAGGCGCTGCCGCGCGTCTCGGTGCCGCTCGAGGAGCTGCGCGACCGCGACTTCGCACCCTTCGCGGCGCTCAACGACATGGCGATGGGCATGACCGCGCATATCGTGCTCGACGCCGTCGATCCCGAGCGACCCGCCACCACCTCGGCCACGGCGATGCGGATGATCCGCGAGGAGATCGGCTTCGACGGGCTGGTGATGACCGACGACCTGTCGATGGAGGCGCTCTCGGGCGAGATCGACGCGCGCGCCGCCGCCAGCATCGCGGCGGGTTGCGACGTGGTGCTGCACTGCAACGGCGATCGCGACGAGATGGAGGCGGTGGTCGCGGCCTGCGGCGCGATGGGCGCGGAGGCGATCCGCCGCGCCGAGGCGGCGCTGGCGCAGCGCCGAGCGCCCGATGCGGCCGATCTCGAGGCGCTGCGCGACGAGCTTGGCGCGCTCACCGGGGAAGACGCCTGATGGATGGCGGGCAGGATTTCGCGGACCGGCAGAGCCATGCCTCGGTCGAGGAGCGCCGCGCCGCCGAGGCACTGATCGTCGACGTGGCGGGCTTCGAGGGGCCGCTCGACCTGCTTCTGGTGCTCTCGCGCACCCAGAAGGTCGATCTGCGGCAGATCTCGATCCTCGCGCTGGCCGAGCAGTATCTCGGCTTCGTCGAGAGGGCACGCGAGCTGCGCATCGAGCTGGCCGCCGATTACCTCGTCATGGCGGCGTGGCTCGCCTTCCTGAAGTCGCGGCTGCTGCTGCCGCCGGATCCGCAGGGCGAGGAGCCCTCGGGCGAGGATCTCGCGGCGCATCTGGCGTTCCAGCTGGAACGGCTGCAGGCGATGCGCGAGGCCTCGGCGCAGCTGATGGCGCGGCCGCGGCTGGGTCGCGAGGTCTTTGCGCGCGGCGCCGCCGAGGCCGTGACGGTGCATCGCTCGACCGTGCACCACGCCTCGCTGCTCGACCTCATGCAGTCCTATGCCCGGGTCAAGACGCGAGACGAGTTCCGTCCCTTCGTGATGGACCGGCGCGATTTGATGACCATGGAGCAGGCGCTCGACCGGCTGCGCGCCATGGTCGGCGAGGCCGCCGACTGGGCCGATATCTCGGCCTATTTCCCCGAGGACTGGCGCGCCGCGCCCAAGCGCCGCCGCTCCGCCACCGCCGCGACCTTCGCGGCCTCGCTCGAACTGGCCAAGGAGGGCCGGATCGAGATCCGCCAGGGCGAGAGCTTTGCCCCCATCGAGATTCGCCGGAAGGACCGCGCATGACCGAGATCCCCGAGACCGCCCAGTTCGACGCGCCGTCGCGTGAAGAGGCCGAGCGGATGCTTGAGGCGATGCTGTTCGCCAGCGCCGAGCCGCTGGCTTCGGCTGAGATGGCGCGGCGGTTGCCGGAGGGCACCGACGTGGCGGGCGCGCTGGAGGCGCTGCGGGCCCGCTACGAGGGTCGCGGCGTCGAGCTGCGCCGCACCGGCGATGCCTGGGCGTTTCGCACCGCCGCCGATCTCGGCCATTTGCTGGAGCGCCACGCGGTCGAGACCCGCAAGCTCAGCCGTGCCGCGACCGAGACGCTGGCGATCATCGCCTATCACCAGCCGGTGACCCGCGCCGAGATCGAGGAGGTGCGCGGCGTGACGGTGAGCCGCGGCACCATCGACCAGCTGATCGATATGGGCTGGGTGCGGCTGGGGCGGCGCAAGATGACGCCGGGCCGGCCGGTGACCTTCGTGGTGACCGAGGGCTTCCTCGATCATTTCGGGCTGCAAAGCGCCCGCGACCTGCCGGGGCTGCGCGAGCTGCGCGCCGCGGGCCTGCTTGACAACCGGCCGCCGCCGGGCGCCGGCGGCGAAGACGAGGGGGCCGAGGACGAGGCGCAGGACAGCCTGTTCGGCACTTGACGACCATTGCCGCCCCGCGCGGGCGTCAGGCTGCACGCATCTCGCCTCGACCGCCCGGGAAGTGTCAGGGCGCGCGGAACTGCTTCGACAGCTTGAGCCCCTGACCCTGGTAGTTCGAGGCGATGCCCGCGCCGTAGAGCTGGTCCGGGATCTCGGCCATCCGCTCATAGACCAGACGGCCCACCACCTGCCCGTGCTCGAGTACGAAGGGCGCCTCGTGGCAGCGCACCTCGAGCACTCCCCGTGAGCCCTTGCCCTGCGCCGCCGCGTGGCCGAAGCCCGGATCGAAGAAGCCCGCGTAATGCACCCGGAACTCGCCCGCCATGGCGAGGTAGGGCGCCATTTCGGCGGCATAGGCGGGCGGGATGGTCACCGCTTCGCGGCTGACCAGGATATAGAAGGCACCGGGATCGAGGATGATGCTGCCACGCGGGCTGGGCACCACCTCCCAGAACTCCGCCGGGTCGTAATGGCCGATCCGATCGAGATCGATCACCCCGGCATGGGGCTTGGCGCGAAAGCCCGCACAGGCGGCCAGCGCGGGCGAGAGATCGACCGAGAAGCCCAGACCCTCGGAGATCAGCGCCTCGCCATCGACCAGCGGCTCCTGCGCGTGCAGCGCCGTCAGGGCGGCGTCGTCGAGCACCGCTTGCCCGGCGCGGAACCGGATCTGGTTCAGCCGCATTCCCGGCCGCACCAGCACCGAGAAGCTGCGCGGGCAGATCTCGGCATAGAGCGGCCCGTCATGGCCGGGCGCGATGCGATCGAATTCGGTGCCGCCATCGGCGATCAGCCGGGTCAGCAGGTCGAGCCGGCCGGTCGAGCTCTTGGCGTTGGCGACGGCCTGGATGCCGTCGGGCAGGGCGAGCCGCTCCATCAGCGGCACCACGTAGACGCAGCCCTTTTCCAGTACCGCGCCCTGATCGAGATCGATGCGATGCATCTCGAATTCGGCCAGCCGGTCCTCGACCCTGCGGCCATCGCCGGCGAGGAAGGAGGCGCGCACCCGGTAGGCGACGCGGCCAAGCCTGAGATCGAGACTGGCGGGCTGGATCTGCTCGGAAGCAATGGGTTGATCGGCGGTGACCGCACCGCTCTCGATCAGCTGGGCGATGCCCTGACGGGGCAGTACTCCGATCACTCTTTAGCCTCCTGCTGACATGACGACGCCCGCCGCTTTGGAGCGGCGGGCGGTCATGATTGGTCGGGCTAGCAGGACTCGAACCTGCGACCTTCCGTCCCCCAGACGGACGCGCTACCAGGCTGCGCTATAGCCCGACTGAGGCTGCTAATGCCCGAACTGGCGGGCGGGGGCAAGCCGATTTGCGGAAAAAATTCGCCCGATCAGCGCTTGCCGTCGCGGGCGGCGACCATGCGGCCGCGCAGGCTTTCGAGCCGCGCGACAAGCGGTGCGATGCGGGCGGCGCGGGTCTCGAGGAAGGCGGGTCCGGCGGCGTGCAGCAGCGCCAGCGGCGCGCATGACGCGGCCTCGGCGGGGGCCGGGGGGGCGCTGCGGCGTTGCAGCAGCGGCGCGAGATCGGTGGCAGGGTCGAGCACGAGGACCGCGTCCTCGGCCTGCGACGAATCCGGCCGGTTCGGGCGTGGCGGCGCGCTGCGCGCTTCCGGCTCGGCGACCAGATCGCGGCCCTGATCGGCCACGTGGCGCACGCCCTTTTCGCGCAGCAGCTTCTGGACGCCCTTGATGGTCATGCCCTGGTCGTGCAGCAGCGCCTTGATGCCGCCGAGCAGGTCGAGATCCTCGGGGCGGTAATAGCGGCGCCCGCCGGCGCGCTTCACGGGACGTACCTGCGCGAATTTGCTTTCCCAGAATCGCAATACGTGCGCGGGCGTGTTCAACGCCTCGGACACCTCGCCGATCGTGCGGAACGCGTGAGCCGATTTCGCCATCAGGCCCGCCTCAGCTTCTGTTGCCCGAGGCGACCTTGTCCTTCATCAGGTGCGAAGAGCGGAAGGTCAGGACCCGCCGCGGATGAATCGGCACCTCTTCGCCGGTCTTGGGATTGCGGCCGATCCGCGCCGCCTTGTCGCGCACCGAGAAGGTTCCGAAGGAGCTGATCTTGACCTGCTCACCGGCGACGAGCGCATCGGAGATATGCCCCAATACCGCCTCGACCAGCTCGGCGCTGTCGTTGCGGGAGAGTCCCAGCTCCTCATGCACAGCCTCGGCGAGATCCATTCGCGTCAATGTCTTGTCCGCCATCTTGATCTCCCTGCTCTGTCGCAACCTTAAGGGCAGCGGCAATTTCAAGTCAATCTCAAGAAGATGGATGGCACAGTTGCAGTGCGGACACTGGCCTACCAGCGCAGGACCACGGAGCCCCAGGCGAGGCCGCCGCCGATCGCTTCGGTGACCACGAGGTCGCCTTCGCGAATCTGTCCGCTGGCGCGCCCGACCGAGAGCGCCAGCGGAATCGAGGCGGCAGAGGTGTTGCCGTGGTCCTGAACCGTGGTCACCACCTTGTCCATCGGCAGGCCCAGCTTCTTGGCGGTGCCCTGGATGATCCGGATATTGGCCTGGTGCGGCACCACCCAGTCGACGTCCTCGGCCGTGAGGCCCGCCTTCTCGAGCGACAGATGCGCGGTCTGGGCCAGCTTCTCGACCGCGTGACGGAACACCTCGCGGCCCTCCATGCGCAGATGACCGGTGGTTCCGGTCGAAACGCCGCCATCGACATGCAGGATGTCCTTGTGGCGCCCGTCCGAGTTCAGATCCGCCGCAAGGATGCCGCGATCCGAGGACAGCCCATCGCCCTCGGCTGCCTCGAGCACCAGCGCGCCGGCGCCGTCGCCGAACAGCACGCAGGTGGCGCGGTCGGTCCAGTCGATGATCCGGCTGAAGGTCTCGGCACCGATCACCAGCACCCGCTTGGCCTGACCGGTCAGGATCATCGCGTTGGCGGTGGTCAGGGCATAGATGAAACCGGCGCAGACCGCCTGGACGTCGAAGGCGAAGCCATGCGTCATGCCCAGCTCGCGCTGCACCATGGTCGCGGCGGAGGGGAAGGTGAAATCGGGGGTCGAGGTGGCGAGGATGATCGCGTCGATTCCCTCGGGCTCGATCCCGGCATCGGCCAGCGCGGCGCGGGCGGCGCAAGTGGCGAGATCCGACGTGGTCTGGCCTTCGGCGGCGATGTGGCGCCGCTCGATGCCGGAGCGGGTGCGGATCCATTCGTCGGAGGTGTCGACGAGCGCCTCGAACTCCACGTTCTCCATCACCCGTTCGGGAAGGTAGTGGCCCACGCCCCTGACGACCGCGCGAATGGTCATGCCTTGATCTCCTTGGGTGCGTCCTGATGCAGGGCCGAGACTCCGGCGATGCGATGCGCCAGCCGTGCGGAAAAATCGGAGCGCGCGAGGCGCGCGGCGAGGCTGAGCGCGGCGCAGACGCCGGTGGCATCGGCCGAGCCGTGGCTTTTTACCACGAGTCCGCCCAACCCGAGAAACACGCCGCCATTGACCTGACGCGGATCGATCCGCGCCTTGAGCCCGGCCATGGCGCCGCGCGTCAGCAGCGCCGCGATCTTGGAGGCGATCGAGGAGAGGAAGGCCTCGCGCATGAGCCCCGAGATCAGCGTGGCGGTGCCTTCGCCGGTCTTCAGCGCGACATTGCCGGTGAAGCCGTCGGTGACGACGACATCGACCCGGTCCGAGGGGATGTCGCCGCCTTCGACGAAGCCGACATAGTCGAAATCGCCCTTGTCGGAGGCGGCGCCGATCATCTCGCCGGCGACCTTCAGCTCGGCGCGGCCCTTGTGCTCCTCGGTGCCGACATTGAGCAGCCCGACGCGCGGGCGTGCCAGTCCGAGCCCGTTGCGCGCATAGGAGGCGCCCATCATCGCATAGGCGAGCAGGTCGTCCTGGTCGGCACGAATATCGGCGCCGACATCGAGCATTACATTGAAGCCCTGCGGGTTGCGCGAGGGCCAGAGGCAGGCGATGGCGGGGCGGTTGACGCCCTCGGCCTTGCGCAGCCGGATCATCGACACCGCCATCAGCGCGCCGGTATTGCCGCAGCTCACGCAGGCATCGGCGCGGCGATCGCGCAGCGCCTCGACGGCCGACCACATTGAGGTCGACTTGCCGCCGCGCATGACGTGGCTGGGCTTGTCGGTCATCGCGACCACGCCCTCGGCATGGATGATCTCGAGACGATCGGCCAGGACCGAGCCTGAGAAGATCGGCTCGAGCTTGTCGCGCTGGCCGTGCAGCAGCACGCGCGCGGTCGGATCGGACTGGAGAAAGCGTTTCACGCCGGCGGCCACGACGGCCGGGCCCTGATCGCCGCCCATGGCGTCGACGGAAAGCGTGATGGATCTGTCTTGGGACAAGCCCGTCATCGCGGCCCCGATGCTTGGGCGCGGTCGTCTGACGCGCGCCGGTCTCGCTGCGGCAGACATCCGGGCTGGGCCCCGAGGGGCGGCGCGGTCCGGGAACATGCCCGTCCCGCGCCAAAGCCCGGCAACGGGCTTACGCCGCGTCGTCGTCCAGATCGGTCTCGGCGGCACGCGCGATCACTTCGCGATCGGCGTAGTTGCCACAGGACGGGCAGACGTGGTGCGGGCGCTTGAGCTCCCCGCAGCTGGGGCATTCATTGGGGTTCGCGCCGGTCAGGCCGTCATGGGCCCGACGCTGGTTGCGGCGCGACTTGGAGATCTTGTTCTGCGGAACGGCCATGTCACAACCTCGAAGTAATACTGGCTCTAGTCTCAATGGGCGCGGAACGGGTCCGGCCCGGCTGGCGGGTGGGCGCATGGCCCCGGTCAGGGGATCCATCCCGCGACGTCCGGCGGGTCTTAGGCGATAAGAACCGGGCTGTCGAGCCGTGGAATGGAAAGAGGCCGCGAAAATACTGCGGTCGCGACGAAAAGCAAGGGGAAGGTGCTATTCCTCCCCGTCTTCGTCGCCTTTCAGACGTTCGCGCAGCCCTTTGAGGGCGGAAAACGGCTTCACGTCCTCGTCGGTGAGCGGTTCGGCCCCGGGCTCGGTCACGCTGACGTCACCGGTTCCGGCGCCCTCGGCGCGCGGATAGTCGGGCAGGGCCAGCGCCAGCGCCTCGATCATCACCGCACCGAGGTCCAGCGCCGAGGGTAGCGGCTCGATCGTGTCGTCCTCGGGCATCTCGACCTCGGTGCCCTCGGGTTCCGTCACGTCGGCGAGGTAGCGCCGCATCACCGTCTCGTCGATCCGCGTCACCACCGGTTCGAGCGTCACCACGCAATCCTGCACCACGGTGGCACCGAGATCGCCGTCGAGCCGCCAGCCATCGCGGCCCTCGGGCGACAGGCGCGCGCGAAAGCGCAGCTTGCGTACGCCGCGGATATCCAGCGCCTCCGCCACGGCGGCGCGCCCGGCAGCGTCGGATTCGATCACCAGCTCGGTGGCGCGGCGCTGCGACAGATCGCCCAGACGGATCACCTGGCGCGGGAGAGGGGTCGCGTCGGCCATGGTCCGCTTCCTTCCTTGAAGATATGCATGGGGTTGTTGTAAGCGGCTTTAGAAGCCGCAAGGGCTTGAGGCAAGAGCAGGGGCAGTCGCAGATGGGCATGAAAACCGGCCGTGACAGGACCGGCCGCGGGGTTCGCCGCGGCGCAGCCATTCTGGGACTCGCGGGGCTCGCGGCCTGCAGCCCGACCGAGCGGTTCCACGGCTACGTGCCGGCCGAGGCGGTGCTGTCGACGATCTCGCTCGGCGAGGACCGCGCCTCGGTGATCGAGAAGGCCGGTCCGCCGACCACCAACGGGGTGCTCGGCGAGAACGACATCTTCTATATCCGCTCGGTGTTCCGCCATTACGGGTTCTTCGCCCCCGAGGAGGTGAGCCGCGAGGTGGTCGCGATCAGCTTCGCGCCCTCGGGCGGCGTCAGCAATGTCGAGCGCTTCGATCTCAGCGATGGCCGCATCGTGCCGCTGACCCGCCGGGTCACCGAGGACAGCGTCCAGAACGGCACCTTCCTGCGGCAACTGGCGGGGGCGGCGGGCAATTTCGACCCGAGCATGTTGATCGACGACGAATGAGCCCGGTTTCAGGCCGCGCTCTCGTCGGAGGTCGCCGGTTTGAACTCGAGCGCCACGCCGTTCATGCAGTAGCGCAGCCCGGTCGGGGCCGGCCCGTCCGGAAAGACGTGGCCGAGATGCGATTCGCAGGCCGCGCAATGCACCTCGGTGCGTTTCATGAAGAAGCTGCGATCGGTCTTCTCGCCCACCGCCTCATCGCTGATCGGGGCGTAGAAGCTGGGCCAGCCGGTGCCGCTGTCGAACTTGGTCTCGGCCGAGAACAGCGGCCGGCCGCAGCCCTTGCAGGCGAAGGTGCCGGGCTGTTTCGGAAAATCATCATGGGTGAAGGCACGCTCGGTGCCGTGCTTGCGCATCACCTTGTATTCGAGCTCGGACAGCTCCTCGCGCCACTGCGCGTCGGTCTTGGTGATCTTGTCCATCGGGTCCTCCGTGATCTCGTCCACCTATGTAGTCAGCACCGCGCCGGATGCCAGCGGGGCCCGGCATGAGCGTGATCCTGCGGCGTGGCCGGCTGGTCGCGCGCACGGCGCAGGGCGAGGCGCTGGCCCGCGCCATGGCGCTGCGCGTGCGTTGCTTCGTCGATCTGGGCGGGGCGCTGCGCGACGCCGACGGGCACGACGCGCGGGCCAGGCACCTGCTGGTCGAGGACGCGGCGGGCCGGGCGCTCTGCACGCTGCGCTGGCGCATCCACGCGCCGGGCGAGATCGGGCTGGCCGCGAGTGCCGAGAGCTACGATCTCGGCCCGCTGGCGGCGCGGCCGGTGCGGTTGATGGAGATCGGCCGCTTCTGCACCGCACCCGAGGCCCGCGACGGCGAGGCGCTCAGGCTGGCGCTGGGGGCGCTGACCCGGCTGGTGCTGCGCGAAAGGGTCGAGCTGCTGTTCGGTTGCGCCTCGTTTCCCGGCACCGACCCGCGCCCGCATCGCGCGGCGTTGGCCTTGCTCGGCGCGCGGTACACGGCCCCCGCCGGGCTGCGGCCCGGACGACGGGGGAAGGCGGAGACGTTTGATCTCGCCGGGACGGCGGGCGCGCCCCACGCCGCGCCGGCGGGGCTGCCGCCGCTGCTGCGCAGCTATCTCGGCATGGGCGCCGTGGTCAGCGATCACGCGGTGGTGGATCGGGTGATGAACACGATCCACGTGCTTTGCATGCTCGAGGTCGCGGCGATCCCCGCAGCCCGCGCCCGGGCGCTGCGCGCCCTTGCATTCGGCCCTTGATAAGCCGCGCGGCGCCCTCTAGCTGGCGATCATGGCACGCGCACCCCTTCTCCAGCTCACCGATATTTCCCTCACCTTCGGCGGCGATCCCGTCTTCGACGGGCTGTCGCTCGCGGTCCAGCAGGGCGACCGCGTCGCCCTCGTGGGCCGCAACGGCTCCGGCAAGTCCACCTTGATGAAGGTGATGGCCGGCCTCGTCGAGCCCGATCGCGGCACCCGCACGGTGCCCCCCGCGACCTCCGTGGGCTACATGGAGCAGGACCCCGATTTCTCGGGCTTTGCGACCTTGGGCGAATGGGCGGCGCAGAATCTCGACATGGGCGAGGAATACAAGCTCGACGTGGTGGCCGAAGGGCTCAAATTCGACCCGCATCGCGACCCGGCGACGGCCTCGGGCGGCGAACGGCGCCGCGCGGCGCTGGCGCGGCTGATGGCCGAGGCGCCGGAGCTGATGCTGCTCGACGAGCCGACCAACCACCTCGACATCGAGGCGATCGCCTGGCTCGAAGCCGAGCTCAAGCAGACCCGCGCGGCCTATGTGTTGATCTCGCACGACCGCGCCTTCCTCAGGGCGCTGACCCGCGCGACGCTGTGGATCGACCGTGGCGCCGTGCGCCGGCAGGAAACCGGCTTCGAGGGCTTCGAGGCCTGGCGCGACAAGACCTGGGAAGACGAGGACATGGCGCGCCACAAGCTTGATCGCAAGATCAAGTCCGAGGCGCGTTGGGCGGTCGAGGGGATCTCGGCCCGGCGCAAGCGCAACCAGGGGCGGGTGCGGGCGTTGCAGGATCTGCGCGCCGAGCGGGCGAACCAGATCCGCCGTCAGGGCACGGCGGCGATGGCGCTCGGCGAGGGTCCGACCTCGGGCAAGAAGGTCGTCGAGGCCTTCGGTCTGAGCAAGGAATACGCGGGCAAGCGCATCGTCTCGGGCTTCGACCTGACGGTGATGCGCGGCGACCGGATCGCCTTCGTTGGGCCGAACGGTGTCGGAAAGACCACTTTGATCAAGATGTTGCTTGGCGAAGTTGAACCTGACGAGGGTAGCGTCAAGCACGGCACCAACCTCGAGATCGCAGTGTTCGACCAGGCCCGTGCCCGGCTCGATCCCGAGGCGACGCTCTGGGACAGCCTGACCAACGACCCGCTAATGGCGGTCTCGGGCAGCTCGGATCAGGTGATGGTGCGCGGTACGCCCAAGCATGTCGTGGGCTATCTCAAGGAATTCCTGTTCGACGAAGGGCAGGCCCGCGCGCCGGTCAAGTCGCTCTCGGGTGGCGAGAAGGCGCGGCTGTTGCTGGCGCGGATCATGGCGCAGACATCGAACGTGCTGGTGCTCGACGAGCCGACCAACGATCTCGACATCGAGACGCTCGACTTGCTGCAGGACCTGCTGGGCGATTACGACGGCACGGTGCTGCTCGTGAGCCACGACCGCGATTTCCTCGACCGGGTGGCGAGCACGACCATCGCCATGGAGGGCGACGGCCGCGCGACGCTCTATGCCGGCGGCTGGAGCGACTACCAGAGCCAGCGGAAATTCAACGAGACGCCCGCGCCGGCGCAGGCCCCCGCGCCGCGGGGAAGCGCGCCGAGCCCGACGCCGAGCGCGCCGAAGCCGAAACCGGCCGCGCCGAAACCCGGCCTCAGCTTCACCGAGAAGCACCGGCTGGACGAATTGCCGAAGGTGATCGACCGGCTCACCGCCGAGATCGCCAAGCTCGAGGAGCTGCTTGCCGACCCCGAGCTGTTCACCCGCGAGCCGGTGAAGTTCCGCAAGGCGACCGAGGCGATGGCCGAGCGTCAGGCGTCGCTCGACGCGGCCGAAACCGAGTGGCTTGTGCTCGAGGAGAAGGCCGGGGTCTGAATTTCAAGCCTCTAACAAAAATGCACATAGCCCGCCTTCGGAACGAAGGCGGGCATTTCTTTCGCTCTGGGCGAGATCAGCCGTCGAAGTTCACTTCTTCCATGATCCGCAGCGCGGTGGCGCGGTGGTCGGCGATGGTCGGCAGGTCGGTCTCGTCGGCGGTGAACTCACCCCAGCCCTTGACCAGCTCCGAAGCCTCGGCGCCGCTCAGCACCGGGTATTCGTAGTTCGCCTCGGCGTAGATTTCCTGCGCCTCGGGCGAGACGAGGTATTCCATGAACTGGACCGCCTCTTCCTTGTTCGGCGCAGCCTGGGTCAGCGCGACGCCCGAGACGTTCACATGGGTGCCGCCATTCTCGAAGGTCGGGAAGACGATGCGGACGGACTCGGCCCATTCGGTCTGCTCGGGATCTTCGAGCATCTTGCCCATGTAGTAGGTGTTGCCGAGCGAGATGTCGCACTCACCGGCCCAGATCGCCTTGACCTGCGCGCGGTCGTTGCCTTCGGGCTTGCGCGCGAGGTTGTCCTTCACGCCCTGCGCCCATTCCTTGGCATATTCTTCGCCGTGATGCGCGACGATCGCCGAGACGAGGGCGAGGTTGTAGTCGTGCAGGCCCGAGCGGGTGCAGATCCGGCCTTCCCACTTGTCCGAGGCGAGATCCTCGTAGGTGGTGACTTCGCCGTCCGCGACGCGCTCCTTGCTGGCATAGACGATGCGGGCGCGGGTAGTGACACCGAACCATTCGCCGTTCTCGCCGCGCAGGTTGGCGGGCACGGCCTCGTTCAGCACTTCGCTCTCGACCGGCTGGGTGACGCCGGCATCGACGATCTGGCGCAGGTTGGCGATGTCCACGGTCATCACGAGGTCGGCGGGCGACCGCTGCGCCTCGGCTTCGAGCCGCTCGACGATGCCATCCTCGACGAAGGCGAGGTTGACGGCGATGCCGGTCTCTTCGGTGAAGGCATCGACCACCGGCTGGATCAGCTCGGGCTGACGGGTGGTGTAGACGTTGACGTCGGCCAGAGCGGAGGTGCCGGCCAGCGCGGCGGCAATGGTGAGGACGGGACGAAGGGTCATGTAGCGCTCCAAATCAGCGTTTTCGTTGGCGGCGCTTAAATCCGAGCAATTTGATCAGGTCAATACCCGAGTTTTTCAGTCGGCGTTTTTTTCCGCCCTCCGGATCTCGTTCCATAGCGCGTCCATCTCGGCCAGGTCGCTTTCGACCGGACGCTTTCCGCGTCTGTGAAGTTCGTTCTCTATATACTTGAATCGGCGTGTAAACTTCTCGTTGGAGCGGCGCAGGGCCACCTCCGGATCGACCCCGAGATGCCGCGACAGGTTGGCCATGACGAACAGGAGGTCGCCCATCTCGGCCTCGATCTCGTCGGGGCTCAGACGGTCGCGTGCCTCGACCAGCTCATTTGCCTCCTCGACCAGCTTGTCGAGAACCTGCGCCGTTTGCGGCCAGTCGAATCCCACCCGCGCGGCGCGCTTCTGCAGCTTGGCCGCGCGCATCAGCGCCGGCAGGCCGAGCGCCACGCCGTCGAGCACGCCGGTTTCGGCACGGCCCGCGCGTTCGGCCGCCTTGATCGCCTCCCAGGCGTGGGTCTGCTCCTCGGCGGTGCGGTCGCGATCCTCCTCGCCGAAGACATGCGGGTGACGCGCGATCATCTTGTCCGATATCGCGCGCGCTACCGCCGCGAGATCGAAATGCCCGGCCTCGCGCGCCATCTGCGCGTGGTAGACCGATTGCAGCAGCAGGTCGCCCAACTCGCCCCGAAGCTCGGGCCAGTCTTCGCGGGCGATGGCGTCGGCCACCTCGTAGGCTTCCTCGATCGTGTAGGGGGCGATCGAGGCGAAGTCCTGCTCGATATCCCATGGGCATCCGTGATCGGGATCGCGTAGCGCCCGCATGATTGCGGACAGCCGCGCGATCTCGCGGGCGGCTTCCAGGTCGGTGTCAAGGATCTCGGGCTCGGTCTGGGGCATTGCGCAGGGCTCCTGTCGATGGCAAGCCGCAGGCTAGGATTTCAAAGCCCGGAGCGCCAGACATGCCCGTCATCAACCGCATCGCCGATTTCGCCGACGAGATGAAGGGCTGGCGCCATCAGCTTCACGCCGCGCCCGAGATCGGCTTCGACTGCCACGAGACGGCGGGCTTCATCACGGCGCGGCTGCGCGAATTCGACGTCGACGAGATTCACGAGGGCATCGCGACATCCGGGGTTGTGGCGCTGATCCGGGGCCGGGGCGAGGGCCCGGTGATCGGGCTGCGCGCCGACATGGACGCGCTGCCGATGGACGAGCAGACCGGACTGCCGCATGCCTCGGCCAACACGGGCCGGATGCATGCCTGCGGCCATGACGGCCACACCACGATGCTGCTGGGGGCCGCGAAGTACCTTGCCGAGACGCGCAATTTCGCGGGCACCGTGGCGCTGATTTTTCAGCCCGCCGAAGAGGGCGGCGGCGGGGCCGGTGTGATGGTCGAGGAAGGGGTGATGGAGCGCTTCGGCATCGACGAGGTCTTTGCCCTGCACAACGAGCCGGGCCTGCCGGTGGGACAGTTCCGCACCGCGCCGGGGCCGATCATGGCGGCGGTGGATGATTTCACCATCACCGTGACCGGCAAGGGCGGGCATGGCGCCATGCCGCATGACGCGACCGACCCGGTGGTCGCCGCCTGTGGTATCGTCACCGCGATCCAGACCATCGTTAGCCGCAACCACGACGCGCGGCAGGATCTGGTGATCTCGGTCACGCAGATCCATACCGGCAGCGCCGACAACGTGATCCCAGCCACCGCCTGGATCAACGGCACGGTGCGCAGCTTCGACAAGCAGGTGCAGGCCATGGTGATGCGGCGGATGCGCGAGATCTGCGAGGGGCAGGCCATGGCCTACGGCGTGCGTGCCGATCTCGACTACAATCTCGGTTACCCGGCCACGGTGAACGATGCCGGGAAGGCCGGATTCGCCGCTGGCGTGGCTGAGGAGGTCGGGCTGGGCTGTGACGCCGACAGTCAGCGCGCCATGGGGGCCGAGGATTTCTCCTACATGCTCGAGGCGCGGCCCGGCGCCTATCTCTTCATCGGCAATGGCGAGACGGCGGGCGTGCACCACCCCGAATACGACTTCAACGACGGGACGGCCCCCTACGGCGCGTCGTTTTTCGCCCGTCTGGTCGAACGCGCGCAGCCCGCGCGCGGTTGAGCCGAGGGCGCGGCCGTTGCAGCACGGCGGCCGTGTCTGAAATGAGGTTGAGAAGCGGCGGTCAGGTAGTTGAAAACGATGGGTATAATGGCCTTGGCGACCACGGCTGCCTTGGCGGCGCCACTGGTTTGGATACGCATCGCGCCGGCGGATGTGGCGCGCTGGCACGTCGATCCCATGGAGGTCGAACGGGTGCCGCAGGCGCCGCGCCGTGGCGGCTGGCTGGTGCGCACCGGCCCCGCCAATGCCGCGCCGCCGGTCTTCGACACCGACCCGGCGACGCTGCTCTCGGCCTTCGACGAGATCGCGCGGGCGACGCCGCGCACACGGGCCCTGTTCGAAAGCCCGGCCGAGGGGCGCGTGACCTATGTCACCCGCTCGCCCGTCGCCGGCTTCCCTGACTATACCAGCGTCAAGGCGGTCCCCGAGGCCGGCGGCGCCGCCTTGATGATCTGGGCGCGGCAGCGTTTCGGGGTCGCCGACATGGGCGTGAACCGCAAGCGGGTCGAGGCGTGGATAGCCGCGCTCGAAGATCGTCTGCCGCGCCGCTGAGCGTCACTTGACGCCTAAGTGGCGATGGAGGATGGGTGATCCATGATCGCACAGGACAAGATCGACCAGATCACCGCCCGCTTCGAGTTTCTCGAGGCGAAGATGTCGTCGGGCGCCTCGGGCGGCGAGATTGCCGAGCTGGGCCGCGAATACGCGGAGCTGAAACCGGTGGTCGAGACCGCCGCCGAACATGCCCGCCTCGAAGCCGAGATCGCGGAGGCGCAAGCGATGCTGCGCGACCCCGAGATGCGCGACCTCGCCGAGGAGGAACTGCCCGGCCTGCGGGAACGGCTGGAGGCCGCCGAGACGGCGCTGCGCCTCGCGCTGTTGCCCAAGGACGCCGCCGATGCGCGTCCGGCGATGATCGAGATCCGGCCCGGCACCGGGGGCGACGAGGCCGCGCTCTTCGCGGCCGACCTGCTGCGCATGTACATGCGCTACGCCGATGCGCGGGGCTGGCGTTTCGAGATCATCGAGGAGCAGGCAACCGAGCTGGGCGGTATCAAGGAGGTCGTGGCGCGGATCGAAGGCGAGGGCGTCTTTGCCCGGATGAAGTACGAATCCGGCGTGCACCGGGTGCAGCGCGTGCCCGAGACCGAGAGCGGTGGCCGCATCCACACTTCGGCGGCAACCGTGGCGGTGCTGCCCGAGGCCGAGGCGGTGGACGTGAAGATCGATCCCGCCGATATCCGCATCGACACGATGCGCGCGAGCGGCGCCGGCGGCCAGCACGTCAACACCACCGACTCGGCGGTGCGGATCACCCATATTCCCAGCGGCATCGTCGTCACGTCGAGCCAGAAATCGCAGCACCGCAACCGCGAATTGGCGATGGAGGTGCTGCGCTCGCGGCTCTTCGACGCCGAGCGGATGCGGGTCGAGGGCGCCCGCTCGGCCGACCGCCGCGCACAGGTCGGCTCGGGCGACCGGTCCGAGCGAATCCGCACTTACAACTTTCCGCAGGGCCGCCTGACCGATCATCGCATCAACCTGACGCTCTACAAGCTCGACGCTGTGATGGGCGGCGATCTCGACGAGATCATCGACGCGCTGACGGCGGAGGCGCAGGCGGCGCTGCTGGCGGAGATGGAGGCATGAGCCCGCTGCCGTCCGGCCCGCTGACCGGCGCCGCGGCGCTAGTTTCGGCCACGCGCCGTCTGGCTGAGGCGGGGGTGCCCGATCCGGGCCGCGACGCGCGGCGGCTGTTCAGCCATGCGATCGGCGTCGATCCGGGGCGGCTGACGCTGGTGCTGCCCGAGCCGGTCGATGGCGGGAAGCTGGCCGAGTTCGAGGCGCTGATCGAACGGCGCGCCGCGCGCGAGCCCGTGTCGCACCTGACCGGCAGCCGCGCCTTCTACGGCCGGCGCTTCAAGGTGACGCGCGACGTGCTCGACCCGCGCCCCGAGACCGAGATGCTGGTCGAGGCCGCGCTGTCCGAACCGTTCGGCCACGTGCTCGATCTCGGCGTCGGTTCGGGCTGCATCCTCCTGACGCTGCTGGCGGAAATGCCGGATGCGCGCGGCGTCGGCGTCGATCTGTCCGAGGCCGCCTGCGCCGTGGCGCGCGAGAATGCCATGGCGCTGGGACTTGCCGACCGGGCCCATATCCAGGTCTCCGACTGGGTCAGCCGGGTCGAGGGGATGTTCGACCTCGTGGTGTCGAACCCGCCCTATATCGCGCGCGCCGAAATGGAAGGGCTCGCCCCCGAGGTGCGCGACTGGGAGCCTGCGGGCGCGCTCACCGACGGCGCCGACGGGCTGTCGTGCTATCGCGCGATCCTCGACGGGGCGACCGAGGTTCTGACGCCGGGCGGGCGGCTGGTGATGGAGCTGGGCGTGGGGCAGGCCGAGGCGGTGGGGAGCCTCGCCGTGGCCCGCGGCTTTGCGCCCGTCGCGCTCATTCCCGATCTCGACGGGCGCGACCGGGTGATCGTGCTGGGATTGCCGAAATCGGGATTCTGAGCGCGAAAAACGCCGCTCTTTCGGCTGAGATCGCAGTTTCCACTTGTCACCGGGCGGTCTGCATGGTTAGTCCTTGGCATCGGACGGAGGAAGGCGCACGCGCCCTCCCGCCCCGACACGCTGCCAGATCATCGCAGGCCCCGACGTCGCAGCAGCGCGCATCGCGCGCGCAGACCGGGTCAAAGCGCAACGCCTGAGCCAGGCCGGAACCGAAGAATCACATGAGATCATCGAAGTCACGCTCGCGCGGCAACAAGAACCGCAACAACAACCGTCCTTCTGGCGGCAACATCGTCAATCGCGTGTTCGACAGCTCGGGCCCCGATGGCAAGGTGCGCGGTACGCCCCAGCAGATCATCGAGAAATACACCCAGCTGCATCGTGACGCCCAGCTTTCGGGCGACCGGGTCGCGGCCGAGAACTTTGCCCAGCACGCCGAGCATTACCTGAGGATGCTGGCCGAGGCGCAGAAGGAAATCGAGGCCAAGCGCGAGGAAGCCGAGGCCCAGAACCGCGAGCGTCAGGCCGAGCGCGATCGCCAGGCCGAGCGCGACCGCGAGCGCGCGGCTCGCCTGCGGGCGCAGGAAGAGGCGGCGGCGGCGCAGCACCAGCAGCCCGAGCCGCAGCGCGAGCCCCGTCATGAGGAGCGGCACGAGGCGCGGCAGGCCGAGGAGCCCGCCAGCGATCTGGTCGAGACCCCGGAGAACCGCGAGCCCGCGCGAGAGATCCCGGCGCAGCCCGCGGAGGCCCAGCCCGGCACCGAGGCGCCCAAGGCCGAGGACAAGCCCAAGCGGCCGCGCAAGCCGCGCGTGAAGCGCGACACGTCCGAGGGCGAAAAGCCCGCGCCGCGTCCGCGCCGCGCCAAGCCCGCCGCCAAGGCGGAGAGCGGATCGGCCGAAGCGGCCGAGTAGGCCCGCTCCGACAGGATGAAGAAAAGGCGGCGCCCGGACCCGGGCGCCGCCTTTTTCGTCATGGCGCGGCGGCTACCGACCGGGCCAGCGCGCACCACGCCTCGAGCCCGACCTGCTCGGCCCGCTCGGTCGGCGGGATGCCGGCGGCGGCGAGGTGATCCTCGATCCCCGGCGCCACCCCCTTGAGCGAGGCGCGCAGCATCTTGCGCCGCTGGTTGAACCCGGCCGCCACGACGCGGCTCAGCACCGCGGGATCGGCCGGAAAGCGCGGCGCGGGCAGGGCGGTGAGGTGGACCACCGCCGAGGACACCTTGGGCGCGGGTACGAAGGCCTGCGGCGGCAGGTCGAGCACGATGCGCGCGCTGGCGCGCCACTGCGCGAGGATCGCGAGACGACCATAGGCCTTGGAGCCCGGCGCGGCGACGATCCGCTCGGCCACCTCGCGCTGGAACATCAGCGTCAGGCTCTCCCAGAAGGGTGGCCATTCTTTCGGCGTCAGCCAGCGCACCAGAAGCTCGGTACCGACATTGTAGGGCAGGTTCGCCGCGACCCGGATCGGCGGCGTCAGATGCACCAGTGGATCGATCTCGAGCGCATCGCCCTCGATCACCTGCAACCGCCCAGGATAGCGCGCGGCGATCTCCTCGAGCGCGGGCATGCAGCGCGCATCCTTCTCGATGGCGAGGACCCGGCGCGCGCCCTCGGCCAGGAGCCCGCGCGTCAGCCCGCCCGGGCCCGGCCCGATCTCGAGAATGTCCGATCCCGCCAGATCCCCCGCCGCCCGCGCGATCCGCGCGGTGAGGTTGAGGTCGAGCAGGAAGTTCTGGCCCAGCGTCTTCTTGGCGCGCAGGCCGTGGGTCTCGATCACCTCGCGCAGGGGCGGCAGATCGTCGATAGCGGCCATGGGGGCGATCCCTCGTTCATCTTTCTGAAAATACGCATGGCGCTCCGCCGGGGACCGCCTCGCCGTTCCCTTAGCGCGCGCCGCGCGCCTGCGCCATATCGGCGGCCATGCGGATCGCGGCGATCATCGACGACGGGTCCGCGAGCCCCTGTCCGGCGATACCGAAGGCGGTGCCGTGATCGGGCGAGGTGCGGATGAAGGGCAGGCCGAGCGTGACGTTGACCCCGCCCGAGAAATCGATGGTCTTGATCGGGATCAACGCCTGGTCGTGATACATGCAGATTGCGGCGTCATAGCCTGCGCGCGCGGCCGCGTGAAACATCGTGTCGGCCGACATCGGCCCGCGCAGATCGAAGCCCTCGTCGCCCAGCCGCGACATCAGCGGCGTGATCATGTCGATCTCTTCTCGGCCCATCTTGCCGTCCTCGCCCGCATGCGGGTTCAGCCCGGCGATGGCGATGCGCGGCGCCTCCAGCCCGAAATCGCGGATCAGCGCGTCGCGGGTGATGCGGATCGTGGCCTCGAGCGATTCCGGCGTGAGCCGCTCGGGTACCTGCGACAGCGGGATGTGGATGGTGGCAGGAACGACGCGCAGCGCGTCGCAGGCGAGCATCATCACGACCTCGTCCACGCCCGCCAGCGCCGCGAGATACTCGGTATGGCCCGGATAGGCGAAACTTGCGCCGTCGATCAGCGCGGCCTTGTGGATCGGCGCGGTGCACAGCGCCGAACAGTCGCCCGCGCGCACCAGATCGACGCCGTCGCGGATCGCGTCGATCACACCCTGCGCATGGGCCGGATCGGGTCGTCCCGGCACGGCAGGCGGGCCGAAATCGCGCGCCAGCACCGGCAGCGCGGTTCCGCTCAGATCCGCCGCCTCGGAAGCCCCGCTCACCGCCTGCCATGGCAGCGCCTCGGGGAGGTGGCGCGGATCTCCGAGCCAGAGGAGCGGGATCTCGCAGCGCAGCTTCTCCCAGGCGCGGGCCGCGATCTCCGGGCCGATGCCCGCGGGCTCGCCGCAGGAGATCGCGACCGGCTTCACTGGCCTATACGCGCCTGTGCGCGCAGCTCGGCGAGCAGGATGTCGGCGCGGGCCGAGAGCTTCTGGCTCAAGAGCTGGTTTCGTACGGCCTCGCGATCGACGCCCTCGGCCGCCACCGGCGTGCGCGAGCACAGCATGGTGAAGAGCAGCGTGCCGTCCTGGCTCAGGTTCCACGAGGCCTCGTCGGGATCGAGCCGCGCCAGTTCGAGCCCGAGATCCTGCGGCAGCGACGCGGGCGCGACGCTCTGGCGCACCAGTCGCTCCTCGGGCAGGCCCTTGGCGACGCCGTAGAGATCGTCGCAGGTGTCGACGAGGCCGTCGATCCGCGCCGCCTCGGCCAGCGCCTGCGCGGTGCCGGCGCCGGGGATCGCGAATTGCGCGTAGTCGATCTCGGCGATCGCGGCCGGGGCCTGCGGCGCCTCGCGGATGTCGCGCAGCTGGAACAGCGCGACGCCGTTGCGGATCGGGATCGGCGGCGTCACCTCGCCCGGCTCGAGCGACAGAAGCAGCCCGTGCAGCCCGGCCGGGTAATCGCTCAGCGCGGCCCAGTCGAGCCGGCCGCCCTGGGTGCGCGAGGGCAAGGCCGAGACCACGCGGGCCTCGGCTTCGAAGGCGGCGGTGGAGCGCAGCTTCGAGATCGCCTCGGCGCGGGCCATCGCCGCGGCGGCGCGCGGCGGCGGCGCCGGGATGATGATCTCGGAGAGCAGCAGCTCGACCGATTCCGGTCCGCCGGTCCGTGCCAGCGCCGCGTCGATCTCGGCCTCGGAGACATCGACGCCGGAGCCGTAGCGGCGGCGGATATAGTCGCGCCACGAGGCGTTGACCCGCACGAAATCGCGCAGCGTCTCGCGCGCCACGCCCTGCGTGGCGAGCTGCGCGAGAAAGGCGTCGAGCGACAAGTTCGCGCGCTGCGCGAACTCGGCCATCGCGGCCTCGAGACCCTCCTCGGTGAGCTGCATCCCGGCGCGGTTCAGCTCCTGCAGCTTGAGCTTTTCCTCGACCAGCTGCTTGCGCGCCTCCGCGCCGAGATCGCCCGGCGTGTTGAACGCGGCCAGCAGCTTGGCGCGCTGGTCGAGTTCGTAATTGGTGACGGCGCTGCCGTTCACTGTGACCGCCGGGGCGAACAGCCCCTGCGCGGCGGCGCCCACCGGCGCGGCCAGAGCAGTGGCGAGCGCCACGGCCTTCACGACATCAAAAGCCCGCATTCCGGCTCCCATCCTCGTCCGAACGTTCCGTCTCAACCCTCGCAGCTTCGCGCCGCGGGCATGGCCGTCTGACCGGTTGAAAAGCCGGCGAGATTGACCGAGAGCCCGAAGCTCGTGGAGGGGTCCACGTCATCGGTATCGGTGTAGCGGCGCGATGCCGAAAGGTCCACCGTGACGCATTCGTTGCGCCAGCCGGCGCCGATCTCGGCGCGCACCGGCGCGTCGGCGGCGATGTCGTAGCGTGCCTCGGCCGAGAGGCTCCAGCGCGGGCCCAGATTCAGCACCGTGTCGAACGCGATCTCGGAGATCCGGGGCTGGTCCTCGGCCGGTCCCTCCTCGAGCCACAGATAGGCGGCGGTGAAATCGAAGCTCTCGCGGTCGAAGCCGAGCCGCGCCTCGGCGGTGGAGATGCCGAAATCGTCATCGAAGGTGGTCGAGGCCTCGAGCCCGAGATCCTGCCCGAGATCGAGCCTTGTCGAGATCAGCCAGTCGGAGCGGATCGAGGTCAGCCCGGTGATGTCGTCGATTCCCTGCAAGGCCTCGTCGCGCAGAAGCCGCCCGCCCAGTACCGACAGGCTCCGACCATCGGCGCCGAGGAGGCTCCAGCGCAGCCCGAGACCGGCATTGAGACCGGTTTCCTGCAGATCCTCGCCCGGCAGCCGGTCGAGTGCGAAGAGCGAGGCCGCGTCGAACTCGGCCAGCCGCGAATCCTCGTTGGGCACGTCGCCGCCCTGCGTCGCCACGCCGGCAAGGCTCGCCACCGGCTCGATGATCTGGGCGGTGCCATCGTCGCTGCGCCGAAGCAGGGGCCAGCGCAGGGTCACCCCGGCCGATTGCGCCGCCCGCAGCACCGTGTCGTCGAATTCGGGGTCATCGTCGATGGCATAGGCGTCGAGCCGGCCGCGCAACTCGGTGGTGAACTGCAGGCCGGGGCCGATGATGACATCCCTGTACCAGTCGCCGGAAACGCCGCCGCGGGTGACGTCGCGTGTCGCCTCCGGGTCGCCCGGGTCGCCGTCGCGCCACAGCGCGTCGGCGTCGGCGCGCAGGCGCAGCCGGCCGCCCAGCGGAGCCGGGCGCAGCACTGCCTCGCGCTCGACCCGCGCCACCAGCGGCGGCAGCGAGGCGCTGGATTCATCCTCGCGCAGGCTTTCGTAATAGGCGATCTCGGCCAGCGCGTAGCCGTCGTCGCGCAGCCGGTAGGCGCGCAGGCTGCTGTCGAGCCGATCCTGGTCGGAGAGGTCGTAATCGAGGAGGAAGGCCTCGTCCGACACGGCTTCGAGATCGAATTCGAGCCGGATGTCGCGCGGCAGCGCGAAGGCGCCCTCGGCGAAGAGCGCATAGCGCGGCGAGACCGCGCCGTCATCCTCGGCGAGATGCGTCTCGATCTGGGTCCAGCCGCTGCGGAAGGCCTGCCGGTAGCGCAGTTCGAGATTGCGCGCCCCGGTGGCGATCCACGGCGTCACGGTCAGGTCGCGGCGGCCTCCGAGGCGGATGAAATAGGGCAGCTTCAGCCCGAAGCCCAGCGCGTCCGAAGAGAAAAGCTGCGGCACCAAAAGCCCCGAGGCCCGCTCCAGCGTCGGGTCCGGAAGGCGCATCCGCGGCAGCCAGAACACCGGCACGCCGGCGACGCGGAAGGTCGCGTCGTCGAAATAGAGCTGCTGGCCGATCTCGTCATGCACCACCCGCGCGGCGCGGATCTCCCACAGCGGCGCCTCGGTCCCGCAGACCCGGCACGAGGTCGCCGCCGTACGGGTGAGCGCGGTCAGCCCGGTGCCGGTACGGTCGATCCGCGCGGCCGAGACCTGCAGCTGCCGGTCCAGCACCAGCCGCGCGCCGCGCAGCAGCCCGGCTTCGAGCCGCGGATCGATCTCGGCGGCCTCGGCGGTGAACACCTCGCCCTCGGGGGTGGTGATCAGGATCGGCCCGGTGACGCTGAGCCGGTCGGCGGCGCGGTCATAGGTGATCGCCGAGGCGCTGAGCCGGGTGCCGTCGTAGAAGGCCTCGACATTGCCGCGCGCCACCAGCACCTCCTGCGCGGTGACGGTGACGCTGTCGGCCACGAGCTGGGCGAGACCCTGCGCGGCGAGGGGCAGCGGCGTCATGGCGGGCATCAGCCCCATCAGGGCCGCGAGCAGGCGTCGGATCATCCATCCTCCAGATGTAGCAGCAGGCCGAGCGACGACAGGATCGCCGCGACGGGCGGGGCCCAGGCCGCGAGCGCGGGCGGGATCTGTCCGTTCTCGCCGAGGATCTGCGCGAAGTTGCGCAGGAAGTACACGCCGAAGCTCAGCAATATCGCGCCCAGCACCATGACGCCGACCCGGCCGCCGCGCTGGTGACGCATGGTGAAGCCCGCGCCGATCAGCAGCATCGCGGTCAGGAAGGCGGGCTGCGCCAGCTCGGTCTGCAGGAAAACCTGGTGGCGGCGCGCGGTGAAGCCCGCTTCCTTCAGCCGGTCGATGAAGCCCGGCAGCTTCCACACCGAGATCGCCGCCGGATCGCCGAAGCTGTCGCGGATCTGGGTGGCGGTGAGCGACGAGGCCAGCGTCATCTGCGGCAGCCGCTCGGCGGCGGTCTCGGGGTTATCGGCCGAGAGCGGCCAGCGCTTGACCCCGCGCAGCAGCCAGTGGCCGGTCTGCAGCTCGGCCAGGCTTGCCTCGACCCGCTCGCGCGGGCGACCCTCGGTGTCGAAGGTCAGGAAGCTCGCCTCGCGCAGGACGGTGCCGTCGAGATTGCTGCCCTTGGCGCGGATCACGGTCTGCGCCTCGCTGTCGCCCTGACGCAGCCAGAGCCCATCATCCGAGAGGGTGATCACCCGTTCCTCGCCCTTGAGGCTGTCGGTGCGGGCCTCGTAGGCGCGGGTGGTCGCGGCGACCAGCGGGTTGATCAGCGCCACGGCGGCGACGCCGAGGAGCAGCGTCACCACGACCGGGGCGATCAGCGCCGCGAGCGCCGAGCGGCCGGCGGCGCGGGTGACCACCAGCTCCGAGGAGCGGGCGAGGCCGAGAAACAGCGCGATGCCCGAGATGATCACGATCAGCGGCAGGATCTCGTAGAGCTGAGCCGGGGCGTTGAGCATGCTCACGGCCAGAAGCTCGCCGATGCCGGTGGTGCCGCCGAAGCGCCGCGCCTGCTCGACGAAATCGATCATCGTCAGCATCGCGAAGAAGATGCCCAGCGTGCCGAGAAACGCCATGATGTAGCGGCGGGCAAAATAGCGGTGCAGGATCATGCCGGGACGCCCCTTCGGTACTTGCGGCGCGGCCGGCCCGCCAACACCAGCTCGACGGCGACGATGGCCAGGGCCGCGATGGCGGGAACATAGACCAGCGGCCAGCGCGAGGGATCGCTGCGCAGCGCCGAGGCGACCACGGATTCCAGCGACTGGACGAGGATGATCAGCCCGATCGCGCCGAGGATCTGGCGCCAGACGCCAAAGCGCGAGAAGCCGCCGATCAGCAAGGTGGCGAAGCCGATCAGCGGCGCCGCAACCGACAGGAGCGCCGCCGCGACGCGGTCATGCGCCTCCACGGCGAGCTGCGCCGCGTTGCGGTCGGTCGCCTCCAAGGTTTCGGGCGTCGGGCGCAGCAGCTCTAGCGTCGAGACCTCGCGGGTGCGCCTGCGACCGCTGTCAGAGGCCCGGGTCAGAGGCTCCAGATCATAGGCGAAATCCTCGAAGCGGGTGGTCGAAAGCCGCGCCGCCTCGGGTTGCAGCACCTGCACCAGCCCGTCGATCATCACCAGCTGCGGCGCGGTCGCGGTTTCCACCAGATAGGCGCTGGAGGCGGTGTAGGTGACGGTCTCCTCGGGGTCGCGGCTGTCGGATATCAGCAGGTCGCGCAGCTCGCCTTCGGGGGTGATGTCGCGGATGTAGAGGGTGATGCCCGAGATCGGGGAGAGGAACTCGCCCTCCTGCAGCAGCCGCGCCGTGGCGCTGCGCGCGATCTCGGCCTGCCGGTCGGCGAGCCTCGCATTGGCGAGCGGGTTGATCACCACCGTCAGCGCCCCGGTGAGCAGCCCCGCCACGATGCCGAAGGCCAACACCGGCCGCGCCAGCCGGAACGGCGAGAAGCCGGTGGCCTGCATCACGGTGAGCTCACTGTCCGAGCTCAGCCGGTTGGTGACGTAGAGCGCCGCGGCAAAGCCCGCGATTGGCAGCACCAGCCGGATCAGCGAGGGCAAGGTGAGCATGGTGAGTTCGAGGAACACCGAGAGGTTCTGCCCGTCGGCCACCAGCTGGTCGAACAGCTGCACGGCGCTGTTGACCCAGTAAACCAGCACCAGCACCAGCGCGAAAAAGCCGAACAGCATCATCAGCTGCGACAGCATGTACCTGTCGAATCGCGCCACCGGTCCCTCGTCCATCCATGGCCGCCGAGGTGGCCGCCCGTCTTCACGCATCCTAGCCGAGGGTGCGGGCGGGTTGAACCGCGATCTGGCCTTTGCCGGTCTCGGCGGCTAGGCTCCGCCGCCAGAGCCAATGATCCCCGACAACGACCAAGGAGCCGGCATGTCCCGCACCCCCCGCATCGATTTCCATCCCCATGACGCGCAGGATCTCACCGCCGCGCAGGGCCGAGTCGCCGTCTTCATGGGTCCCGACGGCCCCGAGACCGAGGCGGTGCGCGCGCTCGACGAGGCGATGGGCGGGGCGCTGGCGCGGCTGGCCGGGGGGCGGCGCTGGAGCCGGGCCGGTACCGGCGACGTGGTCGAGATCGCCGTGCCCGCTGGCCTCGCCGCCGAGGCGGTGCTGGTGGTGAAGCACGATGCCGAGACCGACCGTCTCGCGATGCGCCGCGCCGGTGGCGCCATCGCCGCCAGTGCCGGGCGCGGCGACCTGACGGTGCTGGCCTCGGGGCTGCGCCATGCCGGAGAGGTGGCGCTGGGCCTGGCGCTGCGCGCCTACCGCTTCGACGCGCATCAGAAGCAGGACCCCGATGCCGAGCCGGATGGGCGCGTGCGGTTCATCTCCGAGGATGCCGAGGCGCTGGCGCGCGAGGCCGGTCCGATGGCCGCCATCGCCGAGGGCGTGGCCTTCACCCGCGATCTCGTCAACGAGCCCGCCAACGTGCTGACCACCGACGATTTCGCGGCGCGTCTCGCGGCGATGCAGGAGCTGGGGCTCGAGGTCGAGATCCTCGAGGAGGATGAGCTCAAGCGTCTTGGCATGGGCGCGCTGCTGGCCGTGGGCCAGGGCTCCGACAGCCCCTCCAAGGTGGTGGTGATGCGCTGGCAGGGTGGCGGCGACGAGGCGCCGCTGGCGCTGGTGGGCAAGGGCGTGGTGTTCGACACTGGTGGCATCTCGCTGAAGCCCGCCGCCGGCATGGAGGACATGACCATGGACATGGGCGGCGCGGGCACCGTCGCGGGCACGATGCGGGCGCTGGCGCTGCGTCGCGCCAAGGCCAATGTCGTGGGTCTCGTGGGGCTCGTTGAGAACATGCCCTCGGGCAACGCCACCCGCCCCGGCGACGTGGTGCGCTCCATGAAGGGCGACACGATCGAGGTGATCAACACCGATGCCGAGGGCCGGCTCGTGCTGGCCGATGTGATGTGGTACGCGCAGGAGCGGTTCAAGCCCTCGGGCATGATCGATCTCGCGACGCTGACCGGCGCCATCATCGTGGCGCTGGGCCACGAGAATGCGGGGGTCTTCTCGAACGAGGACGGCTTTGCCGAGGCGCTCCTGGCGGCGGCGCAGGCCGAGGGCGAGGGCGCGTGGCGGCTGCCGATGGGCGAAGCCTATGACAAGGTCCTGAAGAGCCGGGTCGCCGACATGCGCAACGTCGGCACCGGCCGCGAGGGCGGATCGATCACCGCGGCGCAATTCCTCAAGCGCTTCGTGCAGGACGGCACGCCCTGGATCCATCTCGACATCGCCGGGACCGCGTCGCTGAAGTCGGATTCGGCGCTTGGCCCCAAGGGCGCAACTGGTTGGGGCGTGATGGCGCTCAACCGTCTCGTGGCCGATCGCTACGAGGGCTGAGACGATGGGCGCGGCCTTCTTCTACCACCTGACCGAGGGACCGGCCGAGGAGCTGCTGCCGCAGCTCCTCGGGCTTGCGGGCAAACAGGGCTGGCGGGTGGAGATTAGGGGCCGCGCCGCCCGCGCCATGGATCGGCTCGACGCGGCGCTGTGGCGCATGGGCCCGCCCGAGAGCTTTCTCGCGCATGGGCGCGCCGGCGGGCCGCATGACGGGGCGCAGCCGATCCTTCTCACCGCCGAGGGCGAGGCGGCGCCGAAGCTGCCTTGCGTGATCTGTCTCGACGGCGCCGAGATCGCGCCCGAGGAGGTGCAGGCGGCCGAGCGCACCTGCATCCTGTTCGACGGCTTCGACGAGGCGGCGGTTCAGGCGGCGCGCGGCCAGTGGAAGCGGCTGACCGGCGCGGGTTGCGCGGCGCAGTACTGGGCGCAGGAGGGCGGCCGCTGGACCAAGAAGGCCGAGGGATGACGCTCCGGGGCGGGCCGGAGATCTGCGTATTTCGGGAACAAAGTCATGAGGCTCAGCGCGTCAAGACCAGCGTGCCGTTCTCGATCTCGATGCGGCCGAAGAGCCGCAGGTAGCCCATGCCAAGGAGCGATCCGGCGAGGTCGCCATCGGTGACCACGGCGCTCAGCCCTTCATCCTCGATCGGGCCCAGCGCGACGCTGTCGAGCCGCACCCGCGCGGTGCGCACCGTGCCGTTGGCGGTCACAGCGGAGCCCAGATAGGTGAGCTCTTCGGGGTCGATCCCGGCGCGGCGCGCATCCTCGCGGCCCAGAACCATGTCGGTGGCGCCGGTGTCGACCACGAAATCGATCGGCGCGCCGTTGACCTCGAGCGTCAGGTAGTAGTGCCCGTCGCGCGCCTGCGGCACCTCGATACCCTCGGCGCCGATCATGGTCTGGCGCGGCATCGCATCCTCGCGGATGTCCGACCACAGCCCGGCGGCGGCGATGGCGCCGATGAAGATCAGCGTCCAGACGGCGGCCTGCTGCGCGACCTGGCCCAGCCGGTCGCGATTTTGCACGAGGAACCAGCCGGCGATGGCGGCGCCGAGGAGGCCGAGATAGGCGAGGCTGGCGAGGTTGTCTGGGCTCATCGCCCTAATATGGTATCAATTTTCGGCAGGGAAAGGCAGACCGAAACCGGAACCGTGCAGACCGTCGATGATGAACTGCACCGCGAGCGCCGCGAGCAGCATGCCGAGCACCCGCGTCACCACGTTGAGCCCCACCGAGCCCAGCACCCGCGCCAGCGGATCGGCCAGCGCGAAGGCGATCCAGACGGTCGCCAGAACCGATAGAGCCACGCCGTAGATCGCGGCATAACCGAGCGGACTGGTGGCCTCGGCGGTCAGCAGGATCAGCGTGGTGATCGCGCCGGGGCCGACGATCAGCGGCAGCGCCAGCGGAAAGATCGAAGGATCCTGATCGGGTTCCGCCCCTTCCTCGGCATTGTCGCGGCGCCGCGCCTGTCGCCTCTCGAACAGCATGTCGAGCGCCGTCAGGAACAGCAGCACGCCGCCGGCGATGCGGAAGGCCGGGACCGAGATGCCGATGAAGCGCAGCACCGCGTCGCCCAGCACCAGGAACAGCAGCATCAGCACGGCAGAGGTTACGCCGCGCCGCTGCGCCGGAGACATTCCCGCCGTCATCGCGACGTAAAGCGGCGCGAGACCGATCGGATCGACGATCACGAATAGCGTGGTGAAGGCGGTGACGAGGGTGGCGATTTCGATCACGGTCGGGTCCTTGGGCCTGTCGGCGGGCAGGACCCGCGTTCCTGTCGCACCGTGCCGGGCGACGCTCCTTGGGGCAAGGCCGCGCCGGAAATGACGCGGCACCGCCCATGACTTTGTTCTTCAAATACGCCGGGGAAGGGCCGCAGGCCCGGGGGCAGCGCCCCCGAAACCCGGTCAGGCCGCCTCGGCGCGCTCCAGCTTCTCGAGCGCCGCCATCCACATCGCCTCGGCCCGGCCCAGCGCCTCCATGGCCTCGGCGTATTTCTTGTTCCAGGTCTCGAGTTCGCCCTTGCGGCCATCCTCGTAGAGCGCAGGGTCGGCGAGCTTCTTGGCGAGCTTGTCGCGCATCTCGTTGATCTTGTTCACACGCTCCTCGCATTTGCGGGCCTCGGAGCGCAGCGTCAGGATCGCCTCGCGAGAGGGTTTCTCGACCTTGGGCTTCTCGGCTTTCGGCTTGTCAGCCGGCTTGTCGCCGCTGAGCAGCATCTTGCGATAGGCCTGCAGGTCTTCCTCATAGGCCGAGACGCGGCCGTCCTTCACCAGCCAGAGCCGGTCGGCGACCATCGACAGAAGATGCATGTCGTGGCTGACGAGGATCACCGCGCCGGAATAGGCGGTGAGCGCCTCGACCAGCGCCTCGCGGCTCTCGATGTCGAGATGGTTGGTCGGCTCGTCGAGGATCAGCAGATGCGGCGCGTCGATGGTGGCGAGCAGCAGCGACAGCCGCGCCTTCTGGCCGCCCGAGAGCCGGCCCACCTCGGTCTCGGCCTGCGCCGCGCCGAGGCCGAAGCCGGCGAGCCGCGCCCGCAGCTTGGGCGGCATCACGTCGGGCAGGGCGCGCTGGATGTGCTGCAGCGGCGTCTCCTCGACGCGCAGCTCGTCCACCTGGTGCTGGGCGAAGAATCCGATGCGCAGCTTGTTCGAGCGCACGATCTTGCCGCCCATCGGCGCGAGCCGGTCCGACAGGAGCTTCGACAGCGTCGACTTGCCCTCGCCATTGCGGCCCAGAAGCGCGATCCGGTCGTCCTGGTCGATCCTGAGATCGAGCTTCGAGAGCACCACCTTGTCGTCATAGCCGACCGAGACGCCCTCGGTGGCGATGATCGGCGGCGACAGCTCCTCGGGCTCGGGGAAGGTGAAGACGGTGCGGGCCGCGTCCTCGGGCACCCGGATCGTTTCCATCTTCTCGAGCATCTTCACACGGCTCTGGGCCTGCTTGGCCTTCGACGCCTTGGCCTTGAAGCGGTCGACGAAGCTTTGCAGGTGCGCGCGCTGGGCATCCTGCTTCTTTGAGGCGGCGACCAGCACGGCGCGCTGCGCGGCGCGAGCCTTGGCGAACTGGTCGTAATTGCCGGACCAATAGGTGAGCTGGCGGTTCTCCAGATGCAGGATGCCGCCGACCGAGCGGTTCAGAAGCTCGCGGTCGTGGGAGACGATCAGCACCGTATGCGGGTAGCGCACGAGGTAGTTTTCGAGCCAGAGCGCGCCTTCGAGGTCGAGATAGTTGGTCGGCTCGTCTAGCAGCAGGAGGTCGGGCTCGGAGAACAGCACCGCCGCCAGCGCCACGCGCATCCGCCAGCCGCCCGAGAAGGCGGAGCAGGGCATGAGCTGCTCTTCATGGGTGAAGCCCAGCCCCTTGAGGATCGTCGCGGCGCGCGCCTCGGCGGACCAGGCGTCGATATCGGCGAGCCGGGTCTGGATCTCGGCGATCCGCGACGGGTCGCTCGACTGCTCGGCCATCAGGCTGGCGCGCTCGGTATCGGCAGCCAGCACGGTGTCGATCAGCGAGACTTCGTTGCCCGGCACCTCCTGGGCGACACCGCCGATGCGGGCACCGCGCGGCAGCTCGATCTCGCCGGTGTCGAGCGTCAGCTCGCCCCGGATCAGCTTGAACAGCGTGGATTTGCCGGTGCCGTTGCGGCCCACGACGCCGACCTTGTGGCCGGCCGGGATCACGGCGGAGGTATGTTCGAGAAGCGGACGGCCCTCGACGGAATAGGAGATGTCTGTGATGCGCAACATGGACGGGCCTTGCCCGATGCCGGGCGCGAGGTCAACGGGGCGGGTCCTAGGCGGCTCGGGGGCGCCATGCGTATTTGGAGAAAGATGAACGGGGGCGGCGCCTCTTCCGGCTCATCTTTCCTCAAATACGCAGATCCCGAAGGCGGACCAAGAGGCGCTGCCTGAACCCCCCGTGCACATCCGGCGTCTTTTCACCTCGCCCGGCTCGTGCTAGGGCGCGCGGCGACCGGAGGCGCATATCCGCGCCCCCTGCTGCAACCCGTTCAAATGAGGGACATCATGGCCACCGAACGCACGCTCTCGATCATCAAGCCCGACGCCACCAAGCGCAACCTGACCGGCAAGATCAACGCCAAGTTCGAAGATGCGGGCCTGCGCATCATCGCTCAGAAGCGGATCCAGCTGACCCAGGACCAGGCCGGCCAGTTCTACGCCGTCCACAAGGAGCGTCCCTTCTTCGGTGAGCTGACCGAATTCATGGCCTCCGGCCCGGTCGTCGTGCAGGTGCTCGAAGGCGAAGGCGCGATCGCCAAGAACCGCGAAGTGATGGGCGCGACCAACCCCGCCGACGCCGCCGCCGGCACCATCCGCGCCGAGTTCGCCGAGAGCGTCGGCGAGAACTCGGTGCACGGCTCGGACGCCCCCGAGACCGCCAAGGAAGAGATTGCCTTCTTCTTCTCGGGCCTCGAACTGGTCGGCTAAGTCCACCTCGTTTTGAAGTGACCGAAGGGCCCGCCATCGCGCGGGCCCTTTTTCGTGAACGCCTCCGGGCAGACGAGAAGGCAGGCAGCGGCGAAAATTGTAACTGCTTCGTCGGCCCTCGGCCACGACGATGCGGCGGTCATCGAGGCAGGCGACGGCGGTCAGTCGTGGTCGCCATCCCGCACCGTCAAAAGCGTCCAGCTTCCTCGGCGAACCTGATCGAGCGGTTCAGGCGCCAGCG
>Ga0310345_10000898_pt1 | contig 36817 bp, 37 predicted proteins | sample HC15DNA20500_MG_FD_204667 | JGI IMG/M metagenome (GOLD analysis project Ga0310345, IMG submission 204667) | Marine microbial communities from station ALOHA, North Pacific Subtropical Gyre - HC15-DNA-20-500_MG | ecosystem: Environmental > Aquatic > Marine > Oceanic | place: Pacific Ocean: North... | reverse complement strand
TATAAATCTCTACAGGATTATTAATTTCTTTTTTCTTTATGAGAAGATTGAAGGGTTTCAAAGCCGTTTTAACATCTATAATTCCTATAGGAGTAGTAAAATCTATTCCCCCATCACCATTAGGCCGTATAGTAGTATCAACAGGAAATCCATAGACACTACTAAATAATAACTCACCTAGACTACCACGAATATCTTCAGTATTTGGGTCAGTAAAAAATCTAGGAGTGCCTTTGGGATGAGCCTTTTGTCTCTGTTTTCCCAACTGTTCCGCTGTTATTTTTGATACTTCCCTTAAAGTCCATTTATCTATGGGAACATCAAAAAAGAATTCGCCCTTTTCTATGGATTTATTAGGAACCTCTACAATTTTATACTGTCTAATCACTTCGCTACGGCAGAACAAAATTCTATTTAAATTGGTATTCACTACAGCGTACACTAAATTATCTTTGTGCATCAACTTTGTTTTACGTTCAGGTATATGTACTGTAGGGTGAGGCCACTTATCTGTCCATATTCTTCTAACTTCTACCTCATAACTAGCGTCACGCCCTGGAACTATTAAATCAGCACCCCAATCTGGGTTCTCTACTGCTGGTATATCAATACTATGTAAGTACTTTAATACAGCCTGTTTCCCTACTTTGTCATTCTTCTTATAGTTACCTTTGCTAAAAGGTTTCCTAACTGGTTTCTTCAACATCTATGTCCCTCAACGGTAATTCAAAAGTTTTATGAGATAACATTAATCCTATTATAGCATATCCAGCGATATCTGTCAAGGTGTCTTGGAGAGATTCGTTCTCTGGATGCTTATCATTCTGAACCAAATTAATTAAACGATTAATCTTATCTGATAACCGTATCATAATTCCTTCAAGCCCGAACATTGTGATATTCGTAGTTCCATAATCTGTCTGTTTCTGGCAGACTAGGTTTGCTATGTCCACGGCTTCCTGCATACAAGCCCCATTAAAAGTGGTAGCATCATCAGAGCGAGAAATCTCTTGCCTCAGTTGCCCATTCAAGGCTTCATGCATACGGTTGATACGTTCTAAATCTTGTATACGATTCTTGAATTCTTGAATCTTTTTTCCTAATGATAACTCATAATTGTTTTGTACCATATTAACTCCAATCAATATAATCTTCTATAAAGTCCACTGATGCTAAAGCTTCTTCAATATCCTCTAGTGATACTTCAACTTCTTCGGAACAGGGATGGTCAATTACTTCCGTAGTATACTGCCAGTAATCCCGTTTAGAGGCCCAAGAAGGGTCACATACTTCCATATCTACTACCAATGGAATACCCAAGCTGTTTTCCTCTAGTATTTCCTTTAATGTCCACGGTAGTTTAGCGAGTTCATCATCGTGAATTTCACAGATAATCTCATCATGTACTTGCATTAAAATACTGCTTTTCTTATCAACTAAATACTCATGTACTTTAATTATACGTTCATTTAGAATATCAGCAGCCGTACCTTGTACTAAATAGTTAACGCCTTTATAGCTATAATCTTCAGGAATCTTGTAAACTCTTCCGTATCGGTTTTTTATCCAACCTCTATCTACTACAGTAGTCATAACACTATCAAAGAATTCTTTAGAACCCTCTAAGCCAGCAAAATATTTCTTCTTATAGTCAGCAGCTTCGGGCTGAGAAGTTTGTAACTGTAATGCCAAGCGTTTTGTACCAATACCATAAATAGTACCAAAGGTAATATTCTTAGCTAGTTGTCGTTTCTCAGCAAAGTCCTTACTGTCTTCGGTCACATGGAAGGCAAGTTTGGCAGCTTCTGCATGAAAGTCTACATCATCTTGCTGAAGCATTGCATTAACGGTTTCATTATCCAAGTAGTTTAGAAATACACGTACTTCCATTTGGGAGTAATCGAAGGCTACTAAACTAAATCCTTCCCTTGGAACAAAAGTTCGTCTAATGGCTATTTGATGTTCATCCTGTTCATTGAAGGATTTATCACCCATGAACCCCCACGTATCCAATACAGCATCATCTAACTCTCCGATACGAGTCAGCCCTTTTGCTGACATAGCAGATGCTATGCGTTCCTTAACTTCAGAGCGTTCTTCCTCAGATAAATCTCTGTAAGTTAGTTTAAAGTGATTACGGGGAATATTCTGTAAGTTAGGAGAACGAGAAGAAAGCCTTCCTGTTAATGCTCCCCAATTACAATATTGAGTGTGCAGTATATCTATGTCAGTGTAAGGCTCTATGTACGTGGATTGAAGCTTACCCAATGACCTATACTGTCTAATGAGTCCCGCTAACTTGTGATTAATACCAATGAGAGCCAGTTCACTCCAAGATTCTTTCCCACCTGGGGTTTTAATAGGAGAGTTAATTCCTATCTCATTAAACACGGCTCCAACTTGTTGAGGGCTTTGAATAGAAAATTCATAGCCAACTAAACCAAAAATCTCTTGAGCTACTTCTACCCTGCGCTTTTCTACCTTACTTAAAGATTCTGTGGCGTAGGCTTTATCTACCGCCACACCACGGCACTCCATATCATATAACACTCTAGTAAGTTTACATTCCAATTCAAAGATATCTTCCTGCCCCGATTTCTGTATCTTCTTGTGGCAATCCTTGTAGATTTTATATGTCCAAACTACATCTAATTCACAGTATGGCCCTAGCAGCGTTGCAGGAGCCATAGAGAAGTCTTTGCTCCACTTGTTACTCTTGAGTACCTTTTTCGTATCAATGTCGTAATTCGCAGCCTCAGTACCATAGTGGCGTTTAATGGTAGGGGTCAATCCTAATTCTGTTACTGTAGAAGGTTCAGTCAAACGAACCATCACAATAACGTCTACTAATTTCGCTATGCGGTCAACCACCAGCCCATCATTTTCTAGGAATCGTAAATCAAACTTGAGGTTATAGCCTAGCAACTCTTCAGTTGATTGAGATACTACTGCCATCAGTTTAGCTAAACAACCAAAAGGTAAATTATCGCCTTGCTGATGCCTGAATGGAAAATAAAAGGATTCATCATCTTCCATAGTAGCTATACCTACACCACAGAGTTGATTGTACCCAAATGCATTTAAACCATTAGTCTCTACATCTATAGTTTTTCTAGGGCTAAACAACAGGGCTGGCATTACTTCGTCAAACTTTTCTTGGGTATCTACTAACATTCCACTATATCCACTTTAATTTCGGCATTCCGCAAAAACCATTCTGCTTTTTCCTGAAGATACCATGTCCTAGCTACTATGCGCTTTATCTTAGAGTTGCAAATTGCCTTGGCACATTGGACACAAGGCGTAGTAGTTAAATAACAGGTTAGATTATCATCAGACCGTAGCTGTAATAGCGCATTGATTTCTGCGTGAACTGCTATACATTCGTCTAGACCTTCACCGCTAGGGTAATCAACTCCTTCACAGGGTTCATCCGTACAATGCAGAAATTTAATGGGTACGCCATTATAGCCTGTAGCTACTATATGGTTCTGAGAATCGACTAAGACGCATCCTACTGCCCTTCGCTGGCAAGTGGCTCGTTTAGCAACCAACTCTGCCAGTTCCAAGCAGTAGGAATCAAAGTCTATTCTATTAGAAGAGGTCACCCAAACCATCCTCTTTAGAAGTACCATTAGCAATAGTGGGGGCATGTTCTCCATCTACAGAACCACCATAGCGTTCCATCAAATAGCTATGTACGCTATCCAATTCCGCTGCCTCATCACCCTTCTCTGAAGGTATTTCTAAGGCACGGGAAGTGGCTGTAATGCTGTAAGAAGTGTCCGTAGCACCAGAACCAGTACGTTTAATCCTAAGCACACCCTTGTCCAAGCTACCCCAATCCTCGTACACCTCTACCAATTGGTTCCACACGTAGTCACTACGCCCAAAACCAAGGGGTATAATGCGAAAGTCATTAATGGTTTCCTTGAACAGTTTTTTCCCGCCAGGGCCATCTACGCTTTCCCACTCCTCGTTCCGCTTTTCATCATGCATAATTTCATATACAAAAGCCCAGAACGCAAATTTATGGGAAGGGCGTACATCATCAGGTACTGCGGATTGGTCTATCCCATCGTCCCTAAGAACGTTTGTCCAACGATTGTTTTGCCTAAATGTATACATGTAGTATTCATCTAGGGAACTGTCTCCCTCTTCACCAGTAGCAATAGAGGTTAGGAAGATTTGGTCACCGTCTTTCAGCCAAATTTCCTTGCCAGGGGTAAATGTGGTTCCTGCACCACTTCGATAGTCGTCCCTAAGTTGTTGTATTTTTGCTATACCACTCATATGAGTTCTCCTTTTACCAATATTCTCGGTCTTGTATTATTTGTTTCAAGACCTTTGAGTTATGAATGTCTTGTACATCTTTATAACCCCTTGGTATTACTATGTATGATACCATATAACTAGGCTCCATGTCAAGTAGGGCTTTATTAATCCCTATCTGACCAGCTTCATCATTGTCTAAACACAGTATAACTTCCTCAGGATAAAGAGTATTTAAGAGTCTGATTTGTTCCCTGGAGACATGCGCTCCAAGCACAGCCACGGCAGGGTAGCCATGTTGCCTTAACCACAATGCGTCTAACGCTCCTTCAGTTACATATATTTTCGCAGATTTCTCTAAGAGGTTGCCACCAAACAGTACGGTAGATTTCCTGAACCCAGGAGAATACATATACTTTGGAGTAGCTTGTTGTCTACGAGAAATAAACCCTTGTAACTTATTATTAAAATCCTCTACGGGGATAATCAAATCCCCATATTTATTAACTATGCACCCCACATCTTCTAACACTTCCCTAGTAAAACCTCTACGGAATATCCAATGGTTCTGAGGGATACTTAAACCTTCTGGTAAGTGAACCTCTTCCACTGGAGTTTCTACTATACTACTCAGTTCATCCCAGAAATCCAGTGACCACTGAGCAGTATCCAATTCAGATTCTACTTCGTTCCAAGGAACTCCTAAATGTTTTTGCATGAAATACTTTAGGCTACCTTGACCGCAGCCCCGAAAGCAAATCCATAAACCTTTAGTTGTATTGATTGCACAGGAAGGAACTGAGTCCACATGGAACGGGCATAGAATATTAAATTCATCCTTATCTATAGGGACATCAAATCCATGTGTTATCAATATTTGGTTCCAATCAGTTGCTATCATCAGAAATCAGTAGCCCACACATAATCAGGAATTTCTTTAATATCACCACAATCTACATCCCATTGCATAACAGCAATGTCTGATGGTAACTCTCCATCCCTATACTTCTGGTATTGAATTATACGCTTATCGTCAGCGTCTTCCATCTTACACATTCCTAATGCTACATCTGCTGCTCTAATCAGAGCATCGCCAAACGCTACTTGGTCAGCCCTTGGTGGCACAAACATATTAGAGGCATCCCTATTAGCCTGAGTAGAAACCATTATAGCCGTATCCATAGCAAGGCACAAGTTTTTTAATCCATAGAACAAGGCATGAGATTGTTCCCACATAGCCTTTTTACTCTCACTCTGAGATATTAGATATACACCATCTATTACTACAAACTCAGGATTATGTTTACGAATCAAAGAAGCAATAGCTTCTAGAGAAATAGTAGATTGTCCTACTATATGGTCACATACTAGCAACGATTTACTGTTGGCCTGTTCCTGTAAAAACTTAGCGTATACCGCCTCATCAATAGGTTCTCCAGAACGTAAAGCTTTGTGGGAAAGTTTGTAACCAGTCAACGCTCCTAATACTACATCTATCCGTAAGCTAATAGCGGAGATAGGCATTTCAGTAGAAATAAGAAGGGTTTTCTTACCTTGCATCATAGCAGTTACAGCAGAGTGTACCATTAACCAAGTCTTGCCTACTGTAGGTCTAGCAAATACTGCTATCAATTCTCCTGGCATCCAGCCTACACCAGTTCCATTCAGAGCTTTAAAAGATGTGGCTACACCCATTAAGCCCTCTCCCATTTTCCGTTGCTTAGTACGTTCTCTCCACTCGCCTAATCTATCAGTGGAACCTTCATCATATATAGTTATGTCTTCGTCATAAGCAACCTCAATATCAGTCAGGCTGGTCATTATAGCAGAGAGGGCTTGCTTCGGATTTTCCTGCACAGCATCTTTCTGAGTACGAACAGCAGAAACAATTTGTCTCTGCAACACTTGATTTTTAAAACAATCCATCGCATAGTCAAAGTTAACACTTTGAGCTTCTGGATGTAGTCCAATGGGTGTATATTCTTGAACGAGGGTTTCTGGAGAAGGGAATTCCCCATATTTATCGAAGTGGTTTACAACAAATTTATATGCTTCACCAAATTTAGCAAAGTCCTTTGCTGTATGTTTAAACTCCCTTAAACTTCTTTTGTTATCTAGGCCAAAGATGATTGCTGATTCAATGAACTCAAAACTCTCCATTACTATCCTCTATATAAAATTCTGTTGGAATCACTATGTACGTAATATTGTACACCCTCTGACTGCTGATTGTCAACTACTAATTTTGCTGACCGAAAATCGGTGTATGTACCAACTACCCAAACAGATTTTTCGTCCTCCGATATGCCAATTACTCTGAAGTGGCCTTCTGGAGCTTGTCTACTAATTATATCAGATTTTTGAAGTTTTGTCAACCCACCCCTTTTGTTTCTCTTCTTCATATACCCACTCTTTAATTGATTCTAATAATTCTTGTTGCTTTTTGTTCTGGGAGCCAGATGGAAACCACCTACTTGTCCCAAACAAAAACTCTCTAAACTTCTCCTTTATCTCAGGAGTCCCGTATTCCCCTACCATCCATCTAAGCTCAGCGTGAGAATCAGGTATATAAGACTTTGCATCAGAAATAACATAATGCACGGTAACAGAACTGCTATGCGATTTAATGCATGTTCTAATAGCACACAGTATTGACCAGGCATCATACTTGTCTAGAAGATTCTTTAATCCTTTCATTTCATAGCCTATGAATGATTTTACCTGATAGGCTTGCTGAAACTGTTCTTCGTATAAACGAGTGAAAACTTGGTGCAAATCTCTAGCGTTATACAGTTGAATGCTTTTCGTAGAGGTTTGTTCCATCTAAAATTTTCTTCCTTAAAGATTGCCTAATTCTATATGCTGGTTCACCTAAATCATCAGTAATCTCTTCCATAGTTAGTCCCTCTAGGCGTAAAACCAGGAATTTCTGCTCAGCTTGAGTCAAGCCACAAGAGAAAATTTCATCTGTAATATCAAAATCTAGTGTAAAATCCGAATCATCAGTTAACGCCTTGACAATATCTAGCGGTAATAAATCTGTTTCTTCGTATGTTACATCTAAACTTTTGGTAGATAGTTGTTTATTAGATTTAGATAACAAAGTACGAATAGTATTCACCATTGCTGAATGTAAATACGTGTGGAATGATGCGCCTCTATTCTCCTCATAAGCTTTAGCTGATTTAATCACCGCAATACGTAATTCCTGGGCTAGGTCGTCACGGTCATACCCAGGAATCCATAGATTAGAACACATCTTTTGAATTTTAGGTTCCCATTGTTTTAGTAAATCATCATCAATAATCATTTTTGTTTATGAACCATCTACTTTAGCTCCAGTAATGTAATTAAACACCTGTTGTTTGTTATAGTCAGCGTCTTTTGGAATGACAGAAATACGTTTTCCTAACACAGCTTCCAAATAAGGAACCTTGGTCAGTATTCTATCATAATCTTCCCAAGCCCCGAAACATTCAGCCTTGCATTTATCAGGACGCATAGTTAAAGAAGCCATAGAACTGATGCCCTCACGATTAGGCTGGAACCTATTTAATATATCTTGTAATTCTTTCACAATAAGCATACTTAATTTGTCAGTCACGCTAGGTTGATGGGCTACCCAATGGAGAATGGATAAAACTGTATAAGGTTCAACAGCCCCCATGCGTACATCGTCAATCACAGCCTGACTCGCAGGCTCTAAAAAGCTCAAGTAAGCTTCTAACTTATCACTCATATTATATATTATAACACCTTTCAGCGATTTTGTCAACTAATACCATCACGCCTTCCTCTATAGTAGCAAGTACGTCCACAGTATATATTATTATACCCTGCTTTATGCCTTCTCCGAATCTCACTTTGTCTAAGGTAAAACGGAACATGGCAGAAAGCACAATTAACTTTAAGGAAATAGTACGTAAAGTGGCATTCCTGGCAGGTTTTTGCGCCTTTTGTGGGCAAACGGCAAATTTTACAGTAAACTGCCCTTTTGAGTTTAATAGAAGAAGTGGGTAATTTAGCCTGTTTTAAGATAAAGTGTATCCGTTGTTTGGATACCTTTAATTGTTCAGCAATTTCCACCATAGACAGAAAGGGATTTGCTTGGCGCAAGTCTATAGCTTCTTGTCGAGTAGACATTACACATCAAAGGAATTGGTTCTAACGGCTTTAAAATTTATTTGGTCGTTTACTTCTGATTGCACACCAAATTTTAACCATTTAGCAACTAATTCTTCTGTCCAGACAGAATGACTATTCATATCATGGGAATCATCATAATACTGTTTAGGATAGTGTTCCTTAATTAATTCCCACTGGGCATCTGTAAACTCAATTGTAATCGTCTTAGCCATATTACCTTCCTAACTAAATAAAGAATCAAATTCGGTAGTAGTCAATAGATTATTCCTCATGCCTTGCTGGACATGAAGGGCTATATGCCTTTGATATGCTGCGCCTACTGCTTCTTCTGTCCATGTATCATCTGCTGGAATATAACTCCCAACCTGTGCAGGCAAATATTGTACGAGCAACGCCCATTGTGCATCTGTCCATTCCATTGTCACTGTTTTAGCCATTATCTTACTCCTTTTCTAACTCTTCTATACGAGCTTTTAATTCTTTCATTTCTGCCAAAAGTAGCACACTTAAAAACTTATAATGTACGCTCTGGGGTACAGCTTCATCTGAATCCCCGTGGGCGTACTTAGCTACCAACCCAGGAAGAATTTCATCTACCTCTTCAGCTATAAGACCAAATGATGTAGTGCCATCACCTTTCCATTCAAAAGAACGGGGTTGTAAATCCCAAACTTTAGAAGTATCAATATCTAAATCCCTGATATTATCCTTAAACCTAGCGGAAGATGCAGCTCTCACCATTTTATGTTGATTATTGTTAGCATAATAAATTATCTCCATATCCGCAGTCGATTCTCCCCCACCAGAAAGAGGCATATGGACATTATCATAGTATAGAGGGCAAGTAATATGAACACGGGAAGAATCTTCATCAATAGCAAAACCACCACTAGGCTCTGGACTTTGAGCCAGATAAGAATAATGGAAATGTGCTTTTCTAGTAGTAGAAAAATCTTTAAAATTTCCTGAACCAAATCTTAAATCAGAAGTATTATTTGGTGTTGACCAGACATTTGAAGTATAGCTTCCAACATGCCTGAGGTTATTTCCAGAGGGTACGATACCTCCTGCTCTAACTTCTATTTTGTGAAGCCCAACCCTGAAAATATCTGTATCATTAGTTTCAAAGTTTACAAAAGAATAACCACCACTTGTTCTGTAACTCATACCCGTATTATTCACATTAGCAAAACAGAAAGGAGGATTGCCAGCAATGGAACTTTCATACGCAACAAACCTCAGTACAGCCACATCAGCATCCTGACTCTGAGTTCCTAAGCCTATACTGTACGAACCATCCGAATCGGGAATCAGGCTGTTCCCAAAAAGCAAACTACCGCTATCGCTATCACCTATAGTAGTAGAAGTACCAGCAGGGTTAACACTGTCATCTTTATAAGCAGCTAAATAATCATTTTTTCCAGTGTTTATAATTGCGCTTCCAGCAGTTCCAACAGCCGTAGTACCCCATTTCAAAGTCCCAGAATCATTCCATAATTTCTCCACATTGCCAGAGCCTGAGTACCCTAGGTATATTCCAGCCCATCCCATACCAAATTCACCGCCAGAACCCAGGAAGAAAGTAGCATTACTAGTAGGTTTGAATGCTTTCGCAGCCCCAGAGGAGCCTGCATTATGGATGTACAAGCTACCCAAAAAATTGAACATATTATAAGTAGAAACAGCCCCACCACCAGCATCATATCTATAAATCACAGACCCTACACCAGAAGCATTGCTGTTGTTATGTCCTACAGTCATGCCATCTCCTGCTAGTTTAACTACGTGGTTACTACCACCAGAATCATAACCAAAGTAAGCTTTGCCATCATTCGTATGAATAGCGAATTGGGATGCACTACCGTTATAACCAAAGATACCAGAATGGCTCAACAGAATCCGTGTACCGCTACCAGTACCAGCACCTGTTGATAACATATTATTACTGCCACCACTAGTTAAAATGATTGTTTGAGTATTTATCAAGCCACCATTAATATCAGTACCAGCATGATTAATAGCACCAGAATCACTCCTGAGAACCCATTCACTACCAGTCCAAGTCCATATAGTCTCATTATCAACAGCCACAAGTATATCGCCAACCCGAACACCATCATTGGTATTTTTCCATACCTCATTCTGTCTATTGAGAGTATTTTTAGTTCCAGCCAAGGTGTTAGCTGTACCAGCCAAGGTGTTAGCTGTATTAGCTGTAGCGTTAGCAAGGACAGCAACTGCATCACCCTCATTTACTAATTCCCATTCATTGGAATCGGGGCCAGCAGCTATAGCGTCAGCATTATCAGAATCTGCTCGATACACACGTAAATCAGAAGTCCGAACCCAGTTATCGCCCTCAGATACAGCATCCGCACCATCCCCGTCAGGTGGGTTGGCTTGATACCAAATCTTAGTTTTACCAGCAGTAGCAGCAACGAAAGTAGAATCTATTTGAGTTGTAGTAACTGACCCTTCATTTAGCACACTAGATGCGTTGCCTATATCTGGTACACTAGCATTAACTTGACCCAGAGTTTTAAATTCCAATCTACTGCTGGAGTCACTGGTCGAATTAACTTTCACCCAAGCTACCAGAACATGTTGTTTATTAGTTACGTAACTACTAGTTAGAGAAGCAGAAAAACCTGTAGACCCTTCTACACCTGTATGATACAGATAGTATTCTCCAGTTGCGCCAAATACATTAGTTCCAGCAGTTATTTTAAAAGATGTTCCACCTACAGTTAATTGTCCAGCACTCCAATCAATAGTAGTATGGGGGTTCGTTCCATCATGTGTAAACTTAGAAGTAAGTTTAAGACCTTTATCTATACGTCTATTACCAGACCCAGTTTCATATCGTTCTTTTTCAGTTGCAGCAGTAACAACTGCCCCCACCACATTTTGTACTGGCCCTAGTCCTGATTCAGCACCCACAACCTGTATCTCAGTGTTTAGAACACCATTATCTTCACTATATTGCATTTCAGTAATGAGGAAATCAGAACCAGTTATATTAACTAGTTTATTTACAATATAAGTAGTATCACTAGCTCTAACAGGAATGTATAACCGTACAATATTCCCGCTACTTACAGTAGCAGACATTCCATTACCCACAACTACAGTAGAAGATGTTACAGACGTAGCATATCCATACGATTGAACTGTACCAGTAGCCGAAACTTTTGTTACAGTCATACCAATTTTAAAGCCATAGGACTGCGGGTTGAACCCACCACCAAAAGTAATAGTAGTACCATTTACAGTAGTACTGGCAGTTTCTACATGGAACCAAGGTTTGTTAATTATTCTACACCGCCCACGAATAATCGGGTCAGTGCTTCTACGTAATCTAGATACGGCCTGTTCTCTGATTACATCAGCGTTGTTAATATTTGTAGCCCCTAGTCTAGCTGTTTTAATAATGCCGTATGTCTCTCTAGGTCTACTAACTATTACGAATGTAGAGCCTGAAGTTTGTCCAGTAATTGTCCCACTGTTTGGGAAACTGTTGGTCACATCAGAAATCAAGGCATATTCAGGGTCACCATCAGTGCCACCACTAGTGGCAGATACATACTGTATTTTAGCGTTATTACCTGTTAAATATTCCGCAGAATCAGTTCCTACAACGCCACCACCGATAGCTTTACCTTGCCATGTAAAAGCTGCTGAAATATTTTTTATTTTAATTAATTCAAGTCTAACAGTTTTTTCTTCGGAATCAAAGCCTTTATCTTTATTGGTTGACCCATCAAAAGTATCTGGGCCTTCATCCAAATAGTGACAAGCAGCATCTGTAAATAACTCGGCTCTAGGGCGTTCAAAGCCATAATCACTCATCATAGGATAAATTCTACCAGTTCTGGTTAATCCACCGCCAGAAGGATATTCAACTCTGAGTCCATAGGTAGCAGGAGTAGCCGTAGGTCTAGTTCCTCGTTTAAAGTAGTTAAAGAAGGCTGCTGGAGTGACATTCCCAGTATTTTGAAAATTGGGGTCAACATAATAATCATAAGTCAAAACTTTTCGGGCCGTTGTATGTGGGTCATCTTTAGCTGCTGATGCTATGTGGGATAACGCAGATTTATTCCCGCTATCTTTTAAAGGATATTCACCAGATGCGCCTGCGAAAGCAACCGCAGAATCACTAAATCTAGTGGCATCACTAGCAAATGTAATATTTCCAGATTTACTAAAGAGAGACAGGAAACCTTTTATCAACCCACTTCTTTTACTTACAGAGGTTGTGGGGCTGGCAGGAGTAGGATAAGTATCACTCCCTGCACCATTCACATTAATATCGGTTGCGCCATCAGTAACAGTATCTTTTAATTCTTCTAATGCATCGCTACAATCCAAACTCAGGATGTTCCCATAACTTAAATCATGGTCTTCGTTGCTCTTATAAATACGCCCATAGAAGAGTACAAAACGAGTAGCCTCATCTATTAATCTGACTCTTTGAAAGTCAGCTAATACACCAGATAATTTACCTTTTGCATCGCTGAGAGTAGCACTAAAAGGATTATTAGATTTATTAGATAGCCGTGCTTTCATCATCATCGGCTGACCCATTTTATCTACCAATTCAACAGAAATTAATGCGCTATTATTGGCTGGCGTTAAAGCCGTTACCCAAGCGGAACCCGTCCAATATTGTAATAATGATTGTGAAAAAGCCATAATCTATCCTATGAAAAAGAAATATCGTTTCTTGCTTTGGCTACGAACTGCATTGTAAATTGCCATCTATCTTCTTTAGCTGGCTCTTGTGTAAACTGGGCTTGTTGAATAGCTACTATATATAGACCGCCCCCAGAGGAAAAAACAGAACCCGTAGACATCGGAGTAGTAGTATCTCCAATTTCTACTTGTAATAAAGTATCCTCAGTACTTACCCATTTAACTACCTGTTCTTCTAGATAATTTTTATACGGGAAGAAATAAGTTTGACCTCCGTGAGTAAAGGAAGGCATTCCCCTAGCTCCAGTAGGAGTATTCGTTGTATTAGATGCGTCTTCAGGTTCGTTTTCAATAACTCCAGACAACGTAATAGACGGTCTGAAGATACCCAGGTCAATAATCTCTGGGCTTTGTTGAGGGATAGGTATTTGAATAGGAGTCTTTGCAATATTGATAGCAAACTGCTCAGCTTTCAATCCAAGCCTCACAGTAGCTCCTGCATGACTACCATCCCTTAATAATACCGATACTGGCATTGATACAGCCATTTACTCTACACTCCTTAGAAAATTAAACCAGATTGAAGTGAACTATATGACCCGAAATCAGAGTCTCTGTTTTGCATATTCTCTATCTCTCTCTGTTCATCAGCGTCCACTACAAATTTTTTGGTATCGTCCAACATGCCTTCTTTAGAAATATTATTAATCGTTATCTGAGTCGCACCTATACCACCATATCCTTGTTCGCCCATGCCAGCATACGCCCTTCTAAAGGCAGCACTTCTTATATCTCTCTGTAAATCACGCATTCCTTGGAATGCGCTTTCACTTTGGCCTGAGAGTTGTAAACCAGCAGAACTAAAAGGTTTAGCTATCTTTTCTAACAGACCAAATGGGCCACCTTTCATGGTTCCAATCTTGGCAAAGATTGTACCCCACAATTTCAGCAAGATACCTCTTCCTATATTTGGCAATTCTTTTAGGAATCTACCAAAGAAAGTTAGTTCTTCTAAGGTTCTCTCCCAGAATGCTTGTATTGGTTCTAGTACTTCCTTTCGGAATGTGTAAGGCAATCTAAGAATCCACAGTAGAGCTTTCAAAATAGGTATGATAATCCACTTCATCATCAGACCCATCATTTTAATGACCGCCATTAATATAGGTTCTAGGAAAAACCATATAGACTTTGAAATAAACTTTAGGAGAGGCATTAATAAATCCATTATAGCTTCTGCTATTTCACGCATCAATCTGAAATACTCAGTCAAATGTGGAGAAACCTCTTTCATGTATGAATCAATTAACCGTGTAACAGGTGGCATAAAAATGTCTATCATACTTTTAACAAATGGCAGGATTTTGGTGTCTATCATAGACCAAATCCAAGTGAACTGTTTAGCCCATTCTGTGAGCCACCACTTGATAAACGGTTCTAAAGCTGCCCATAAAGGTTTCATAATACTATTTAGAAGTATGTCCACAATCTGTGTGAAAATACTTTGTATAGTCGGAATTAATTTCTGAAGAATATTATGGATAACAAAGTTCACAAACCAGACAAAAAATCCACCTATCTTGTCTAGAAACCATGTATAAACATCTCTAAATAATGGGAAGAAGGTATCTTTAAGCCATATTAAAACCCCTTCTATAATCATTTTTAAGTTGCCAAAAGCGGTTTTAATACCAGGCCACATGGTGTCTTTAAGCCAATTCCAAGTAAACTGAATCAGTTCCCATATAGTTTCACCTATAACTTTAAGAACAGGCCATACGTTCTCTTGCATCCAGCCGAATACAGCCTTTAAAAGGTCACCCGTACCTCCAGCAACTTCTTTGATAACGTCCCAAATTGTCTCAAGAGTTTCCTGAATTTTCGGCCCGAAGGTTTTAGCCCAGGTAACGACATCACTAAGTTTGCCCCATATCCATCCTACTGCATTTCTGACTAAGGGGAAAAAATTGTCTGATAACCAGACGTAAGCTTTTTGAGCGAATTCCCTAATTTTTGGGATTTGTGCGCCCAATTTTTGGACAACTTTAACTAGGAGGGGCATAAAGGGAGCTAATATAACATCAACAAACCCTCCCAATATCTGGAAGAGCGCACCCAATATGCCTGTAAAAAGCTGAGATTGACGGAGTAAAGTACTGAGGGACAGGTTAATTCCTAGCATACCTAAGCCTTTGCTTAGTAATTTGCCAGGAAGACCTATAGTTTGTTTAAAGACCTTACCTATGTTCGGCATCATTTTGCCGATACCAGGCATGAAGGTCTTCATCATACCGTGCAAAGGGCTTGTAAGCTGTTTGGCAATTCCTCCACCGCCACCAGGCCCAGCAGTCGCTGTCATAGCACCAATGCTGGCAGCTTTTTGTCCTGCTGCCACTCCTGCTTGCATAGCAGGATTCTGCATGACTCTAGACTGCACCTTACCAATCATCCCTGAGGATTTAATAGCATCTAAGAGTAATGAACCAACGGTTGCTGCCATATTTATTTTTTACTCCCGTTTAAAAGTTGACATTACCTTTCATACTATTCATTTCAGATTGCTGGTCTTCAGCTTCTTTTTGTTCTAGAGCTAGTTGTACCCCCAGAATCATTATTAATTCGTTTTCGTGTATCGAAGCTATATAATCCCAAGGGAGTCCTATCTTTAATAGCCTTAACGTAATCAACCAATAATTATATATGTATGCTTCTTCAGGACGGACATCCATCCCTCTAATCCAAACTAGGACTCTTTTTTTATTTCGTCAGGAGATAGACCATCCTCTGCCCCCGAAAAGGCAGCGGGAACTAATTTCTCTAATGCGCTTCCCAGTCTTTCATCAATTGAAAGAAGGAATGCTTCTGTAGTACGCCCCCAAGGAGCCTCTACAATCATTTCCTTCAGACATTCCCTTACATATGTATCGCCACCAAAGCTGGTTTTTCCATCGTTGTCCCAACTCACACACTTAGAAATTAATTGGTTCCTTCTGGCCCACGGTAATTGTTTTACCGTAAGCTCAAACTCGTCACCAGTTCCTTCAATTTCTACCGTTATGGTTTTTGGCCCTGTTTGAATTTGATACTTTTGTAGGTCGAAGCCACCCTTTTCTTTAACTGCCATAAATCCTCCTACGGATATACTGGTACTGAATCGTTCACTGTGATTTTCAATGCCCTAAATAAAATGTCTAAATCTACTTGGAATGGGTTATCTGTAGTAATAGTATGGGGAGCAGTTCGTATAAAAGCTCCTTGACTATTCAATGCATGAGCAGCAGCCGTTGGACTTCCAGCAGTTGAGCTAGAAGGTATATCTATGATTATGGAATCATTAGCCCCACGGTCAAATCTCAACATCATAGTAAAACCAGCCATTGCTTGGGCGGTAGATGTGCCACCTAAGTCACCTTCTAGCAACAGTTGTTTAAAGAGTTCCATTGCGGTGGTTTGGTCAGAACTGGTGGCTGCTGCGCTATCAGGAAGAGTAACAGAACAACTCAAGGTGTATTCCCTCGCCCCCTCAAAAATCTCTGAAGGGCCACGATGCGCCCCCATACCCTTACGTCCTATATAGTATCGAGGTTCTTCACCATTTGAAATATTCAAAGAGAAACTTCGTACCCTAGCAAATTCCTGCCCAAAGAATTTTACCTGTCCTTGAGAGAAATAGTAAGGCTCTGTAGTGGGAAAGCCCGTAGCATCATTTAATCCTGGCTGACCCACATCATCTACATCTATAGACTGCATCAAGGCATATCTAGGCATACTAGCAGCTACACTAGCACCAGGGTAAAGTTGAGAACCAGTTTGGTTATTTTGATTATGTACCATGTCTAAGAAGTTTACACTGTCCCAACTCATGGTTACTAGACCGCCCTCTTCCGCAGATATAACAGAAGACCCAATCATACCGCCCACATAACGCCTATCGAAATCATTAGCCACGGTTTCACCGCTATCTCGCATATGTACATGCCAAGATACTGTATCCAAATCTACTGATTCAGATATAACATGGGTGTAAGTCGCACCAGCAGCTACTTCCCTAACTCCAGCCCCACTAGCATGAGCAAACTGAAGGGGAGCATTTAACTTCATAACGTTGGTGGTAGGTACTAATTCTACCTTTCTAACTTCTAATTGTGTAGCAGTTAAACTACCATCATCATATAAACCTATAAAATCCCCAGCAACCAAACCATGAGTAGCAGACACTGTGATAAATATGTCTCCCTTTTTAGCTGCTGCGCCTAGGGTAATAGTAGCACTTCCACTAATATCAGAGGGAGTACTAACAACTTTACCTATGGGGAATCGGAGAGGCCAACCATTCAAAAGAACAATCCCTGAAACTCCACCGCTAAAGGTCTGTTGGCCTTTATAAGCTACGGAAAAGTTACGCTTAGATTGTGTTCCCAGGAATCTACGAGGCTCTATAGTCATTTCAGGGTCTGGAGTATCTATGGTTTCATAAACCCCAGGAATCCACGTAATATATTTACCTTGGTCATTTCTACCAGCAGCCCCACCTAGAGCGGTAATTTCTTTTACCTCTTGACCACTAGCATGATAAAAACCTGTGGGCCTATCGAGGACAAACGTTGTACTATCTATGAACTCAATACGCCTAACTTCATGTGTAGTAACAGAATCAGCAGCAGTACCAGCTACAGTACCAATACGAATCTGGTCACCTACAGTAAAGTTAGATGCACTAGCCACAGTGATTGCACGGCTACCAGCTTCAAAGGCAGCGTTAATAGTAGTAGACCCAGTGCCAGCAGTACCCTCAATCATTTCAGGGTCACCACCTATTGCAGCCTCTACTCCAAATGTGAGTTGCGCTTGGTCAGAACGAAATACAGCCATGAAAATTCTCCTTCCCCAAAGGTTATATTTATTATACTACACTTTACTAAGTTTCTAACAGTACCGCATTATTCACTAATTCAATCTCTATAGTACCCATCCATACATTAGCATGTTCTTGAGTCTCTTCTTCAAATCCCATAAATTGCTGTCGCTGAAAGTTAGTTAGGGAATGCATGCGGGAGTGGCATAATCTGCGTATTTCAGCCATTAAATCGTATAATCTCTGTCGTCCAGACCTTGTATATACCTCTAATTCGATACCATAAGTACGATTACCGTACTTCCAATTACCGATAGGTTCCTCATCAAATGCAGGAGAACCCGCTCTACCGATTACATGGTCACCCCTATTCAAGTCAAATCGAATAGGTTCATTATTCCCTGTAACTTCGATAAAGAAAGGTTCAACTACATTTGACGCATTCCACTGACTATCTAAATCAGCTAGAACAACATTTACAGGTAACGGTTCAGGCATTTATATCACAAAGTCTTCTGGTGGTGCAGGAGGAGTGGGTTTATCCAGTTCTCCGTCCACCAATACAGAGCGCAAAGCTTCCTTTCTACGGGAATCCCTACGTTTAATCGCATCATAATAATTATCATTAGGGTCATACAGGAACTGTAATTCCTGATGGTCAAAGAACTCATACAACCTTTCAGGATGTGTGCTGAACCCCATCCAAGATTGAACATCCATACCAAACCCCATCTGAGTTACAGTAATACGAGAGGTCAATCCCAATAAATGCCCAGTAACACCGTGGAACAACCCGCCACCAGAGTTACCGAAAATGCTAGGAGCATTCTGCATTATGTAAGCCTTCTGGTCAATCATTTCCCTCAAAGAGGTCAATGTACCAGCATTTGGGAAAGGGTCATGCAACAATGAACAACCACTAACCCATACAGGGTCTGCAATATGTAAATCTGCAATTTCCGTTCTAGGAATAACAGTCGATACATAATTCATCTTTCTAGTGTTATTCAACTTAACCGCAGCTATATCATGGTTTTTATCGTAAGCAATAATTTCTGAAGACGTAGAGTTTGCAGAAACAATCTTACTCCCATCATAATCAAATATTTCTACGTTAACTTCTTGCATAATATCCCGTTTAATATCACGCTTCAACACAGCATCCCACTCATCTTTCACGATGATATTCTTATCAACTACATGCTGACAAGTTAAAGCTATATTTATGTATTGGTCTGGATTCTGTGGGTCAGGTTCACTGTAAACCAATACCCCACTACCACCAGAATCGGAAGCCCTAACTCTAGTTACAGGATATAGAATTTTTTCATGTATATCTTTACGTTCCATATTAAAACACCTCAAATGCTCTTAAACTATCTAATCTATCTTCGACTTCCTGACTCCAACCATCTACTCTCTGCTGCATTTGGATTCTATCCATACCGCTTACAACTAGATTTCCGAAGTCTGCATCACGCATCACATCAATGGCAGCTAATTTTTTAGTGCAATCTTGAACGATGCCACCTTGCCTTATATCCGTTTGTATATCTCGTCCAGCTAAATATGTTACCTTGACGGGCATAGTGAATTCACCACCACCCCATCGCCATACAGGAGCATTATACGATGTAAATCTCGCTGGTAACAGGAAATAACGAGAGAACTGAATCATGCCTGTATCTGGTACTAGAAAGTAATCTTTAGTTCTTCCTTGTCTTTTATTATCCCAGCCTGCCCCATTCCATATCTCTAACTTGAGTATTTTATAGGGGTCTGGTTTATCTAATTTAAAACCATTCAAATTAAATGATTGGTATTCATTAACTACGTAATTTGGTCGCCAACTCTTTCTAGTGGTAAAATCTACAACCGATTGAGCTTCCATAATATATTGTTCTACAGTTTCTTTAGTAGGTGTTGTACTCGTAGTGAAATCAGTTGTGCCTGTGACATTGCCTAACTGCAACATTCTAAACACATCTTGAGGAGTACAATACGCTGAATAAGGACGCATTTGAATACGTTTAATGGTGGGAGCAGTTTGTGAACTAGCCGTAGATACTCTCACCCAGTATACATTTGAACTATTTACGGTTAATGTTGACCAACCAGCTAATATGTTTGGTGGAAATGTTTCGGCTCCATCCTCACCAAAATCAAACTGAACTCCTTGTTCATCATCAGGGTCAAGTTCATATCTAGCTGAACCTGGGATGAAGGTTGTCCAACCGCCACTATCATTCGTATATTGCCATGTTAACGCACCTAAACTACCAGCCGTATCTACATCAAACACAGCCAAATCAAACTTGTAATTATGTCCTAAATACAAGTAATGGGAAGCCCCACCTAAAATGGCAAAGGACGTTCCTGCTGGAGATTGTGCTTCTAGAGATACGTCTGTATAGGCACTACCATTATACGTAAAGACACTGGTAAATTCTGCGCCAGCAGCAGTAGCCATTAATCATCCTTTTCCACTTCATCGGGTGGATATTCGTTTACGATTTCATCTACGTGTTCACCGCCTTCCTGCTGCTTGCCTCTAAGATACATAGCTATACCATTTAGATTGTGTATACTTTGAGTTAGCTGTTCTCGGTCTGCGTTCAATTTATTTAACTGTGTAACTAAATCTTCTATTTGTGCGTTCACTTGCGTCAAATCTACGTCCAAATTTATCTCAGCCATACTATACTCCTATGTTCGTCTACTATCTATTATACACTAATTTGTGGATTTTGTCAAGTTTTTATTTAAAGACTACGGGACACCCATGCTGTGATTTATAAGCACCAGTTATAACCGATGATATTTCTGTTATAACATTTATGCGATGATTAAATTCTGGACTACCTAGTTTTATAGGTTTCACTACAGAAGTCCATTCTTCTCGTTTGAAAGGAATAACTTGGACTAGAGGCATACCTTTTTTAAGAATCCCGTGTGGGGGTGCTTCTTTTCTCATCCCAAAGAAAAAATTCACTGAATTAAAATATGTATCTGTGTTAACAATTCCCGAAAACAATCTAATTCTAGGGTCTTCTCCATTAATGGGGGCCGTAAACAAACAAGAGTAACCAGGGGGCGTTCTAATAATCCACGGATTTGTAAAGGAAAAAGATGCGTTGGGGATTATACCCTCTTTTACTCCCTCAATCTCTGCCCAACTATCCCAATCTTTATGGGCTATTGGGTTATCCAATTCCATGTGTCTAGCAGCATCAGCAGGAAACGGATATCTGCCTTTCCCCCAATCAATTTCAATCTGAGGGATATCGGAGTTTGGATTTACGTTTCCGTAAGAAAAATCCTGCCACAAAGGAATCATATACCCTGTGCGTAATACATCCGTAAAAGGTTGACACTGTTTAAAGGTGGTTGGGGATGGAGCAGGACTGCCCTCCTCCCACTCATTTCCTACATGTCTACTTGCGTTATACCACCAAGCTGGCATCATTTTAACTGAGGGTACAGGAGGCGGTAAAACATCAACTTGAGTCTCTGCTGTATAAAATTCAATTACAGTACCTTTTATATCTTCCAGTTCATGTTCCATGCTTTGCTTCTCCCATTGTTTTTAGTATATTCATTTACTTGCCGAAGATTTATGAAAAAGCTTTTTGTACCCATTCTGAAAATGAGAGGCAATCCCACGGAAACAGGCATCGTGCTTCTGAAGAAGTCTTTTTCCATCATCCGATGTTAATCCAAGTTCGTGCTGAAAGTTTTCTCGCTTAAATGGAATCATTTGTAATAGCGGAGTTCCTTTCTTGATTAAACCTGAATACCCTGGAGGTGCTTTCCATATCAATGGGACATTTATGTACGTAGTGAAGTCATCTGTACATATTACACCAGCTACAGGTTCAAATCTACTATCCCTATTATTCAAAGGAGGTATCATTAACATTGAATAATCCTTGGGAGTTTCAACTAGCCAAGGAGAATTCAGTTTCCATGCTATGGATGAACTGGACATGTCTTTAAAGGGTTTCAAATCTTGTGTTTGCCAAGGATTATGGGGAGTCACAACTTTTCTATCTTCTGCCGACTCTTGTAAACGTCTATCCCACCAAAAGGAAGGGTCATCACTACCTTCCTTTGGTTCTACCCAAACATCTGCCCAAAGGGGGAGTATGTACCCTTGGGAGAAACCATCCATGATAGCTGGACAAGCCTTAAAAGTGAGTCTTGAACTATCGTACACTGGCAACTCTGTGATAGCAGCTTTAGCATCCTTGTACCAATTTGGCATTGCTTGATAAGCTGGAACAATCGGTTCTATAAACTCCCAAACAGGGTCACGTTGAAATGTAATGGTAACAGGCTCCATCTAAACTCTCCTCTAGATTAAAAATTCGCTCCAAGCATCGCCCATCCACCACTAGCAGGCTCCTCAGGTGAACGTATAAAAGCTACTGTTCTAAACACTGGCTCAGTGTCTGCCGTATTACCTGGTGCTGGCTCTGCAACGCTACTAGAATTGGGAGTAGCTGCGTCTGAGTCTGCGTTAGGATGAGTATGGCCCGAAGAAGCAGCATAAGCATACCAGTTATGGGGGTGTTGAAGTCCTCCCGCAGCCCCAAAAGTTACTCCAGCATGTACATGGGGAGAATCGTGGTCATGCCCACCTGGGGCAGAATGAGAATGGCCTGCACTCCCACCAGTATTCCCAATGCCACCTAAACTGCTATTAGCCGATTTAATGAACTTACCCCGTAGGTCAATGGTTGCACTTTCGCCTGACCCACTTGCTGTATTCATATGAACCCAATCATCGGGAATATTGCCTAGTGTTCCCCGCCACATACAAATAGCATTTTCAAGCCAACCAGCAGAGGAGTTAGTGATATTTCCAAGTCTATACCAAGCTGGCTCAGTATTATTAGCATTTCCAGAAGCACCTCCAGCAACACTCTGTACACCACTATCCGTAATAGCATTAGGTGGGTCAAAAGTATGACCTGAAGGGGGAGAGCAATGTACATACCCATAAGGGGAAACACCATGAAAAGTAGCACTGGCGTTGCCAGAAGTACCAGTACCATGTTCATGGGTTGCTTGTGTATGACTGTGGGCGTTAGCTGTATGTGTATGGTTTGTTGAGCCAGGGCCATCAGCACCACCATTTCCGCTACTTCCTGCTGCGCCTCTAATAAGTCTACCTGTAGTGCCAGAATGTTGGCTCCATCCACTAGGCGCAGAAGAAGTATTCCAGTACACTACACAGCCAGCGGGGAATCCATCACCAGTACCATCACTCTCGATGTATATGGCAAGATGAGATTCTGGTTCATGGGTTCCAGTTGCCCAGGAACCAGTACCAGTACCAAGGTTACCAGTTTGGCTCGGCAGAGTAAATGCATGTGTATGTGATGCAGCAGAAAAATATGTTGTCCACTCTCCAACAATTCCAGAGGTCTGGGTGTTAGCGTTGGTATTTCCAGTATGTGTATGCCCATCTACGGTATGTGTGTGGTTACCACCCGCACTATGATTGTGAGTACCTGAACCACCATTACTATTTGGGTCAGTGCTACCAGACTGTGATTTAATAAATCTAGTATCAAAGTTCGTGTTACGAGTCCATCCAGATGGAATTGAGCCATGTGATGCAGGCCACCAAACGCCTACACCTTCAGGTATTGCTGGCATATTTTTACCTCTACTTTAGTTTAAGCAAACGCTAATTGAGCAGAACCATAGTAATTTGTCCCGTCAAAATAAAAAGCTACTACATCTGTAGCACTAGCAGTAGTTGTCAGCGTGGGGGCCACACCACCAGCCCATTTAACCGTATTAGGCCAAGTAACTGTTCTACTCCCTGTGCCATCTTGTATAAGCTTAAACATAAGGTTACAAGGGCCATCAGGAGCCGTAAATGTATATGTGCAGTTACCCGTTAAAGTAGACTTTTGCTTTTGTCCAGCACCCCAATCTACAGTATCTGATGTACTACTGTTACCATTATCTACTTCCGCTATAAATGTAGCTGACCTGATATTATCTATATCTTGTGTATTCATATTAATAGTACCGCTGGCTGTAACAGTACCTTCTAAATTAGCTACTATAGTTCCCACAGACCCTGAAACTACTTCAGAACTGAGGGTAGCATCTGGAATAAAGGTTAATTTAGCAGCAGAATCATCAAATCCAAGAAATGCTTGTTTAGCAGACCCTGAATAATATTCCATCATCAACCCTACATCTTTATTCGTATCAGATGATAGGTTTCCACCGCCAGAGGCAGTCTGTAAATGGATGATTGGGTCTACAACTGTCATAACAGAAGAGTTAACTGTTGTAGTAGTACCCGTCACAGTTAGATTTCCCGCAGAAATAGTTCCTGAAGTTGTAAGGTTTTCGTCACCGAAAGATATTGCTCCCGAACTATCAGTGATACTAGCAGCAGCTACGGTAAGTGTTCCTATTGTGGTAGTACCAGCAGCTAGAGTACCTGTAGTAGACAGGTTTTCATTACCAAATGTTATAGCTCCTGAGGTATCTGTAATGCTTGCAGCAGCTACTACTAATGACCCTATTGTAGTAGTACCAGCACTAATAGTACCGATGGTTGCTATATTCTTACTGGCATCCAGAACAACCGCCTTAGATGCAGCAGCAGTTCCTGCGGTAATACCGTCCAACATTTCTAGCTCAGCTTCAGCAATTGCTGCGCTGCCAATCGTAAATCCACCAGCCGTTATAATCCCAGACGCACCAAGAGTTGTAATACCAGATAATGCTCCATCAAAGACTACAGCACCATTAATGTCTACAGTAGTATCGGATTCTATGGTGAGAACACCGTCAGCCGATTGATGAATGAATGTACCAGCATCACCAAACTGTATTTTACGAGAACTGTTTAACAATAATCCTGTATCGTGTACATGAGTCAGATTTACATCTGAGTTTACACCAAAATTCAATATGGCAGCATCGGAGATAAGTGTTACGTCATCACCAATAATGACATCTAAAGCCACACTTAGTCCACCATCTGTCTGAAGGGAGCCATCCGTAATTGACGTTGCATTAGTAGTACTATCAGTCTTAATAATTCCTGACGAAGTGATGGCTCCACCAGTAATAGTCCCTAATCCTGTAACGTTTCCACTTGTATCAAAGGTATAATTACCATCGGTAAATACGCCATCTATTGTTAGGTTTCCAATAGTTTGTATATGTCTATCAGCAGACACCGTAACAACTTTAGAAGCAACGACAACACCATCACTTAAATCGTCTATCCGCTCTAAATCAGCTTCGTTAATTACTGCGCTTCCAATCGTAAACCCTGTTCCTGTAACAACTCCAGTAGATGTGATTGCTCCAGACCCTACGGTTCCTGCAAAAGTTACACCTGTAGTGCCTGTTGGAATGGACATAACAGTGGCATCAGCATCATTTTTAATGGTAATATCATTGGTTGAACCTTGACCAGTTAAAATTAATCCCTCTGCTGCTGTATATCCTATTGCAGCATTATCACTTGCAGCAGTATCGCCAGTTGCTTCTATAGTTAAACCAGTTATAACACCAGAAGACGTAATTGCTCCAGAACCAATTGTACCTAATCCAGATACGTTACCGCTGGTATCAAAGGTATAGTTACCGTCAGAGAATGTGCCATCTATAGTCAGGTTTCTAAGAGTTCCTATATCTTTGTTACCATCCACCACCAGGGCTTTGGAAGCAACCGCTGTTCCAGCAGTCAAATCATCTATCTGCTCTAAATCCGCTTCTGAAAGGACAGCACTTCCAACCGTAAGAACACCAGTGAAGGTGGGGCCAGCAACAGGAAGAATATTCGCTTCTGCCAGCGTCTGGTTTATCCAAGCAGAGCCATTCCATTTCAACACTTCCCCAGAAGCAATTGAAGTAATGGTTACATCTGTCATTTCAGATACAGTATTTAATGCGCCTGTAGCAGCATCTACATAGGCCGTAGTTGCGATTCTAGTGGAGTTATTACTAGCAGATTGTGTTACAGCGGTAGCGTTTCCTGTAATAGCAGGAGCAGCGAACAGATTTGCAACAGTTAACTGCTTTACTTGTGTACCCGACAAGTCATAGATAATGAGGGTATCATCTGTAGCAGGGGCAGCCCCTAGACTACTTTGGTCTAGAATGAAAGAACTCCGTATTGGTAGACCTTCTAACGGATTAGCTATATATGGCATTTTAGATTACCCCTTTAATTTGAATATCCCCCGTAGGCTCTGCGTTCTCCTGAAGGGAGAAGTCCAGATTTTCCTAATTCTTGTAACACATCATTGAATCCCATATGGTCACCCATGATGGTCTTCATCTGGTCATCTGCAACTGCAATACTCTTTTCTAATGCATTCATCCGTTCTTGCAAAGTTTCTGCCTCTTCCTGTATAGCTTCTAATTGCCCAACCGTAGTTGTAACATCACTTCTTAAAGAGAGTACCCACCCAATCAACCCTATACCCACTATGATAAGTGGAACTATCGTAGCTATAAGACTTAGATTTAATTTCCCCATAGTATATTATACTCCATTTACCGCAATTTCAGGGGCTACAGCTATTTCTAAACTAGGGTCATGCTCAAAAATAGCAGTTACACGATACCATTTGCGTCCTTCCACTAATTTCTGCGCCCTAGAAATAGCTTCTTCCTCGTTATTCACAATCAAATCAAGTGTAACTTGCCCCCTAAAAATTTCTACACCACCCATACCTTCCCCTGATTCCTCATAGGCTACAACTACGTAATGAGTATGTCTCATCTATCCTCCGTTTATGTATTCTCTAATATGCTTACAACTGCGTCTAAATGTGTGGCCCCAGTCTGGCATCTAACTTGGAGCGTATCCCCCGTGCCAGAACCTGTATTGGCTAGAACTACTTTTCCTGATATAACTTCCAATGCGCTGCCAAATGGGATATCCGCATTTTTAACGAGGTAAACATCGTCACCCTGACCACTTTGACCTTCAATCAAGACATCCACTACAATTGCCCCTGCGGAAATATTAGTTAACAACAACCCAATTACAACGGTGTCGCAGTTGGCAGGCACTGTATATAAATCACTGTTAGCATTACTTGTATTTGGTAATGCGGTAGTAGGAACATCTCCCATTGTTGCTCTTTTAAACTCTGTAGCCATTATTACTCCTTATAATGCGACTGCCATTGCAATGGCAAAGGATTCTGAAGCAGCATCGGGGGTGGCCCAAGTTAGTCCACCCGTATTACCAGATTGTTTGGATAAAAATTGCCCATCACTACCAGCATTAGATATCTGCATTTTAGCTTCATTTATAGCTTCAGCACCAATATATGCCTGGACAATCGCTGTACCATTCCACACGCCTGTAGCAATTGTACCTACTGTAGCTAAGTTAGCAGCAGACGTAATTGAGGCTTGCGTCCCGCCAGTAACTGTCGCTGCTGTTCCTGAAGCGTTACCAGTTACGTTACCTGTTATTGGCCCTACAAAGGCAGTAGCAGTTAACGTACCAGTACCAGCATTGTATGTAAGCCCTGCATCAGTTTTAGGAGCCAAGTCTCCTGTAGCACTTTCCCACAATCCTACAAAAGCAGTAGAATCTGTAGTATCAGCTACCGTAATGGTAGCTGGAACTATAGCAGCAGAACCATCGAAAGATGTACCGCCAATAGTTCTAGCTGTTGCTAAAGTAGTTGCCGTAGTAGCATTACCCTCTAGAGCAGCTACTAATGTACCAGCAGCATATCCAGTACCGCTAGTATTTACAGTAGTTGTTGGGGCTGCTTGCAAATCTTTAAATAATTTCCATTTCCCCGAATCACTGGCATCCCTAAATAAACCACTGTACAAATCCTGAGAACCAGATGTATCGTATAGACCGTACATGCCTATGTCTACACTATCAGCAGCACTGTTACCACTGGCTAAAATTATCAACGGGTCTTCAACACTTAATGTTGCAGTATTAACAGTGGTTGTATCGCCTGCTATGGTTAAATCACCAGCTATATTTACAGTTGTATTACTTGCTCCAATAGTTAAAGTATTATTCCCAACTGTATCAAAAATAGTTTTACTGCCAGCCGTTAAGTCAAGGTCAGTTAAAGCTGTAAGGGCCGTAATCGTCCCACCTAAAGTAGTGGAAGTACCACCTATGGTAATTGTACTCGCAGCTAATTTAGAGACTGCAATCGCTGCTGAAGCATTCACATCTGCGTTTACTATAACACCACTACCTATGGCAGTTACACCAGAAGTATTTATACTTATATCGCCAGAAACTGTTTTATTATCCCAGGAATCTGTTCCATCATAAATAATTACTTGGGCAGAAGATACACTAGCTATAGTAGTATCGTTCAAAAGTGCTAGAGTATCTACACTAACACCACCAGCAACTAAGTTAGAGACAGACATTTTTCTTAGCGCATCGGCAGAACCATCATAAATTAATACGAAATCATTACTGTTATTAACAGTGGCTTCACCCGTTTGACTTGTGATAATATTGTTATGTGCAGTTAGTACCCCTACGTCATTTATAGTGGCTATACCAGACATATCAGCATCACGCCACGTAACAGTATTACTATCATATAGGATTAAAGCTGCGTCATTAACAGAAGTAAACGTTGTATCTGAAGCTCCTGAAATTGACCCCGTAGAACCTACACCAGCCGTTAAATCGGATTCAGTCCCATCATCAGCCTTGAAATACAACTTATTATTATCTCTAGCGTATATGGTTCCGAATCCAGAGGAAGGTGTGCCAGGACTAGACCCTAACTCGGTTACAAGTAACTGCGTACCCAAAGTTTTATTACTCAGAGTTTGGGCTATGCTGTCTCCCGCAACTATGTTCCACGAATCCCCGTCCCAGATATATAAATCATCGGTATCAGTTTCATGGAATGTAGTTCCTAAAACTATATTAGAAGAAGCCTTAGTATCACTATTTAATCCAGTTTGCCTATTACCAGCTAAATATCTAATCGCCATTTATTTGACTCCATTGCATTGGTACTTCAAAGGAATGCCCACACCAAAGCTCTACAATCATCGTAGAACGGGCAAAGTCATAAGTTGGGTCTGTTGCCCCATCTTTGCTTCCACATACCGCACAAACGGCCTTAGGTGAAGTAATCTCCACTTCTCTAACTGTCCCTGCCTTCTGAATTTTAACGGCTAATGCGTTATTATTGCCATCAACCTGTTTAAGATACATTCGGGCCATTTCAGCAGAAGGGTCTGCTGGAGCAGCCTTAGTGTCAAACTCTAAGAAAGCTCCATTGGCAGTTGCGTTAGTAATTATAACACCGCCAGTACCTTTACCAGCAATTTTCAAACCTATGTTCGATTCTCCGCTGGCTGCTATTTGGGCTGGATTCCCCGTAGCTCCATTTGTCACAGTTACTTCATTTACTGCACTGGACGTAGTAGCGAAAATAATAGCTTCATTTCCATTTGCGTCTGCAATAAATCCAGCATTAGCTATTTTTGGAGCCGTTAAGGTTTTATTAGTCAGTGTGTCTGTAGTAGCTCTACCTACTAACGTATCACTAGCAGAGGGTAGAGTTAGAGTAGCATTACCTGAAAAATTAGCGTGGGGAGGAGATTGAAGTGAAACATAATGAGCATTGCTTGTTTCACAATACAAGCGTATCTGAGAGGCCGTTCCTCCATTCCATATATCCAGTATTCCCGCAGTAACTGTAGCAGTTCTAGTTCCACCAACTGTAATATCTACTGTATCAGCAGCACTAAAATATAGTCCAGTATTTGTATCCCCAGTATTCGTAAGTGCGGGAGCCGAATTTGACCCGTCAGTTATATCAACTACTCCACCAGCAGTTATAGCCCCACCAGAAGTTACACTTGCTACCGTTCCTATGGAAGTTATATTAGGTTGGGCAGCGGTTTGTAGTGTTCCTGTTAAAGTAGTCCCTACTATAGCTGCTGCTTGGAATCCCGCATAACTGGCTATGGTTACGTTTCCTGTTTCAGTAGCCGTGGAATCTGTATTAATTACAGCCCATTGGTCAGCCGATTCATCCCAAATAAAGCCTACGTTAGCAGATGTTCCTCGTTCTATAATCAACCCTGAATCATGGCTCGGAGTACCGTCTTCATCGCTATTGAGAAGTATTAAGGCATCGCCAATAGATACGGTGTTGCTAGAAACCATTGTCTGTGTGCCTGACACTGTAAGATTGCCAGCAATAACCACTGTGGTACTGGCAGCACCTACCGTTAGAGTATTCCCCCCAACCGTATCAAAAATGGTTTTGTTCCCCGCAGTTAAATCCAAGTCTGTTAAAGCAGTTAAAGCAGTTATTGTACCACCTAAAGAGGTAGACGTACCACCAATAGTTATGGCACTGTTAGCCAATTTAGCGTTAGCAACGCTACCAGCAAGTTGAGTACTGGTAACTCCACCGCTTTTAATGGTAACAGCACCACTGGATACTGAAAAATCATTGCTATCAAAACTGGCAACTCCTTTGTTACTGGCTGAGGCATCTTCACCAGCGATAGTTATAGCATTTGAACCTACTGAAGTATTTATACCTTCTCCAGCCGTAAAGGTAAGTGTTTCTCCTAAGGCAACTGGGTCAGCGGAGCCAGTTTCAGCAGCAACAGTAAACGTAGAATTAGCTAAATTAGCGTTAGTAATGCCAGCAGACCCGCTGAGGTTCGCATTCACAACACCGCTAAGGGAGTTACTGCCTGCTACAATGGTTTTATTAGTCAATGTTTGAGCATGAGCTTCAAAAACCCACCCATCATTTCCAGTCAATACAGGTAAAGTAACTGTTCTATCGGCTGCAAGATTACCAGCAGCAAATATATACTGATGGTCAGTAGCTGAATCATTGATTTGAGGAGTAGTCAGAACAGGGCTAGTTAAAGTTTTATTAACTAGGGTTTGTGCAATTGCATCCCCAGCAATAATATTCCAGCTATCTCCATCCCACTGATACAAATCGTCTGTATCAGTTTCAAGAAATGTTAACCCTGCTACTAGATTAGTAGTAGTATACCCTGCACGGTCAGAAGCCGTTCCTGTCCATCTATTACCAGCGTAATATGTAATCGCCATTACTGTATTCTCCTCAAATTGGGAATATCCATTTCATAGGAATGCCCACAATAAAGTTCAACGACCATTTTACCCCTAGGAAAGTCGTATAATGGGTCTTTAGCTCCATCTGTACTCCCACATTCGCAGACACATCCTGGCGAAGTTAGCTCCACTTCAACTATATTTCCTGCTTTTTGTATTTTGATAGCCAACGCATTATTCGCAGCATCAATTTGTTTAAGGTACATTCGCCCTTCTTCATTACCAGGGTCAGAAGGGGCTGAAATTTTAGAGAAATCTATGTAAGTTTTGTTAACCCACTTACTAGTGGCACTATCATATTGAAGATTATGGTTGTCTCCTATACTAGCAATGGTAGTATCTTCCATTGCAGCTACCGTAATGGCCCCATCTATGTAATCTTTGACTGCTTTAGAAGATGCTAATTGGGAATGGGACTGGTTAACCCCATCTGATAAGTCAGTATCTATAGCATTGGAATCTATTTCCCCGAATCCAATTGATACCGAAGTAACACCAGTTAAAAATTGAGTATGTTTTTGATTCTTACTCCGTAACGGCATGGTTTATCTCCCCCATAAAATTCCACGGATACGAACATCTGTGCCAGAAGTCCTCATAATACTGATTCTCTGACCGATGTAAATATCGCTATCAAAATAACCTTCATCCTGAGGGATAAGCATGGTCGTTGCAGATGCATCATCATCAAATTCCACATAAGCATCTGCCAATTCTACTACGAAAGAAATTTTATTACATTCTTCCATATTACCAGCTAAAGTAATGGCGTTTTCAGCAGAAGCACCATCAGTAGTAAACGTAAATGACTTATGTTTACTATAAGTTTGCAGTAATTCAATTTCCTGTCGCCAAATAGGTTTCGTAGACATTAAATACTCTCCTTCTCACTGAACTTTAATAAAGTAGGTGAGCTGTTTCCCAAAAATTTAGTACGTAAGTTCTCCTTAGATAAGGGGAAAGCGAACCCATCTTGCGCTGCAATGGCTCCTGCCGAAGTATATCTAGGTTTAGACATTTCTTTTCTATACTCAGCATTAACCATATTTACATATGAGAGTTCTTTCATAAGTTCGTCAATTGTAGTTCCCATTTCAGCCACCGTTTGTGTCAATCCTTCGTTTGCTTTAGTAGCACCTTTAGATTTGGAGGTGCTTTTACTAATCGAAACCTCGCAATCACTAATCCATTTCCGTAATCTGCTCTCTAGTTCCTCTAATTGAACAATTCTAATCGTAGATTCTTTAGTCTCGTTTTCCCAGAAGACTGCTAAATCCTTCAGTTCACTAACTTCTTTCTTAAATTCAAGGTTTTCCCGTCCAAAATTATTCATATTAGTTTCAAGAGTCTCAAATGTATCCTTAATCGAGGCCAATTCATTCTCTGCTGAGATTGAATGGCTGACTGATTCCTCTGTTTGAGTCGTTAATTGCGTATTTTCGTTTTTTAATCCTTCTACCTGAGAACGTAAAGCTATTAAATCAGAGCTTTGTTGGTGAGCTACTTTATGCATATTATCTAATTCATTAGATTTATCGGATAAAGACCCCTCCAAACCTTTTACTGTCTCCTCAAACTTAGGAATAAGATTGAGTTGACTTTGAGCTTGCTCCAAATCTAAGTTTAGGATGCTAACTCTCTCTTCGGCTTTGCTTAGCTGAACATTGGAATCTGTATGAGACTCCTGCAACCGTGAGGTAGTCCTTTTTAATTCCTCAAAGGTCTGGTCTAACGCCTCGTAATGCTCTAATTTCTGTTCTAATTCTTCTATTTGTTTGTTGTATCTCTCGTCTTTGGCCTCATTGTCTAGGGAAAACACCCGTCTTTGAGGTTTTACTGTCTCAGTTTTCTGTAAAAAATTATTCAGCTTCATCTAAATTAAACACTCTACCAATGCCGTAAGGGTGGCCTGAAAATTCGTTTGAGTTAATTGAATTGATTACCCAATCTCTTGGGCTTTCGTTTACGGAAACAAACGATGTTCCCCCCAACTCATCAGAAATGCTTAAATCACCCACCATTAACCCTTCTAAATCGGAAGCACAGCCTGGATTAGCGTCCTCTAATACTAGAGTATCTGTAGCATCCCTATATACATATGACCCTACATACAAATCCTTCTGCAATGGTTCCCTACTCAATACAATTTCTGCGATATGTCTTTTCGGTGTGTTTTCCACAACTTCCTCTTCTGTATCTTTCTTTTTAGCTGGCATAATCTAAACTCCTTTAATCTGTAACTACTCCATTTTTTACTGGAGTGCGTCTTATATAAGTATCGTTTGCATCTGAATAAAACGTCTGCAAAGCCTCTAAACTAGATGTATCTTTTTTAATCCCACGCCTCATTTGACGTTGGATTTGCCTTTCAAATTCTCTCTGTTGGGCAGGAGTAGGCTGACTATTGCCCTGAATAATCTCTTGAATCTCTCCACCTAACCACCAGCCTGCTAAAGCTCCCATAGCTCCACCCATTTTTTTCTCTATTACTTCTTTATGGCCTCTATCTGAGAGATTTTTATGAACGGGCTTGCTATGATGAGCTTTCTTTTTGTCTTCGTGCTTAGAGTCTTTGCCTTTATGCTTAGAATCTTTGAGGTCATGGCCTGGCTCTAAACGTTCTCCACGTTCAACATTCTTGCGTCCTGCATAAACTTCACGGACTTGGCCTTTACCATGCCCACTGACGGTCTTGGAACCTTTAGAACCTACATCCAAAGACCTGTGCCGTTTTTCACCATGCGAACTCTGGTATACTTGACCCATGTTCTCTCGTTTCTGCCATCTATGGGTCTGAGCATTATAAATCTCCCCAGGTCGAGGTGGTATCGACAGATGTGACCCTGCGCCAGTTTTAATGTAACTGCCTGAGGTAGCTTTTTCCACAAACTCTTTAACCATTTTATTCCATTTATTAGATTCAATACCAGCCACAATCTTGCCCATCATAGAACGTTTTTCTTCCTCACTGGCATTCGGGTCAACTTTATCTCCCCACAGGGCTTCTTGGTGGCCTGGGTTACCTTTTTTACGGCCTGATTTACCATCTACAATAGCCCTAGCTACAGCCCAAGGGTTTTCCACCTTTTGGGCTTTCTCTAAATCATATTCTTCTTTATAAAAATTTTGTAAATCTTTATACGAATTCATATTATCCCTCTTTTTATTATTGGGCTTCCTTTCGGTCTGACCCCTCCACAACTCTGCTGCCGAAGGGTTTTTAACCCCACCTTGAATAGCTGCTCCCATTTCAATCTTCTGTAAGTGTCCAGTCGAATATGCAGCCTGTGCTACTTCTGCTGCTTTCTTGCGAGAAGGAAACGGGCCTTTCTTACCCCAGTACCATTCATTACCCTTTTGTTTAATAGGCATATATTATTATACTATGTTACTTATATTTTACGTACAGTTTATCTACCGCAGATTCTTCTATATCTTCTAAATTAAGCATGTCTTTTAATTTATCTATTGCCCCACCAATGTTAGCTCCAGCAGCAGCAGTCATTCCCTTCGGCTTTGGAGCAGGATTAATATGATTAGAAGCCGTTCCTAATCCAGTATTGCCCAAAGTACCACCCAGGCCCAAAGCATCATTCCCTAGATGTGTGACACCGCCTGGCCCTGTTTTAGTATCTTTCAAAGCGTGACCTAAAGCAGCTTCAGTTGTATGCTGGTTACTAGAGAAACTTCCAGGCTTGGAAGAGGGAGTCCCTACTTTATGGACACCAGCATGACTCACAACAAAGTGGTTATCGCTTGTAGAACCGTCTTCATTTAAAGCAAACGGTTTCACCATTTGACCAGGCTTAGTTCCTGCGGAAGAACCCCCATGAATCATGCTTGCCCCCTTCGGGCCATGATTTGAATTAAGAGTCTTCATATTTTCTTTCAACATCCAACTACGTGTTTCTTCATGCCAAATATAGCCTTCTGACATTTTTCTTCGGGCTACTTCTGGGTCTGGTGGGCCTTGTCCAAGCGCATCCTCGTCAGCTTTTCCACCTTCTGAATGTGCAGTACCTTCGCCCAACTCCTCACCAGTTTCAGAATGAACCTTCTCTTTCTCTGGCCCTTTCCCATGTTCATGCTCTTGTAGAGAAGATTCTCCATACTGGTCTAGTTTATGATGTAAGTCTTTGGATGGATTACCTTCTTCATCAAACTCAGTAAATTTCCCAGGTTGACCAGCCCTAAAGGAATTCTCCCTGTTCTTGCGATGCTCATAATTATCGCTGCTTATGTGCTTGTCATAATGGTCAGCTTCGTCTTGTTGTTTGGCATCTTTATCCATAGCAGATGTTAGATGTTCTTCGGAACCATATTTATCGCCATGTTCATCTTTTTCAGCAATTAATTCATCCATGTCTACACCCGCAGCCTCAAATTTATTATGAGCTTCTTCATAATCTTTTTGAGTCTTTGGAGACATATTATCTTCATGCTGATGCTGATGAATCATATTCTCCCTAGCCATCTGTTTGGCATCTTGACCATCTTTGATTTTCTTATCAATTTCACTAGATTTATGAGGAAGGGCATCAGCTTCCTTCTGAGAAGTTTTATCCTCTTCCTTTTGTTGTTTCTCGTCAGCTTTAGCCTTATCAGTTTCTTCTTTGGCAGCAGCTTTCTCTTCGTCTTTTTGTGCCTGTACCTTTTGTTTAACTTTATCAGCCTTAGCTTTCAAAGCCTTTTTCTCAATGTTACCAATTACATGTTTCTCATGCAAAGAGTCAATTTTTTCGGGCTTCTGTTTGTCTAAGAATTTACTGTATTTCTTAGCATCCGAACTGTCTTGGTCACGCCCAAATACCTCCTGCATGATTTCAGCCTTTTGTCTGTCTATGCTATCGGCTGCATCATCAACGGTATCTAATTCATCTTCAACTGAAGGCAGTTCATCGACTTCAGGTTCTTCTTCTTCTGTGTCTGATGGTAACTCTCCCTCTTCATCAGGCAGTTCAAGTTCTTCTTCAGCCTCTTCTTCCTCTTCGTCTTCAGGCTCTGGTTCTTCCTTCCCAGGCCAGTTCTTAAAAGAGCTATCTAAAGGTTGGCCTGATACATGGAAGTCAGCAGCTTCCTGACTCAAAAGAGTTGTTACTAAGGTATCATATTTATCTATCTGGGCAGAGCCACTCTCTGCTGTTATACTTCCAAGTCCCATGTCCTCTTCTACGGATTGTAAATTCTTTTGGGCTTCAAGTACAGATGTTGCGTCTTTGGAATCCATAGCCCTATTTAATGCATAAGCAGCTTCTTCTACTGGGGATTTTTCTCCGTCTTCAGGCTCTTCTTCAGGAGTAGGCTCCTCAACTTCGGGCTGAGGTTCAGGCTCAGGCTTTGGATGCATAGGTTCCCCTTCTTCAGGGGTTTTTAATTTGGGTTCTTTGCGACCAAGATGTAGATTTTGATTATAATATTTTTGCACATTTTGAACCTTTTCATGTGCCTCTTGCATAGCTTGATGTAACTCACCATCATTTGCTGCATTTTCTATAGCTTCTTTAGACTTATCAAGCCACCCTTGAGGAATACCACGGTTCGTTGCTTTAACCGCCCCCTTCAAAATTGAGTTTTGCTCCTTGATGTGTGCAAGCATATCCGCTTTTGCTTTTTGCAATTCTTCAGGACTATGGGGAGAGACTTCCCTCTGAGGAGTAGCTACTTCTAGAGGATGTTCTCCTTTAGGGTGAGAGTTACCTAAATAATTGCTATCAACATCCACTAAATGTTTA
>Ga0310345_10000897_pt1 | contig 36827 bp, 22 predicted proteins | sample HC15DNA20500_MG_FD_204667 | JGI IMG/M metagenome (GOLD analysis project Ga0310345, IMG submission 204667) | Marine microbial communities from station ALOHA, North Pacific Subtropical Gyre - HC15-DNA-20-500_MG | ecosystem: Environmental > Aquatic > Marine > Oceanic | place: Pacific Ocean: North... | reverse complement strand
TAAAAACACTTGACGAACAGGTGCTTTTGGTAAAAAAAGTTGTGGCAAATTATTATACTGAATGGTTGCTTGTTTTTGTTGAATTTGCTGTTGGTATAACAACTTAATTTCTTCAACAACATCTTTAATGGCAACGTTTTCTGCCTTCTCATGAATACGCCCAACTCGTGAATAGGCCAATAAATCTAATATAATTTGGCGCATACGAATGGCCCCATCCACTGCAAAATGTATATAAATTTTTGCTTGTTCGTCTAATTGCTTCGAATATTTCTTTTCTAATTGGGTTAAAAAGCTGGTAACCATTCGAAGAGGCTCTTGCAAATCGTGTGATGCAACATATGCAAATTGTTCTAATTCTGCATTGGAAGCCGCTAATGCCAACGTTTGTTTCTTTAAATCATCATTTAGCAGTTGTAATTGTATGCCCACTTTTTTAACTTCTGTAATGTTTTTGGCATAACAAGCCACTCCGGTAATTTCACCATTTGATGACTTAATGGGATTTAAGGTAACTAGATTATGACCAAGATTGCCATTAGCATCAGTAAATGAATCTTCAAAACTAAAAGATTCGCCCATTAATGAACGGTGATAATACATTTCCCACTTTTCTAATTCATTTTTGCTGAATGCAGCTTTCAAAATATATTCACCTTCATTTATTGGTGTACCGATAATGTTTTCTACATAATTAACAAATGCCAGATTAGCAGTTATTAAATTTAAATGTACGTCCACTGACCAAATAAAATCATCTGTAGCATTAATTAATGCATGTAAATTTTGTTGTATTCTTTTAATTTCATAGGTATGTTGTTTTTCAGTGGTTACATCACGAGATGCACCAATAATACGAATGGCTTTTCCATTTTTATCGCGAATAATATAACCACGGTCATAAATAATGGCATATTTACCATCGGGTTTCAAAAGTCGATATTCATCTTCCCAAAAATTAGCATTAGGATTTTTATATAATTCAGCCCTGTCATCACTTATTCTTTTCCAATCGTCGGGATGCACATGGGAGGCCCAAAAGGGATCAACTTCTTCCGGCTTTAGGGGCGAATAGCCTAATAATTGCTCTAAAATTTTTCCGGGGCGGGTAACAGTATTTTTTTTCAAATCCCAATCCCATATACAATCATTGGTTGCTTTGGTCAATAAGTCATATCGTTCGTTACTTAAGGCAATAGCCTCCTGGTTTCTTTTGGCAGTTGTAATATCTCTAAAATACACCGATAAGCCATTATTGGCTGGGTAAACACTAATATCGAACCAACATTCCAATTCCCGATAATAATCTTCAAAGTGTATGGATTGCTGCTCTAATAATGCACGTTGATAATTTTGAAAAGAGATGGAGTGGGTATATTCAGCAAACACTGTCCATAAATTTTTTCCTAGTATTGCTTCTTTGGCTACACCCAACAATTCTTCAGCTTTTCGGTTCCAATACAACACCTCCCATTCTGCATTAATAGCAAAAAAACCATCGCCAATACTTTCTAAAATGGTATTACGTTCTTCATACAATTTTAGTAATTCTATTTCGGTTCGTTTGCGTTTATCAATATCTTGAAAGCTGCCATAAATCCGCACACATTGGCCATCTTTAAACTCGCCCCGGCCAATAGTTCGAACCCATTTGGGATTGCCTTTATGGGTAATAATTTCTAATTCTTCATCCCAGGGTGTGCCCTTTTCAATGCAATTAGATACCCGTTGTGCAATAACTGATTGGTTTTTTTCGCCATTGAAGTAACGGATACCTGTTTGCAAATCGGGCTCATAGTCGAGTGGCACTTCTCTAATGTGTTTGGTAATGGGCGACCAATACACTTTATTATTGAGCACATCTATTTCAAAACTACCAATTTGTGCCAACTCATTCGATTCATCTAACAATGATTTTAATTGTTGTTGTTCAGTTATATTCTGCAATACCCCAATTATGGCAACTGCCCGGCCTTTATCATTATATATTACTTTACCGATTGACTTTACATGAATAATTTGCCCGTTTTTATGCAAATATCTTTTTACAGTTTCATAAGGGGTACAATTTTCAATGGTTGCAACCATTTGTGCCAATGAAGTGGTTCTGTCGTCGGGGTGTATTAATTCTAACACCCGGTCAATACTTAAGCAAAATTCGCCGGGGGTATAGCCCAACATTTGGTATAATCCATCTGACCATTGCAGGGTTTGCGTATCTATTTCATATTGCCAAGTACCAAAATGCAACAACTGTTCAACCTCGTTCAAAAGCATACGTTATAGTGTTTATTCATCAATAAAATGTTTGTTTTTAGGATTTTAGCTTGCGTAAACTTCTAGAAAAGCGGGTATTACTTTTATTTATTTTTTATAATTTTTACACGAATTGCCACTAAAAAATACAGATGCAAATGAAGGATTTTGTGGATATGGCGACCAATCTATATTATCATCAAAAAACTACAAGTTAATAACCCTTTAATTATTTGTTTTAAAAAAATTTCATTACCCTGGCCGTGCTATCCACACATACAAGTAAAAGTTGCGGTAATTTACTTGCTTCCAAAAGTATTTGGGTTTTAGCATTGTATTGGAGTTATTTGGGTCACTATTCATGAACTAATAATGGTTTAAAAATACGCATTGCAGGTAATATAAAGAAATGAAAATGCACTATTGAACAACAATCATAGCCGCTTCCATTGCCATTAATACAAAATAGGGCTTTATTTGTAATGCAAAAATTAACAAGATTAGTACTTTTTTGGAGGGGGCTTTTTTACAATTTATACAAATGGTAATAATAGCTAATTAAGTCATACATAAACCGCTAATAAGCCGTACTATTTTAATGCGGCAGTGCCATGACTTAATAAGCTATTTGGGTTTAATAGTAACACAACTAAAACTGTACAGATTAATAGACCCATCAATTATATAACAATGAATAATTCAAAAACTTAATCAGTGTTGCATATGCCCAATAAAAAAAGGATGCCTAGAAAAGCATCCTCGTATTCCTATTTACCCCTCAACTAAAACTTAATAAACTAAGGTTATTGTTTTAGAAAATGTTTATGATTGTTGGCAATAATTCATGAGTTGTTTACCCTGGCATTAATTGATTAATTAATATTTTTTCTTTTCTCTAATCTCAACTACTTCTTTTTTTAGCGGTGTTAACTCATTTGGCTCCAAGTGATTCCAAGAAGTATTGAAAACATGTTGGTAATATTCCTCTAAGGCATTTGTGATGGGGTTAATAATTAAAGGATCTTTTGTAAATGCACTATTATAATTTTTAAGTTGTGAATGATAATAATAAGAAGAAACAGGAATTTGTTTTTGTTTTAAAGGAATGCTCTTTGCCCACAATTTTTCTCGCGTAATAGGCTCGGATACTACCATATTTACTTTACCGGATAAAATAAAGAAACCGCCTATTGAGTAGTTAGTACCATATTGTATGTACTTGCCTTTACCGGAAATATAATATTGATGAGGTATCCAATTTATATTTTGATCATTTAAATCAAAATCAATTTCCACACTCAACATCAAATCGCTTTCTTTTTTATCGGAATATACAACCTGATCATAGTATTCAAAAGGTCCACGAACGGTATAACCTTTGGCTGTAAGGGCCTCATTATAATCTGCAGACATGGCTTTGGAAAAGTTAGAAAAAAGCTTGTAATTAGAATAGGTAAACCTTTCTTGATAAGAGGGGTCTACCAATAAAAAAACAACTTGTGCAGATTTAGGCTTTTCATTTTGCGGTGGTGCATAATCATAAGTGGCAACTTTAATAGTTGGTGGAGGCGGCGGCGGAGTTGCTTTTTGAGTAGCACTTGCCAGCAAAATAGTAATAAAAAAAATTGCGGCAATAGCAGATAGTAGATTTTTTGTTTTAAATAATTTCATATTTTTAATTTTTTTATGAATAAAATGGGCTTAATATTATGGCTGTATTCATTGTTACTCACCTTATTAACTAACTTCAATTCAGTTATAAGAGCATGAAAAAAAATTGATGTGTATTTAATTTTAATTTATTTATACTAACCGGGCATCCCTACACAGTATTAATTTTGAATATTTAAATACACCATTGAAGAACGGTAAAAACCTTAATTCAATGAGCAAATAGGCTATCATGTATACACCTGCATCCCACAAATCGGCAGTGCCCGGAAGTATTTTGAGCCACTGAAAATATTCAGAGGCAATTGGCATTACCCAGCAAAATAATTTCCAAACAAAAGGCACTTTTTCCCAATTGTACCAAATTAATTTCATGGTAAGCAATAAGGCATAACACCAACAAAAATCGGGCAACCAGTTGGCAATTGCCATAGGTACAGCATTTTTAGTAATACCTAACCACTGCTCATATAAGGTTAGGGATGGCTTGTAAAAAAAGTATACCAATGCACCGATTAATAATAAAGCAACGATACATATTATGTGACAGATGGTACGTTTACTTATCATTTAATAAATTTTTTGTATTAATCATCTCAGAAAAAGTAACCACTTTGTAATTTTCATCCAATAACCTTTTGATAAACTCATCTTTATAGGCAATAATTTCATCTAAACAATTAAACACCTGAGGTGATTTCCATATTTGAAACGCTTTATTTACAAAATATTTATGTGCTAAAATTTGTGAACGAAAATGATTGGCAGAAAGTGTCGATTCCGGATGATAGATTGTACTGATTTTATAAATTCCACTTATAATAATAAATTTCTTGTAATACACTAAGTTGCTTGGAAAGCATTCAAAGCAATTAACAGTTAAATAAATAAAGCCATATCCGCCGGTAGTATCGGCAAAGGAAGCAAGCGAAGGTTGCGTATGGTTTTGTGCAAAACTTTGACAAGAACAAACCATTGCCAAAATAATAAGGCACACAATAATATACTTAGAAATGTGTATATTTAGTTTTAGCAAAAGAAATAGGCGCATGTAAAATTCATTAAAACATACGCAATTTAGAATAGATGATAGGAGTAGAAAATACCCCTTTAGAGTGACAGTATTAAATGGGAAAGAAAATGATACAATAAATAACTGCATTTTTAAGCCACATGGTGCAATAAATAAACCAATTGAGAAATACTATTTAAGCCGTTTTTTTGCAACATGCGCTTCCTGTGAGTTTTAACTGTTTCAATACTGATATTTAAACGATGGGCTATTTGTTTAGAAGAAAATCCGTTTTGCACCAATGCTACAATTTCTTTTTCTCTTTCAGTAAGCAACAATGTAGTTGATTTGGGTTGGCCGGCTCTTTGTTCCAGCAAATGAAACATAGCCATTCTAAGGGCTACCAATAATTGTGTTTCAGAAAAAGGTTTGGTAATGTACATCACCGGTTTTAATGCAAAAGCAGCTTTTAAAGTAGGTGCATCACTAAAAGCTGTTAAAAAAACTATTTCGCAATGAAATCTGGATTGTAAAGTTTCGGCCAATTTAATACCTGTTTCTGGGCCTTTAATATGAATATCACAAAGGGCAACATCGGGTAAAACAGATGATTTTTCACAAAGGGCAACAGCTTCGGCGGAACTTTTCACAGGCCCCATAATGTGAAAACCCTCTTCAGATAATATATGTGCAATTAGTTCTGCAGTAATTAATTCATCTTCCACAATTAAAATAGTTTCGGTAATGCGCATCATATATTTTTTATTTCAATAATAAATAGAGTGCCATTTAATGAAGAATGAAACAGTTCGGCATCTAACTGCTTAACCAAGGTATGTACCATTCGCATACCAAAAGAAATATTATTTTGAATATTTATAGCATTAGGTATCCCTATGCCATTATCGGCTACTTTAATTTGCAGTATATTATTTTGAACAATGTTAAATTCAATAGTAACCAATGGTTCTTGTATATTCTTAAAAGCATGTTTAAAAGCATTGGTTACTAATTCATTAATAATAAGTCCAATAGGTATAGCTTTATCTATTGTCATCATGGGCTCTTTTAATTGTACAATTGTATGTACATGTGTTTGGCTATACCCAAAAGAGTTGGCCAATGAAACACTTAAATTTTGAATATATTCTTGCATATTTACATTAGCCACATCATCATCCATATACAACCGTTGGTGTAATAATGCAATGGCATTTACCCTTGCTTTGCCCTCTTCTAATGCTTCTTTTGCAGTGCTATTTTGCAAACGGTTGGCGTGTAGCGATAATATACCTGCCACTATTTGTAAATTATTTTTTATACGGTGGTGTAATTCGCGTATCAGTAATTCAATTCTATTATTTTTTTGGGTTAACACATAGGCTTGTTTGCGTTTTTGTTGCCATACATAACCAATTAATATTACAATAATAATTAATGCAAAAACCATGGCCAACATTAAATGATTGATTTTTTTTGCCTCATTTAACTGCATGGTTTGTAACGCTTTTAATTCTGCAGCAGCAGCTAATAAACGATCTTTTTCTTCTGTTTGGTATTTGGTGTCTATTTCTTTTAATTGAATATAATGTGCTGCTTCTAACAAAGAATCTTTTAATTGATAATACTTAAGCAAATACAGTGTGGCCGAATCGGGCTTATTTCTTTGCTTATAATAATATGACAATACTTTATTAAACAATGCCTGCGGAAAATACACGAAGGAAGACTGCTGTTGCCGGTAAAGCACCCGAATTAGTGAGTCGGCAGATGTATATTGATGTTGCTTTACAAAACATCTTAATAAATAAAATTCTGACCATTTAAAATCGGCACCTTCTAAACTACAGGAGCGCCTATACAGTTTTATTGCGTTATTTATTTCGCCATTCATTTCTTTTAACCAGCCCTCTAATACATAAAATGAAGGGGAATAGATGGCTGTACTAAATTGTATTTGTTTGGCCAAAAGCACACAAGTATCGTAAATAGACTGCACCATTTGTTTATTTGCCAAAAGAATTGCATACTCGCCCAACTCGGCATAAGCAAAAAATAATTTTTTTAAATCATGTTCCGCCCTTCGTTCTTCCACCACTTTTTTTTGGTATTGGAAGGCATTATCAAAATCGAGCAGCATTACAAAAGAAGCGGCAATTTGCCTATAGGTGGCGGGTTTGGGATCACGGAACCGAAATAAAATTCTTTCCCAGGGTTCTGGGGGTGGTTGCAACCACTCAATTGCATTAAAATATTGTTTCATGGACAACAACATATTAAGCGATGCAACCCAATCTTTACTACCCTGCATTTTTAAAAAATAAGATTGGTTGTATGTTGCCATTATATCATCTTGTAAAGTAGCTGTTTTAGCGGCATAGTATCTAGCAGAATCGTACAAGGCTAAAACTTGTGGTACGGTATAAGTATCACGTTCAACAATTGCTTCTAACACCAAGCAAATGGTATAATTCATCCAATCGGCAGCCATTCTGTTCAGTATCTTTCCTTGCACTATCCATTTCAAAATACTGGTATCACCGGTAAATTCTCCTCGAGTAATAATACAAAAAGAAATAGCATTTCGACAAGCCTCAGTTTGTAATTGATGATTGGTAACAGCCACCTGTAAAGCACTATCAATGAAAGGAATTGCTTTTTCATAATTAAAAACTTCTCTACTTAATACCGCTTTCCAATGATATAGTTTAATGATTAATGAATACTGTTTACTTTGTTGTGCAATTGAAATGGCCTTATTCAGTAAAGCATCGCGTTTTGAAGTTTCTGCATTGGTAAGGCCCATGGATTGCTTCCATAAAGAAACAATTTGTATGCTATCGTTAGCAGCAGCCTTCACCCCGGGAATACTTATTATCAGGAATACACTTAACCATAGGAGCAGTAAAGTTCTATGCTTCATTGAATAAGAGAATATTAAATGGGATGTTTTGGTTTAGATGTATGAATTCCTGTATTTTTCAAATATATTAAAAACTACTTAAAGGTAAGCATATTCTTCGCACCTGATTAATTTCTTACAATGAATTAGTTCGGTTTTTTTTAGCCAAATATTAAATGTATTTCATTGGTTGACTATCTTTAAAGTTGGTAATTGAAGTTTCTTAGTTTAAAATATAAATATTATGAGCATAGAACGTAGAAAATTTTTAAAATATTCAGCAGGAAGTGCCGCCGCTGTTTCCATTTTTTCGGGTATTACAGGTTTTGTTAAAAGTGGCAAATATTCAGACCCCGACTGGAATAGTTTACACAATATGACTAGCGATGTTAAACCTATTACCGTTAGCGAACGAAAAGCACGTATTTCCAAGGCACAACAGCTACTGCAAAAAAACAATATGCAGGCTTTGATATTAGATGCCGGCACCTCTTTAAACTATTTTACAGGTATTCGGTGGTGGCCGAGTGAGCGCACTATGGTGGCAATTATTCCGGTTAAGGGAGATGTTACCTATGTAAGTCCCGCTTTTGAAGCCGATAGGTTGAAAGAATTAATCACCATTGGCAGTGGTGTTCATATTTGGCAAGAAGATGAAAGTCCATATGAAAAAATTATTAAAGTACTGAATGAATATGGAATTACCGGCGGCAATATTGGTATGGAAGAGCGTTTGCGTTTTTTTATTTTTGATGGTTTGCGGAAAACCGCACCCAACATGCAATTTGTTAGTGGTGATTCAATTAGTATTCCTTGCAGATTAATTAAATCGCCAGCAGAAATTGCTTTATTACAAAAAGCAAATGATATTACGTTAGCCGCTATAAAGTTTGCAGCAGCGAATGTAAAAGAAGGCATGTCGAATAACGATATTGGGGCTATTATTGGTCAGGCTCAGCGGAAAATGGGCGCCTCATCAGATGGGGCATTGGTTACTATTGGTGCCGCTTCTGCTTTGCCACATGGTAGTATTCAACCCCAACATTTAAAAAAAGGCGATATTTTGTTAATGGATTGTGGTTGTTTGGTAGAGGGCTACACTTCAGATATTACTCGTACCATAGTTTTTGGTGCACCACCTACGGAAAGGCAGCGTAGTATTTGGAATTTGGAAAAGAAAGCACAAGCCGCAGGTTTTACCGCTGCACAAATTGGACAACCTTGTGAAGCAGTTGACCATGCTGCACGTAAAGTATTAATTGATGCAGGCTTTGGACCCGGTTACCAACTACCCGGTTGTCCCCACAGAACCGGTCATGGCATAGGTATGGACGGCCATGAATGGGGCAATATGGTGAATGGTAACAAGCAACCTATACAAGTGGGTATGTGTTTTAGTGTTGAACCAACCATTGTTATTCCGGGTGAAATGGGCTTAAGATTGGAAGATTGTGCTTATATAGCTGAAGATGGACCTCATTGGTTTTCAAAGCCCGCCAATAGTATTGATGCTCCTTTTGCATAGTTGTGTTAGGCCCTTTACAGTATAAAAATTTATTTATGAATAGCAAATAAAGTTAATTTAATGTTTGTTTTGTTTTTTAGCAAAGGAACAATCATAGGAACTTTTTGTTGATATATGCGGTACGCACTCCCAAATTCCGAAAGCAATTTTTTTTCTTCAAAATACATACCAATAAACGTATACAAGGTAATCATTATAGAAGAAACAAGAGTGCTACTTAATGGAGCAATAAAAAGCCACCCCCAAATAAATAATAACGTGCCCAAATACAATGGATGCCTAACCCATTGGTGTATCCCGGAAGTATTTAAAACAGAAACTTTCTTCTTTTTTAAAAAAACATCTAACCCACTTATATTAAAAAAATAACCTCGAACAGATAAACCTATAAGTACCAATCCTGCAGTAGCCATCAATATGCCGGATACAGATAAAAAGTGTGCATGTAGTATTAAAATTTTAGAAGGAATATGAAATTGATAATATAAAACTCCCAATAAACTAATCAAAGCAAAAAATGAATACATGAGGCGGTAATACTTAAACCAATATCCCATTTTTGCTTTAACCCATTCTTTGAACCATAAGGTTGCTGTAAGGCTGTGAATAAGACCAAAGGCAATCCAAAAAATAATTAATATCCATAGTGATGAATCCATAACTAATAAAAACAAAATTATCGCAAAACAGTTTTGTTTATTGGGTAATATTTGTTAAATACTGCTTATGTATTTTATCATACAATTGTAAATAGTGATTTGCATGCCCATTTTTATCGAAAATAGATTCCCAGGTATTTAAGGGTTCCCAAATAAATGTTCCTTTACCTTTCCCATTGGGCAGTTGAAAAACTTTATCATTCACGGCTTCTTTTTTTGCTGAATATTCTACAACAATTACATCTTTTTGATAACGTTGTACCAAATCGTTTAAATTATATTCCAAATCATTTAGGGTGCCGTGCCATTTAGGATAATACGATAAACCAATCACATCAAAATGAACGCCGCGTTCCAACATATTGTTTAAAAAGAAAACCGATTCCTCATTTTGACCACCCAAAGCAATATGTAACATAATTGGCATAGAAGGATCAACCGATTTCACAGCAGCAATACCTGCATTCAGTAATTGTGCTAAACTATCCGGATGTTGAATATTACCTATAGGCCATAAAATACCATGGTTAATTTCATTACCTACCTGAACCATACCAGGCAAAGCGTTTACATTTTTTAATGCCAATAATGTATTGCGAGTAAAAGCATAAACTGAATCTTTTAACTGTGTAAAATTTAAGTTTTTCCATGCTGCCGGTAGAAATTGTTTACCGGGATCGGCCCAGGTATCACTGTAATGTAAATCGAGCAGCCATTGTAAACCGGCGGCTTTAATGCGTTTAGCCATTTGTAAGGTATGTGCCAAATCGCAAAAGCCTTTGCCGGGTGCATATCCACTATCATTTGCCGGATTATTAAACATACGCAGACGTATGTAGTTAAAGCCATGCTGCTTTAAAATTTGAATAGCATCTTTCGCAGTATCAGCATCATAAAACTTTTTTCCTTCTGCTTCTAATTGTGGTAAAAAAGAAATATCAGCTCCAATTATTTTATCAATCTTACGCGAATGCATTTGTGTAGAAAACAAGGAGTACTTTTTATCGGTAGAAAAATTACTTACTGCTTGGGGTGATACTGATATTATTTCTGTAGAACCCGGCCATAACCCTTCAGCAGAAGCAGTAACTTTTATTAACCCGGGTGTGGTACCTGCCTGTATAATGAATTGGCATTTACCGTTAAAAGCACTCCGCTGCCAAGCACCATCCATACATTTATCCGGTTCATGGCTACTTGGATCGCCATTTCCGGTGCCAATAATTTTTGCATCGCCAACTATAGAAAAGCGAATCATGTTATTAGCATTAGGCACTTCTCTTCCTTCATGATCAACCAGGGAAATATTCATAACCGCAACGGATGTGCCATCGGCTACTAAAGTAGTAGTTGAAGGAGAAAGTACCACTTCAACAGGCAAGCCTGTTGTTTCAATAGAGGTATTCCATATTCTTCCATTTCTATGTGCTACTGCTTTCAATATACCGGGTACATATGGTACAGACCATTGTAAATGTCCATTTATAGGCATAGTTTTAGTTCCTAAACTTTTTCCATTTAAAAACAATTCAACATCATTAGCATTAGAATAAACCCAAACGTCAATAAGTTTACCGTTTTGCCCTAACCAATTCCAATGCGGTGCAATATGTAACACATCTTCATTACCCCACCAGCTTTTATAGTAGTAATAAATATTTTTAGGAAAACCACATACATCCATTACACCGAAATGAGAATTGATATTCGGCCATTGAAAAGGAGTGGGTTCACCCCGGTAATCAAATCCTGTCCAAACAAAACCACCCATCCAATAGGGTGCATTGGCTGCCAATTTCCACCATGCTTCGGCAGTACTGGCCCACCAAGGCGCAGTCATGTCTTCGTCAGGCAAATATCCACGAATACTATCCACCCTATACTCGCCACGGGTAGTAACGGTACTACCCATTTCTGTACCAATAATGGGTTGTTGCGGATGCTCTTTATGATAATCGGCCACAGCAAATTGTCTGTAATTAAATCCCCGAATGGGAATAACTTCATTTACGCCTTTCCATACATTTCCCAAGTCAGCCGCATAGGTACATGTACGTGAGGGATCGAGTTGTTTTTGTTTTTCAATAAGTGTAGTGGCTATATGTTTGCCAATGTCAGTAGTTTGAATCCATCCTTCTTCATTACCAATTGACCATAAAAAAACGGAAGGATGATTACGATCGCGTTTGATGAGTGTTTCAAATTGATGTAGATACTCAGGACTGCTATTGAGTAATCGTTGTTCATCTAATACCAACATGCCTAAACTATCGCAAGCATCTAACAATTCAGGGGTTGGTGCATTATGGCTGGTTCTATAGGCATTTACACCCATTTCTTTCAATAATCGAATGCGGTAATATTGCATACCATCAGGTAATGCAGTTCCAATACCTGCATGATCCTGATGATTATTGGTACCATGAATTTTTACATTTTCATTATTGAGAAAAAAACCTTTCTCTGCATCAAACCTAATAGTTCTAATTCCGATTCGATAGGTAACAGAATCCAACACTTGATTACCTGATTGAATAATAGTAGTTACACGATATAAATAAGGATCGGTCAAACTCCATAATCGGGGATTGTTAACGGGAATGGATTGTTGTAGTTGAAAGCTATTATTAGCTGAAACCGATATAGGTTGTTTGGCAGTTGAAGCAACCATTTCCCCATTTCGCTCAGTTACATAACTATATACAACTACATTGCGTTGTTGAAATGCGTCATTGTGAATAGTGGCATCTACAAGAACAGTGGCTTTATTATTTTCATTTTTTGTTTGAATGTAAACACCATTGGTTGCAAAATGTACCGGTTGCATTGTGTTCAACCAAACATGACGATAAATACCGGCACCTTCATAAAACCAACCTTCATATTGGGTAGCATCCACACGTACTACAATTACATTATCGCTATTCCATTTTAAAAAGTTGGTAATGTTATAATAAGCACCTACATATCCACTCATATTATTGCCAACAAAAATGCCATTTACCCAAATATTGGCATTACGAAAAATGCCATCAAACTGTAATTGAAATTGTTTACCTGAATCGGCTACTGAAATCCACAGATGTTTTCTATACCACCCAATGCTGGTTTCAGGAAACAATCCGCCAACAGGTTTATATCCATGCGATTGAACATCGAAATTATTCACATTTACAAAAGGTAATTCTACAGCCCAATCATGCGGTAAATTTAGAGTACGCCAACTACTATCATTGAATTGTGGATCAATTGCCGTTCCTTGAGCCCCTCCTGTTTTTGCAAAAACAGTTGCAATACTATAATTAAAATCTTTGGTTGCGTCTGCAGCATTTCCAAAGTGGAACTTCCAATTGTTATCTATGTTTATGTGTTGTTGAGCGAATACCCAATGGGGAAGTATGAAAAGAAAGACAACAAGAAGCCTACTAACAATTACATTTCGATAAAAAAGGAACATAATTTATCATTTAGCTAAATCAATAGAATTGCATACAGCAAATTAGTACAAAATATGGAGTAGATTGATTATGAAATAAAGAATTCGGAATTATTTGACAAACGACAAAAGCAGATGGATTGTAATATTATTTAAGGTATGTAATGATTGCACGATTTTTTTATCGAAGGGTATTTAGTACATTTCAACTAACTTAATTAGTCATTTATTCAATGGAATATCAATTGTAGAGTTCCTGAGCAAAGACTTATTATAATATATGTAACCTATTTAGTCAATCGGGTTAAGAATTACAAAATATAAACACATATAAGGGGCAAATTTGATTGACAGCATCATGCTCAAATTTTACCAAAAGGAGATAAAAAATTAATTTGTGTTGTTGCAATCAAATTTAATGCTAATAACTCATAAGTAATACCCAATAAGCAAATCATTATATTATTTTTGAAACAAAACACCCAAAATTCTTGGCTGATAAGTATCAAATCCTTCATCAAAATATTCATAAACCTTTTTTACGAAAAATCCTGCATTTAATCCGGCGTTTATAAATTCAGCAAAATGATGTACGTAACAAGTTAATACCTGCAAACCTGCTTCATTTTCAAATCTGGCTTTTGAACCATTGTATTGTTTAAAGGGATGTAATTCGCCCACATACATATAACCACCCGGCAGCAAAGCGTCAGCGGCTTTTTGAAAAATTGATGCTAAATCTTCAATATGTTCTAATACCAAACTAAATACCACTAAATTAAATGCTTGTTGTACAAAATACCAAGGCTCCAAAATATTGGCTTGCAAAAATTGCACATTTGGATTATTAATTTTTCGTTGCGCTTCCTGCAACATAGCTTCTGAAAAATCAACGCCTAACAATTGTTTGGCTCTTTGCTGTAACCATAGGGTATTTTTTCCTGTGCCACAACCTACTTCCAAACAACGTTCAAAAGCAATATCATTTAACAAAGTTTGTAAAACTATGGCCTCAGCATCACGGGTCTTATTTTCATTCGCATCATATTGTGCCGCCCATTGATTATATGCTTGCTGAATACTCATGTACTATACTATATCATTCATTAAAAAGAAATTTACAATAATGCTTCCCATAAAACTTCAACAGTATGCTTAGCCTGTTTACCTGTTCCATCTTTAATTTGATGGCGACAACTGGTGCCTGGGGCCACAATAATGATTGTGGCATCGGCTTTATTTACAGCCGGAAACAATACCAAGTTACCGATTTGCATGGATAAATCATAATGCTCCTTTTCATAACCAAAAGAACCCGCCATACCGCAACAACCTGATGGCAGTGTATTGACGCTATAATTTTTAGGTAAAGACAAAACTTTTACAGTATCATTTAAATTAGTTAGTGCTTTTTGCTGACAATGTCCATGTAACACAATTTTTTTGTCGGCATTTGTAAATAATGAAGCACTTATAAAACCATTTTCTATTTCTCTGGCTAAAAACTCATCAATATAAAAAACATTTTTGGCAAGTTTTTTTGCCTTTTCATAATGGTCATCATTTGCTAAATCAATATACTCATCTCTAAACGTAAGAATAGCTGAAGGTTCAATACCTATCAAAGGGGTTTCTTCGTTAACTATATCACTTAAGCAATCAATGTTTTGATTTGCTATTGCTTTAGCTTTATATAACAATCCTTTGGATAACATTGCTCTTCCGCTTTCAACATGTTTGGGAATTACCACTTCATATCCCAACTTTTCCAATAATTGAATAGCAGTAATACCAATAGTTGCATCATTATAATTGGTAAACTCATCACAAAAAAAGTAAACCTTTCTTTTAGCTACATTTTTGCAAGCAGGTTGTTGTCGTTTACGCATCCATTGGCATACTGTTATTTTTGAAAGTGTTGGCATTGAACGTTTTTCAGCAAAGCCTGAAATTTTTTTAATCAAATTTCCGGAAAAGCGATTCATAACTACACCATTGTACAAACCCGGCCAAACAGATCCAATCTTTGCCACAGTATTAAAATGAGCAATAAGTTTTGACCTAAACGGTACCCCGTTGGTGTTATAATATTGTTGTAAAAATTCTGCTTTTAATTTAGCCACATCAACATTTGAAGGACATTCAGATTTACACCCTTTACAACTCAGGCACAAATCCATTACCTCATAAATTTCTTTATGATTGAATTTATTAATAGCAGTTGAATGCGTTAAAAACTCCCGCAAAATATTAGCACGTGCCCGGGTTGTATCTTTTTCATTCCGCGTTGCCATAAATGATGGGCACATAGTTCCACCGGAAATATGTGTTTTTCGGCAATCGCCCGAGCCATTGCACTGCTCTGCATGCTGTAAAATAGTTTGACTTCCCCATCGAAATACGGTTGCAACATTCGGGTCTTTTTGTCCGGGGGTGTAACGCAAAAAAGTATTCATGGGTGGGGTATCTACAATTTTACCCGGATTAAAAATATGATGAGGGTCCCATGTTTCTTTAATTTGTTTTAATAATGCATAATTTTTCTCGCCAATCATTTTCGGAATAAACTCTCCACGTAATCTGCCATCACCATGTTCCCCACTTAATGAACCATTATATTTTTTTACCAAAGCAGCCACCTCCGTTGCAATGGTTCTGAATAAAGCATTTCCTTCGGCAGTTTTTAAATTAATGATGGGTCGTAAATGTAATTCCCCCGAACCCGCATGCGCATAGTGTACCGAATACAAACCATATTTATCTAAAATCTTATTAAAGTCGGCAATATAATCAGGCAAATCATTTACATCAACGGCAGTATCTTCAATAACGGGGACGGCTTTATCATCGCCAGGCATATTACCCAACAATCCTAAACCCGCTTTACGTAAATTCCATATTTTTTTAGTATCATCGCCAAACAATAACGGAAAATGGTAGCCCAACCCTTTTTCACGCATAGCCATCTCTACTTGTTCGGCAATAGTCATTATTTCTTCACGTGTATTTTTTTTAAACTCAACTACTAAAATAGCACCGGGATCACCCTTTACAAAAAACCGATTTTTTTGCTGTTCAATATTGCCTTTCGTGCAGTCTAAAATATAATGATCAATCAGTTCACTGGCGGTAGGCGCAAACTGTAATGCAATTAAATTTGCTAAAAGCGATTCGTGTATTGTATTAAAATGCACACACAATAAACCGGTTTCATTAGGCGGTAACGGTACCACATTTAACTTTATCTCGGTAATAAAAGCTAAGGTACCCTCCGATCCTGCAATTAAGGTACAAAAATTAAAATTCGGACCACCCGCTTCAAAAGGTACTGTCTGCATTAATAAATCAATTGCGTATCCTGTATTACGACGTTCAATAGATTTTTTTGGGAAATGCTTGGCAATTTCAACACGGTTATCATAATTACTCAGTAAGTGTCGTATATTATTATAAATTCTTCCTTCCAGTGTATTTAATTCACATTTTGCATGAAAGGTATCCAGATCAGTTTCGCAAAAAACCACATCACTGCCATCACTCAAAATAGCTTTTATTTCAATAACATGTTCACGAGTGCTTTTATATACCACCGAATTAGAGCCGCATGAATTATTGCCAACCATACCACCAATCATTGCCCTGTTAGCAGTTGATGTTTCTGGCCCAAAAAGCAAACCGTAAGGTTTTAAAAAAACATTCAAATCATCTCTAATTACACCAGGTTGTACTCGCACCCATTTTTCATTTGAATTAATTTCGAGTATTTGATTAAAATATTTTGATACGTCAACGACTATGCCGTTACCTACAACCTGACCGGCCAAAGAAGTACCTGCAGTTCTTGGTATTAAGGAGGTATTGTGTTGTAATGCAAATCCAATTAACAATTTTATATCATTTTCCGTTTTAGGAAAAGCAACAGCCAATGGTATTTCCCGATACGCCGATGCGTCCGTTGCATACAAAGTGCGCATGGTTGTGTTATAATACAGTTCACCCTGCAATTGTTTTTGTAATGTTTGTAAATGCGCTATCATGAATTTATAATTGCAACTATTAATGCAGTAAAATTAAAGTATTTCGTTGCGAACTGTTGTTAGTTTATGGGCTATCAGCTAAAGTGTTTTATTCAGCAACCGTTCGGGCTGTACGCTTGTAGTCCGCACTTCGTTTGCGGGCTACCGCTTCCATCCCGCAGCCATTCAACTGAATACCATTATTAAACAAAAACCACGTATGCAAAATAAAATTACATACGTGGTTAAAAAATCAACAATCTCAACTATTAATCTTCATTTTTAATACCAATAACCGGCAACTGTTCTTTATTAATTAAGGCATTTAATACCGGTATATCCTTCTTCAAAATAGCATCTAACAAATGCAATTGTTCATCAGCTTGCGCACTTAAGTCGGCATACACTTCACGAGATTGTTTACTGGGAGCAGTATAGCCACTGGCTACCACATTAAACAGTCCGGCTAATTTATCGTTAATACGTATGGGGTAATTTAAAACATCCTGACTGCTTTTTGCTTTTGTTTGGTATAAAGCTTCTTCAATTTTTGTTAGCCGCATATTTAAGCTATCGGTAACGGGTTTCAGTATTTTCGATTTTTCGTTATCTAAACGTGCTACAAAATCTTTCATTTGTTTACGTAAAGTTCTAATATTTTGTATAGCGGTTTGTACCTCATTAAACTTATCACGAATTTGTAATAAGAAATTTACTTGTGCATCATAATCCTCTTGTGTCATGTTCTGATCGGGAATTCCTTTAATTTCAAAAGGTACATCAACGGAATCTTTCATGAATTTAAATCTGGCCATATATTTACCCGGAGCAGCTTTCACATTACCAATGGTGCCATTCCATAAAATCATATCATCAATTTTTTTGCCACCGGGATAATTCATATCCCAAACAAATTCATTCATTCCGGTAGTAACATCAAAAGGCAATTTTTTTGTACCATATGTTTCAATGGGCTTACCCTGTTTATCAAATATAGTAATGTGTACCTTTCCGGAGTCACCGGCATTTTTTATAAAATACCTAAATACAACTCCGTTAGGTGGGTTTGTACCCATGTTAGTATTGTGTGTTGTAAAGGTTCTTCTAAAGCGACCACCGGTTGAAAATCGGTAAGCATCAGTTACGTCAAACACATGCAAATTTTGTTGCAAGGCTTTTGCTTCTTTCTGTTGCAATAAACCCAAATCATCCAATACCCAAAAACCGCGGCCTTGGGTAGCAACAATTAAATCATTGTTTTTAATGGTTAAATCGGTAATTGGTACTTTGGGTAAGTTTAATTGAAATGGCTGCCAACTTTCGCCATCGTTATAGCTAATAAACAATCCATATTCAGTTCCGGCATACAACAATCCGGCACGTTGCTTGTCGGCCCTAATACAGCGAGTAAAATAATTGAACGGAATACCATTGTTGATGCGTTTCCAGGTTTTGCCATAATCTTCTGTTTTATACAAGTAAGGTGCATAATCATCCATTTTATATTTAGTACCAGCAAAATAAGCTTTACCTTTTTGCATAGGATCTACTTCAACACAATTCCACATCATCCATTTACCGGCATCGGGGGGTGTTACATTTTCCCAATTTTTTCCTCCGTCTTTTGTTACATAAATCAATCCATCGTCACTCCCGGTCCATAAAACATTGGGTTCTATAGCAGATTCTGCGGCAGTAAAAATGGTGCAATAATACTCCACTGAAGTATTATCTTGAGTAATAGGGCCACCACTGGAAGCTTGTTTTGATTTATCGTTAGTGGTTAAATCAGGGCTAATCATTTCCCAACTTCTTCCTTCATTTTCTGTTACAAACAAATGATTACCGGCTGCATACAGTTTTTTAGGATTGGTAGGTGAAAAGAAAATTGGAAAGTTCCATTGAAAACGGTATTTCAATACATCTGCTCCAGCGCCCATTGGATTATCGGGCCAAACATTAATTGCTCTATTTTCACCTGTACGATGGTCAAGGCGCGATAAATAACCACCATAATTTCCGCCATACACTATATCTGGATTAAGTGGATCGGCTACAACATAGCCACTTTCAGCACCTGCGGTTGCTTGCCAGTCTGTTTCGCCAATGCCAGGCCCGTTAGAGCGACTTTTAATACGCAGTGTCGTATTGTCTTGCTGTGCTCCTAAAATTCTGTATGGGAAAGAATTATCTGTTGATACTCTATAAATTTGAGCTGTAGGCTGATTCATCAAAGAACTCCATGTTTGCCCGCCATTAAAAGAAACTTGTGCGCCACCGTCATCTGCAACAATCATCCGATTACCATCTTCGGGATCAATCCATAAATCGTGATGGTCGCTATGGGGTGTATTAATGGCCTGAAAAGTTTTACCGCCATCGCGGCTACGCATCATTTCAACATTAAGTACATAAACGGTGTTTTCGTTTTTAGGATCGACAAAAACCTTGGAATAATACCATGCCCGTTGACGAATATTATTATCACTGCTTTGTAAATTCCAGGTTTCGCCACCATCATTACTTACAAACAAGCCACCTTTTGCATTCTCAATTATAGCATAAACTTTATCAGTATTAGATGGTGCTACAGCAACACCTACTATCCCCCAAACACCTTTGGGTAAACCTTTTTTTGTGGTTAAATTCGTCCAGGTTTCACCACCATCGGTGCTTTTATATAAGCCGCTACCATCGCCGCCGCTAATCATACTATAAGGTGTTCTTTCTACATGCCACATTCCTGCATATAACACATTAGGATTACCCGGTTCCATTACCAAATCAGCACAAGCGGTAAGATTATTTACATATAAAACCCTTTTCCATGTTTTGCCACCATTGGTAGTTTTATACACCCCTCTTTCTTCATTAGGCCCAAATGTATGCCCCATAACGGCAGCCCATACTATATTGGGATCTTTAGGATCTATTATAATGCGAATAATGTGCCGGCCATCTTTTAATCCGATATTCTTCCAGCTTCTGCCACCATCATCGCTGCGCCACATGCCGCCCAAACCTTCGGAAACATTACCCCTTAATGAATTTTCACCTTCACCCACATAAATAATTGTTTCATCGCTAGGAGCAACAGCAACCGCTCCAATACTTCCACCAAAATATTTATCACTTATATTTTTCCAGTTACTGCCTCCATCGGTTGTTTTCCATACTCCACCACCTGTTGCTCCAAAGTAAAAGGTAGTTTTATGGTTAAAACTTCCGGTAACGGCAGCACTTCGGCCACCACGATATGGGCCAATTTCTCTAAACTTTAGCGCAGAAAAATAAATGGAATCTACATTCATTGCCGGTGCAATTGCAGTTGTTTTTCTGCTTTGTTGCGCAGGCAGATTAGTTACCAGAAAAATCCCCAGGAATATGGGTAAACTAACAAAGCTTTTTCTCATATTATATAGTTTTAAGTATTGAACTATTTACAAATTTGCTAATGTTTGCCATTTTTGTTCTAATTGTTGCAACTGCTGAGATAATTGTTGAACCGCATTTTGCATAGCTACAGTTGGTGGCATATCGGCATCTTCTAACATACCTAACACATTTTGACTTTGTTGCAAAAGTGCATTATAAGAAGTTCCCGAGACCATTCCTCTTCGACCGGCATTATTTCCTTGTAAAGTTTTTAATGCCGCATTATCCTTGTTATTTGATTGCATTAATTTTTTTTGAATGGCATTCAATCTATTCAAACAGGTTTTACCAATTTCATAACATTGTTTTGCCAAGGTAAATTGTTGCTGTAATTGCGCTTTAAGTGTAGCTACTCTCGGATCCATTATTACTTCCATATTTTGTTGTAATTTTTTACCATTGGCTTCCAACTCAACAATATACTTACCCGGTAATACCCAGGGAGCTGTTGCTAACGGTTTAGTATTGCCGTAAATGGCAGAAATTGGATAAACAGGTGGCAATGGCAAAGGTGTATAATGAACATCCCACAAAAAACGATGCATGCCCGGTTTTGATGATAATATTTGCTGCGGACGAATCCAATAATTAGGAATATTTACTTTTGGAATATGATAAGGAGTATCGGTGCTCCCATATTTTCGTATAATATTACCGGCCATATCTTTAATAGTTAAACTAACAACGCCTACATAATCATTGGGTAAATAATAATCAATAATAGCTCCATCGGGCGGATTTTGGCCTGCGGGTTCCTCTTGCGGTAAAGGCGTGTCAGTATTCATATCCCAACGAATACGCATGGCTTTTTGAGGTTGAAACAAATAGGGATTACTAACGGTAATGCGTTGTTGTGCAATTTGACGAAGTGGAGTTATATTGTCTAAAATCCAAAATGAACGACCATGTGTTCCAACCGCAATATCATCATCCTTAATTACCAAATCACGAATAGAAGTTGCCGGCATATTTAAACGAAGAGATTGCCAATGAGCTCCATCATCAAAGGATACATAAACCGCATTTTCTGATCCGGCAAACAATAAGCCCTTAACTTTTGTATCTTCCCTTACAACATTAATGGGTTCATTATCGGGCAATCCATTCACTTTTTCCTGCCAAGTTTTACCTCCATCATGCGTTATATAAATGTGAGGATGTAAATCATCGCAACGAATTCGGTTTACAGCGGCATAAACAGTATTATTGTCAAAATGCCCACAATCCATTAATGAAATTTTACTCCATGATGTTATAGAGGTGGGAGTAATATTTGTCCAAGTTTTTCCACCGTTTCTGGTTATTTGAATATAGCCATCATCTGTACCACACCAAATAGTATTGCTATCTAAATAGGAAGGGGCAATGGTATAAATTACCCCTCTACGTGGCATGATTTTAAGTGCAGAGGTGGTATAAATACCTACACTAGCAGGTATATCCCATTCCTTTCTGGTTAAATCAGGGCTAATAACTTCCCAGCTATTGCCTTCATTATTGGTTTTAAACAATACATTACCTGCAAAATATAACGTGTGTGGATTGACGGGTGAAAATAATACCGGAGCAGTTCTAATAAATCTATATTTACCACTTCGTATAGCTTCTGGGGCTATATTTTGAACCTGACCGGTACGCTTATCATACCTTGTTATTTTTCCACCATAAATAATGTTTGGATTTAATGGATCTGCTGCCACATAACCATATTCTTCAGCTCCTACCGGATGCCATTCACGAAAAGTAATTTGTCCGTCATTTCCGCGTGATGCTATACCTACGGAACCACTTTCCTGTTGCCCACCATATACATTGTAAGGAAAGGCATTATCAGTACTTACATGATAAAACTGAGCTGTAGGTTGATTATACCATGAAGAAAAAGTTTTGCCGCCATTTACAGTAATAATAGCCCCTTGGTCGGCAGCAATTAAAATTATATCGGAGTTGTTAGGATTAATCCAAATGCGATGATAATCATCGCCACCCGGTGCGCCTCTAAAATCGGCCCAATGATGCCCACCATCCTCCGATTTCCAAACAACCACATTGGCAGTATAAACAATATCTTCATTTTGAGGATCCACTTTTACTTCTGCAAAATCACTACCACGGCCCCAATATCGGCCATCATTACTAATGCTGTACCAACTTTCACCCCCATCATCACTCCTAAACATGCCGCCATATTGTCCGGCGTCAACAGTAGCATACATTCGGTTTGGATTGCTTGGTGCAATACAAAATCCAATTCTTCCCAAACCTTGTTCGGTTGTGGGTAAACCTTTGGTAATTTTTTTCCAGGTTTGCCCACCATCTGTTGATTTGAACAAACCACTATTAGGACCATTCCATTCACCATTTTCCCAAGGGCCTTGTCTGCCGGCCCATAAATCGGCAAAAACAATATTCGGATTTTTAGGATTAATAGCTACCTGAACTGCGCCCGTGTTTTCATCAACATACAAAACCTTTTGCCAGGTTTTACCACCATCTATGGTTCTAAAAACACCACGCTCGGTATTGGCACCGTAAGGATGACCCATAGCTGCAACAAATACCCGATCCGGGTTTTGCGGATCAATTACAACGGCACCCACTTGTTGTACATCGGTTAAGCCCAGGTGTTGCCATGTTTTACCGACATCTGTTGATTTGTAAATTCCATTCCCTACCGATAAATCGGGGCGTTGCAATCCTTCACCCGAACCTACATAAATAATGTTGGGGTTGGATGGAGCAACTGCAACATCACCAATGGAGCCGGTAGATTGCTCATCAAAAATGGGTATCCAGGTTCGGCCAAAATCATTTGTTTTCCATACACCACCATTGTTTACCCCAATATAAAATACATTCGGTTGTTGGGGTACACCTACTGCGCCTACTGTTCTTCCGCCACGGTGCGGACCAATCATTCGCCATTGCATTTCCTGAAATAAGGTAGGAGCAATTTGAGCAAAAACGCTTGGAACTTCTGCTACGAAACATAGCAACAGAAAAATACGGATAATCCATTTCATAGTGGATGTATTTTGAAAGGTATGTAAGCTTTACAATCAATAGCACATATGTGCATTCATGATTGAAAAATATTTTGTATTTGAAATTAAAAGGTACGCCCTAAGCGGTATTCTTTCAAAAAAATTATACAAATGGCAATTGTATTGCGTTCATCCAATAATTAAATCCAGGTTTAAAAATTTTGCTACCTTTCAAATCCTAAAAAATTAGCAGCATGAGAAAATTGTACTATGGCCTATTGTTGGCTTCAGCGTTTTGCTGGCAGGCAAAGGCACAGCAAGTAAATCTTTCTACCCAATTTAAAAATTTACAACCCCGAACCATTGGCCCTGCAGGTATGAGTGGTCGTATTACGGCCATTGATGCAGTATGGGCTAACCCTAACATAATTTATGCGGGAAGTGCCAGTGGTGGTGTTTGGAAAACTGAAAACGGTGGAGCTTCATGGACTCCGGTCTTTGATAAAGAGCCTATTCAAAACATAGGAGCAGTAGCCATTACACAAAGCAACCCCTCGGTAGTATGGGTAGGAACCGGAGAGGGTAATCCACGTAATTCGGTAAGTCTAGGCGATGGAATTTATAAAAGTTTAGATGGCGGAAAAACATGGCAATGCATGGGATTGCAGAAAACAAAAAACATTCACCGCATTATCATCGATCCCAATAATCCCGATGTTGTTTATGTTGGTGCCATTGGTAATCCTTACGGCGTGCATGGCGAAAGAGGCTTGTATAAAACTACTGATGGAGGACAAAGCTGGAAGTTAATTTTACATACGAATGACAGCAGCGGCGTTGCCGATATGGTAATGGATCCCAGTAATCCTAATAAACTTTTAGTGGCTATGTGGCAACACCATCGTACCCCTTGGAGCTTTACCAGCGGAGGCCCCGGTAGTGGATTGTATGTAACTTATGATGGTGGAAAAACATTCAAAAAATTAGGCAAAGCTGATGGATTACCCGACGGTAATTATGGTAGAATTGGTTTAACTATTTGTCGTAGCTTACCCAGTCGCATTTATGCAATGGTGGAAGCCACCAAAAATGGTTTATATAAATCGGATGATGGTGGAATTAAATGGGAATTGGTCAACAGCAATCCAACTGACGTTACCAATCGACCTTTTTATTTTCAAGATATAAGAGTGGATCCCGAAAATGAAAATCGTTTATATAATATTAATCAAATGGTGAGTGTGAGTGAAGATGGAGGTAAAACTTTTCGCATTTTAATTCCCTATAGTGGCATTCACCCCGACCACCACGCATGGTGGATTCATCCCTATGACCCATCATTTATTATTGATGGAGACGACGGAGGCTTAGCCATTACCCGCGACAAGGGAAAAAACTGGCAATTTGAAAGCAAATTACCGGTTGGTCAATTCTACCACATTAATGTTGATAATGCCTTACCTTATCATGTAATGGGTGGTTTACAGGATAATGGAAGTTGGTATGGCCCTGCCTATGTTTGGATTAATTCCGGCATTCGAAACAGTTATTGGACTGAAGTAGGCGGTGGTGATGGATTTGATGTAGTTCCCGATCCTGATAATTATAACTGGGTATATTCAATGAGCCAAGAAGGAGAATTAGGCAGATATAATGTTGCTACCGGGGAACAATGGCGCATAAAACCACCGGATGTTGGAAGTACTTTAAGACACAGATTTAATTGGAATGCCGCCATTGCACAAGATCCATTCGATAACAATACCATTTACTTTGGTAGCCAGTTTGTAAATAAAAGCACAAATAAGGGCGTATCATGGAGCATTATTTCACCCGATTTAACAACGAATGATACCGCCAAGGAAGATCAAAGTAAAAATGGAGGTATTTCTATTGATATTACAGGTGCAGAAAATTATTGCACTATTTTATGTATTGAACCTTCGCATGTACAACGGGGAGTAATTTGGGTAGGTACCGATGATGGTAACGTGCAACTTACTCAAGATGGCGGTAAAACATGGACAAACTTCCGTGGGAAAATTCCCGGCATGCCGGAAGGAAGCTGGATTCCGCAAATTCGGGCATCACGCTATAAAGCAGGAGAAGCCTTTGTTGTATGCAATAATTATCGCTTAGGCGATTTTAAGCCCTACATTTTCCGTACAACCGATTTTGGAAAAACATGGACCAGAATGGTTGATGAAAAAAAAGTAACGGGTTATGCTTTGTGTATGATTCAAGACCCGGTTGAACCTAACTTAATCTTTGTTGGAACAGAACAAGGATTATGGGTAAGTTTTGACAATGGTGAAAAATTTCAACAATTTAAAAACAACTATCCCTCTGTATCAACATACGATTTAGCTATACAAGAAAGAGAAGGTGATTTAGCTATTGCTACCTTTGGCCGGGCTATTTGGATTTTAGATGATATAAGGCCACTGCGTAAAGTAGCCGCCAACAACGGAAAGAACTTTACACAAAAACTGATGGTATTCCCCATTCCTACTGCTTATGAAGCAAAAATGAAAAACCCTTCGGGTATAGAATATAGCATATGGGGCACTTATGAAGGCGAAAACAGAAAAAGAGGTGCTTCTATTAGTTTCTATACAGAAAGAAAAGCAAATGATACAGGTAAACAAAAAATGCCTGACACATTGCAGGTGCATATTTACGACGAACAACATAACAATGTTAGAAATTTAATGGTAAAAGCTGATACCGGTTTTAATCGCTTTTTCTGGGGGCTTGAAGGCAAAGGCGTAAGAAGCACCGGTGGAAGAAGAGGTGGTTTCAGAAATACCGGCAATAGTAACACTGAACCTCCTGGGTTACCGGTTGACCCGGGCACATACACCGTTGTATTACAATGGGGTAAATTAAAAGACTCAGCAACTGTTGTAGTAAATGATGATCCCAATGCGCCTGTTTCAATGGAAGTAAGAAAAGCACAAAGAGCCTTTAATGCACGCATAGATTCATTAACTGTTCAGGTAAATGAATTAACAGAACGTTTAGCTACTGCGGAAAGCATTATGACTAACATTAAAAACAACTTGCAAAATATTGACAGTAGTAAACGTGATAGCATTAGTCATAGCATAAAGCATTTAGAACAATCTATTAAATCAATCCGCGAAGACATTAATGGTAAACCACAAGAAAAACAAGGTTATGGCACCATACCGCAAGTAACTGTGAACAGCAATATTGCCAATGCTCGTAGTACTGCTTTATATAAAAATGCTGTGCCGGGTGAACAAGAAGAAAAACTTTACAAAGTAGCCGAAGAAAGTGTACAAAAAGTAGCTAAAAAAGCAGGAAACTTTTTTGATACAGAATGGAATAGCTTCCGCAAATATGTTGAATCGGCTAAACTTGATTTATTTAAAAAGGACAATGAAAAAGATTAATTTTTTTCATTAAAGTTGTTTTTTCCAATAATAGCGAAAGCGGATTACAGAAGCTGCTATCAGAACCAATCCACAAATTTCTGATAGCAGCTTTTCTGCATCTAAGAAATCAGGTGTACGGTCTTTTAGTTCTTGATCCATCCATATTCCATGAATTATAAACAGCAAGGCCATACCATAAGTTATTAAATGCACATTTTTCCAAAATCTAAAACTCATTTTACTTTTTATTACTTTTTGTGTTGTTATAATAACGAGTAATAAAGCATAAAACGACATACTTCCTAACAAAGCAATATAAGGTTGATGGGTATTTGTTAATGGCCATAATAATTGCACCCACGAAAATGGAGCTGTAGTATCCATTGGAATTAGAATGATGTGTGCCAACACCAATATTAGGGCCAGATATGCGGTGTAATTATGCAAATTGGTTAAACTAAGTTGTTGTAAAAAATTAGGTATCCGCTTCCAATGAATGGAGCGTTTGTAAGCTGAACTTAACAACATACCAAATAAAATATTAATGGTTAATACAATGGTGGCAATTAATCCGATGGTTGAAGAGAAATCAATGGTTTGCATAAATAAGTAGTGCATTTAAGAATTAGGGTTGAAAATAAATGAATGGGTAATTGGCATTAGGAATAGGAAGATGCATTGAACCAATACCAAAAACAGCTTTTGTTAAACTATCCGTAATTTGAAAAGGTGGATGCAAGCTCGCATACAAACAGCCATCGTTTATAAAATGCAAGGCATCGGCAAATGGTAGTGCCAAATTAATATCGTGTAAAATTGCTATAACGGTAACTGATTGACGAGTAAGCTGTTTGGCAATTTGCATTAACTGATATTGATATTTAATATCCAATTGCGATACCGGCTCATCTAACAATAAATACTTTTCATTTTTTTCATCAGCGTCTAAAATTTGCGCTAACACTCTGCACATTTGTACTTTTTGAGCTTCTCCACCGGATAAATGTTGATAAATAGTATTACTCAAATCATGCACATCCAATAATTGCATCGACCTATCTACAATGTTCTCATCTATAGGTTTTGGATGATTGTTAAAAAATGGATATCGCCCCATCATTACAACTTCTCGTACTGTTAAAGCAAATGGCAGATAATATTGCTGTGAAAGAACAGCCCTTTTTTGTGCTAATTGTTTAGCATTCATGCTTTGTATATCAACTCCATCCATAAAAATATTACCTGCCGTAGGCACCAAGCTGCCGGCTAATAATTGTAATAATGTACTCTTTCCAGCACCATTTGCACCCATAATAACCGTAAAGCTATTTTTGGGAATTTTCAATTGTATTTGCTGCAATATTTGTTTTTTATGAATTGAAAATTCAAGATTCGTCACTTCAATCATAACCACCACCTCCTTTTTTCAGTAACTGAGTTTGCTTTAATAAAATAATAAAAACAGGGGCGCCAACTAATGAGGTAATAATTCCAATGGGAATTTCGCTGGGTGCAATTAATAAACGAGCAGCCATATCGGCAATAGTTAATAAAATGGCACCACACAAAAAAGCAGTAGGCAATAGCACTCTATTATTTCCACCTACCCATAAGCGCATAATATGTGGAACAATCAATCCTACAAATGCAATTACCCCAACAAATGCCGTAGCAATTGCAACCATAGCTGTATTCAATAATAAAATTTGCCACTTCAGTTTTTCTGTTTGCACTCCTAAAAAACCGGCTTCTTTATCGCCCAACATCAGTGCATTTAACTGATTGGTAAAACGCTGTAACAAATACATAACAGGCAAAGTAATTGCCGTCACAGTTATAAACTGCCACCATGAAGCACCTGAAAAACTACCCAGGTTCCAAAAAGTTATACTACGTGCCTGAGGGTCGCGAGAAATGAAGCTTAAAAAACCCGTTCCGCTTAAAGCAATGGCATTAATGGCAATACCAATAAGCAATAAATTGGTAACAGAAACTTTAACTGCAGAACAAGCTAATGTATAAACCAATACCGTTGCTACTATGCCTCCAATGAAAGCAAATAGGGGTACCAGAAAAACACCAGATAAATGTTGCATCCATAATGGTAAGGTGCCTGATAAAACAAAAATAAATGATGCCCCAAAAGCAGCACCGGCACTGGTACCAATTAGTCCTGGTTCTACGATTGGATTACGGAATAATCCCTGCATCATTACTCCTGCTGCCGCTAAAATTCCTCCTGTAATTGCACAAAGCAAAACACGAGGCAGACGAATATCTAAAAAAATTGCCTCGTGTATATTATTCAAACTTTTGTTTTGAATAAGCAACAAAACCGATTCATACATTTCATGCAAAGAAATAGGAACAGCCCCCCATGAAATAGCCAATACCATGGTGATGGCGAGAAGAAAAAGTAATACTATTATTGCAATTTTAGGGTAGCGTAGCATGTATATTCGGATGTAATAATTTCATTAGCAGTAAAACATTTTCTGCGCTTCGTGGACCAAAGTAAACAATATCGTGTTCATTAAAACGATATATTCTATTATATTTAGCAGCATTGGTTAATGCTACACCGGGCAATTTTTTTACCCCTTCTACACCGCCTAATTTGTCAAAACCAAAATCGGTAACTATTAGCACATCTGGATTTGCAGTGGCAATTGCCTCGGCACTTAATTGCGATGCACCTTTGGCCTGGTACACTGCCGGTTTACCCATAGCCAACTTGATCATGGCATCAGCAGGACCATTTCGTCCACTCATTACAAAAAATACATTGTTGGCTTGTCCAAACTGTATTACCATTACTTTGGGAGTATCTATGCATTGCTTTTGCGCAGCATACACAACTTGCATTTGTTGTTGCAATTGTTTATTTAATGAATCTGCCACTCCTTTTACGCCAAAATAATTGGCTAATGCAGTTAATAAAAGTTGCGCACTATCTAGGGTATTTGATTCAAAAAATTCTTTACAACGGATACCTACTTGTTGTAATTGTGGTATAACGGTTGCCGGGCCAATATTAGGACTATATACTACCACATCGGGACGCATTGAAACAATACCTTCGGTACTTAGCAAACGGTGATATCCAACTTTAGGTAATAGCTTCGCACTATCGGGGAAACTACTGGTTAAATCGCATGCAACTATATCTTTTCCTTTTCCCAAAGCAAAGAGCATTTCAGTAATTTGCTTCGAAACGGAAACGATTCTGGTAGCCTTTGTAGGATTAAAATTTTCATCCTGCTGCTTCTGTTTACAAGCCATAAACAGTAGCAAAGTGGATGATAAAATTATAGTGTTTAAAATTTTCATGCTTTAAAATTTTAGAAATGATAAGCCAGCTTTAATCCACCATACCACATGGCTGTGTAAGGGCCGGGTATAAAATGAGGATCGGTTTGTGAAGCCAAAGTAGGCGATAAAAATAAAAACGTATAGTAGGTGTTGTTTAATAAATTATCAGCGCCAACAAAAGCATCAATATCGAAATGCTGATGCAATGTTTTTCTAAAGCCAAACTTGGCACCTAATAAACGATAAGCATCAGCATAATTTAAATTATCGTAGGTATAAGGTACTTTATCAACATATTGAAAAGTACTGTTGAAGTAAATACCGGGTGCAGTCACAACATCAAATCCAATATTTAAAAAATTAGGTGCTACACCGGCTACTTTATTTCCTGAAAAATTAAGTGTTGCGGAATTATTATTATTATCGCTTTTAAAATCTAAATACGTAAAATTAGAGTAAGTATAAGTAACAAAAGGCTTTAACGAACGAAAGAATGAAGTATTGGACTGAACAGCCAGGTAATTTAACGACAATTCCATACCGTTATTACGTTGCTTACCCACATTAACGGCAAAAGTGTAAAAAGGATTCGTTTGGGTAGCTGCAACGGATTGATTAACTATTTTGTTACTTACATCTAATTGAAATAAAGCCAACTGATAAGACAGTTTATTATTCAGCATACTGCCTTTTACCCCTACCTCATACTGAATACCCTTTTCCGGTTGTAAACCATAATTTACCTTTCCAATAGCAGGAATTACAACATTGCTGGTAGTAGGTGGTGTGTATCCGGTACTAACATCAACATAAACAGAATTATTTTTATTCAACATTTTTAATAGTGCAATTCTGGGTTTTACAACAGGTGTAAAACGTTTGTAACCGGACTGGTCCAGATGTGTTGGATTAGCACTATTTGTTAACATATCACGAATACTATATTCTATAAAATTAACACTACTACCTGCGGTTAACATAAAATTAGCGGGCAAATTTAGTTTCCACTCGGTAAATACATTATATGTTTGTGCCTGAATTTGCAAATCAGTTCTAATTCCACCCAATACACCATTAGTTAAATTATACGTTTTATTAAATGATAGTGTTTTTTCGAACTGTCCGCCAATAATACCATGAATACCAACGGAACCGGATTTACCATTATACACAAAACCTGTTCTGCCTCCAAACGTTAAAACTGCATTAGAGTTTAAACCGGCAGCAAATGGTTGATCTAAAGTATAACCTGAAGTATAAGCAGTTGTTTGATTCGTAAAGTGCGTGTTTATTTTAATATCATCGGTAATTCCTGCTCTAAAACTTTCAATTAATACATGAGCATTGTTATTAACGTATTTTGGGTCACTCCAGGCAATTCTTCTATATAAAGTATCGCCGGGCATTTCTCCGGCTAATTCTTCGTACGAGCGACTATAGGATAAATAAGTAGAAATAGTTTGTTGGTCGCCTACATAAAAATCACCTTTAAAAGAAGCATAATCTTTCGTAGAAGCACTATGATTACGGTATCCATTTGACGTTTGATGACCATAGTTAAAAAACAAAACAGAATTACTACCGGCAGACTCAATGCGTGTATTATTCCGATAAAGCCCATAGCTACCAACAGTATTTTCTTCCAAAAACTTTGTTGTGTTGGGCTTTGGTTGAATGGAATATAATTTAACCACACCGGCAATGCCCGATCCATATAAACTTGATTCCGGCCCCTTAAACACCTCAACTCTGCCAATAGTTGAGAAATCAATATCATCTAAAATAGTAACACCTGTTGCGTCGGTTAATGGAATATTATTTAAATATACCTGATAACCTAAGCCATTAAAATTAGTGGTATTACCATAGCCGCGAATAATAATACGTTGACCACCCGATATGCCACGTGTTTGCATAAATACACCCGGAATGGTATTCATTTGAGTTTCAGGGAACAAACCATTTCCACGCTGTAAATCCTGATAAGTTAATACACCCACCGATTGTGCTTCCGTTAACTGATTATCGCGTTTACCCGTTGCCCAACCCGTAACCTGCACCTTATTTAAATTATCGGTAGTAGGGGTTAATAAAATCAACAACTCTTTATTGGCAGGTTTTATGGTAACCTGTTGGGTTTCATAGCCCAAGCTGCTAACGGTAACAACAAGATTATTTATTATCTGATGTAATTGAAATTTACCATTATCATCCGTAATTAGTTTTTGGCCGTTTGGTAATGTAATTACTGCACCTACTAATGGCTGATTGGTGATATTATCGGCAACACGCCCCTGAATATTTTGTGCCTGCAGTTGTTGCAATGAAAACAGAAAAAGAAATATAGCTATAATTTTTTTCATAATGTAATATATAATGATGAATGGAATGAACAATTCATTTACCTAAATAAAGAGAATACAATAGCACTCCAACAACGAATGCCATTTTAATGAAGAAGGACTAACAGATTGTAAATCGGGGAGGAGGTAACACTACAGAAAGTGCGATGTAATGCAAATAATATGAATGAAAAGTAGACCAGCAAATATTGACGGGTTCAGGAAATAAGATTTGAAAAAGTTTTGGTTGATAAAAGAATGAAAATATCTGAGAAAAACTTAGCCGGTTTTGTTTTCCGGCATCTTGTTTATTTTTTTGCACGGCAAAGTGCTGTAAATCTACGCTATTTTCAGCATTATCTGGCAAACAGCAAATGGTTACCGTTGTTTGGTTATATTGAATATGAACCACATCATACAATAAACCATTCAATTTAAATTCATGATTTTTTTCTTCCCAAGAGAATGAGAGGTCTGTAATGTTTCCGTTTGTATCTATACTCCACTGAAAATGACAGGCAGCTTTTGTATCGGAATGAGAAGCAATAAACAGCTTCATCTCTGTTTTTAAATGCACTTTATACAGCACATACCACAAATGGTAACCACCCATATAAGTGAGGAGCACAGTTAGGAGTAATATGGATAAGCACTTTCTCATGTTGCAGGCATGAAAATTAGTGAAACCATTTATGCCGTGCAAATATTTTGGATAAACGCTTTATCGAATACTACTCCTACTGCTCATTTTTTTATTCAGAAAGCTTTGGGGCATCCAATTGGGTAACCTTTACCCAGTCAACTACCATTTTTGCCTTATTTTGCTTAATTTGTTGTAATGTTTTTTCAGGCAGGCCAAAATAGGGCTCTTTTGCGCCATTCACTCCCGCAGGATAATTACCGCCCAAAGCAAAATTTAAAATCAAAAATTTTTTATTGCTAAAAGCCCATTGTCCATATTTATCTGTCATGGCTTTTGTAACGCGGTACATGGGTTTACCGTCATATTCAAAAACCATTGCATCGGGCGTCCAGTTTACAGCATACACATGCCACTGCGTAGCATCATTGTTTTTTGGAAAATGGTAACGTTCTACAAATGGCGTTTCACCGCTGTATCCGGGGCCGTGCACCGCAGCACTTGCCCATGCAGCATCGCCAATATTTTCCATAATGTCAATTTCGCCGGTAGCCGGCCAAGGCCCATTACCCAATATCCACCAGGCAGGCCATAATCCGGCACCGTTGGTTAATTTAATCCTGGCTTCTGCACGGCCATATTCAAATTCAAATTTATAGCGGGTATTTACTCGGGCCGAAATAAAATCAAAATGTTGCCCATCTTTTGTTACAAAACCCGGGGCATACAATGGCTGCAATATCAGCTTGTTTTTTTCTATGTACAATGTTTTAGAAGAGTCTACATAGGCCTGTAATTCATTGTTTACATGAAATCCGGTAATTTCAATATTCCACTTAGCCGTATCCAAATGTTTGGTATTAAAATTATCAAAAAAAATTACTTTTCCTTTCTGGGCTTTTTGTGTTTGTGCTATTCCTGAATGCAGTATACAAATAACAAAAATGATACATTTGAATAAGGATTGCATAAGTTGGTGAAAGGGGTTTTGAATGAGAGAATATAGGTTTGGTATTGAGCAATATTTATGATTGGAAGTTAACGCATTTCAATGATTATTGGTATACCCTCACATAATCAATCTCCATTTGGTTGGTGGTAAATGCCGGGTCTATGGTTCCACCCAGTGTACCACCCATTGCTACATTTAAAATAATGAAGAAATTTTGATTAAAAGGTAAACTGCTTTTGTTGGGTAAGGTATAATAAACCACATCATCTACCAGCAACTGAATCGTTGCAGGCAACCAAATAGCAGAATATTTATGAAAAGTTGTTGCTGCATTGGTGATAGAAGTAGTAGTACCATCACCATATTGATTTACCTGTGCGGGATAATGCAATGTGCCATAAATAATATTTTTATTATTTCCATTCTGTTCCATAATATCTATTTCTCCACAAGCAGGCCAGCCTGCAGTTGAAATATTATTACCCAGCATCCAAATGGCCGGCCAGGTACCGGTTGAAGCAGGCAGTTTGGCGCTTACATCTATCCGGCCATATTTAAAACTATATAAACCTTTGGTGAGTAAGCGAGCCGAAGTATAATTGCTACCTGAATAATTTTCCTTCTTAGCAATAATCTTTAATGTTCCGTTTGATACCACAGCATTATCAATACGTGAAGTATAATATTCCAATTCATTATTACCCCAACCACCGGCTCCTAAATCGTATGTCCATTTTGTGGGATCCGGACTTCCGGGTGTATTGAATTCATCTGACCAAACCAAATTCAATTTTACAGCTACGGTAATTTGTATGTTGGCAGACGAACTAAGGCCTGATGCGCTTTTTGCAATTACATTCACGGTATAGGCTCCTGAAGCAGTATACTTGTAAGTTGTTATTCCGGAAGGGATGGTTTGAATAATGCCATTTCCAAAGTCAAAATCATAAGATACAGCATCGCTTGCTGAAGCAGTAAAATTTACATTGCCACTACTATCGGTAGAAACAACAGCATTAATTACCACATTGCCAGGTGCAATAGCAGGAGTAGAATTTGAAGCTTTGTGGCAACTTGTGATTGTAATCACTACTAAAAGCAAGCTTAATCGATTCATGCTTGTAATATACAAATTAATTACAAATAGAATTATTATCTGAAAATAATACATTCATTTAACTGCAAAACAAAGGATACAAGTCAATAAAATTAAACTATAACAAATAAGGCTCTAATATTTTCTGCCAGATATGATAACCCGTTGCATTCATGTGCAGGCCATCATGTATAAAAATGGTTTCGTTAATGGTGCCATTGGGGTTTAACATAGCATGATACACATCAATAAAACGAGCATTGGGTTGCTTTTGTAAATATTTTTGAATCAATATATTAGATGCCAGCATTTTTTGTTGCCATTGTATGCGGCTTGGGCTGGGCTTAATAGAAATATAATCAACAGGTATATTTTTATATTTTTTCCGGATAATATGTAACAATGTTTTTACCCTGCTTAATACCTGCTGTGGGGTTATGGAAGTATCTTCCGCAATATCATTTTCACCACAATAAATTACAATTTGTTTGGGATGATAGGGCAAAATAATATCGGGTGCATACCGAATTACATCCGGCAATGTAGAACCACCAAAACCCCGATTAATAATAGTGTGTTCAGGAAAATAATCCTGAACATCCTTCCATTTTTGAAAAGAAGAACTACCAACAAACAATATGGCATTGGCCGGAGGAAAATGCAAGCTATCCTGGTGTTTAAATACCTGAATTTCCTGATAAAAGCGTGGTGCTTGCGCCATGGCACCGCTAAAACACCATAAACAAAAAACAAGCGTTTGAAACAATATTTTTTTCATATACATATTTTGTAAATTCGATTATCATTACCAAACATAAGTTGCAACACTGCCTGATGCTAATATTGATGAAGCATATACATTTTTAAACTGAATACCAAATGCCTGTGTTGTTGCAGTGGTATTTAAAACGATTAAAACTTTTTTCCCTGCCGGTGTAAGAAAAGCCACATTGGGTAAGCCATTTACCATATTTGAAGCAATTCTATACGAACCGTAAGGTACAAATTTAGCAGCATGTGCAATAATGTAATAAGCCACATTTCGCGTAATGCTATTATCCTGAATCGTTAATGCACCCAAACATTGGGTACAACCACCGGGAGTATGTGGTTCATATTGTGCATCAGCAGCCAGGTTCCATTCCAATACGGTTTTACTCCAATTGCGTGGCGCACCAATAATTAAAT
>Ga0310345_10000896_pt1 | contig 36843 bp, 43 predicted proteins | sample HC15DNA20500_MG_FD_204667 | JGI IMG/M metagenome (GOLD analysis project Ga0310345, IMG submission 204667) | Marine microbial communities from station ALOHA, North Pacific Subtropical Gyre - HC15-DNA-20-500_MG | ecosystem: Environmental > Aquatic > Marine > Oceanic | place: Pacific Ocean: North... | reverse complement strand
CGCGGTCCGAATCGCTCAGCCCGAAGAGCGCGCGTCGGCCCATGAGTTCGAAGCCCATTTCCTCAGATACACGCTTTTCCAACTTGTCGAGTGCGTCTCGATGCGCCTGGTTCTTCTCCGGATTCAGGTAGCTCTGGAACGCAACGGTCTGTACCACGCCGCCGTTCTCCTTGAGCGCCATGAGCTGCTCGTCGTCCAGATTGCGGCTCACGTCCCCGACCGCGCGCGCGGCCGAATGCGACGCGATGACCGGTGCTCGAGTCAGCGCTAGGGCCTGCATGTTCGATTCTTTCGAAGGGTGCGAAAGGTCGATCATGATGCCGAGACGGTTCATCTCCGCGATCGCCTTGCGACCGAGCTCGCTGAGACCGCCGTGCAACCAGACCTCGTCTCGCTCGCCGGTGTTGGAGTCGGCGAGCTGGCTGTGCCCGTTGTGTGCGAGCGACATGTAGCGAGCGCCCATCTCGTGGAAAAGCTCGATGTTCGACAGGTCCGTACCGATGGGGTACGCGTTCTCGACCCCGATCATCGCAACCTTCTTGCCCGCGGCGATGATCCGCCGCACGTCGTCCGAGGTCAGCGCGAGCTCGATACGATCGGGAGCGATCTGCTCGGTGAGGAGGTGGACTGCCTCGAACTTTGCCAGCGCCTGCCGGTGGGCGTCCCCGTATCTTTCGGGGGTCAGGTCTCCCTGACCCACAAATACGACCATCCACGATACGTCGAACCCGCCCGCTTCCATGTTTGGAAGATTCACCTGCGTGGACAGCGCCATCGTGTAGTTGCGATCCGCGGTGAAGTTGGCCGTGCTGATGTCGTTGTGGGTATCGAGCGTGATGACGCGCTCGTGGATTCCGCGGGCGCGCGCGACCAGGTCCGGCTCGGTCTCTGTGACGTTGTCGTCTTGGCTGCAGGCGGTGCTTGCTAGCAGGAAAAGGAGGGCGATCATCCTGGAACGGCTGCTCATCTTTTTCACGGTACTCACCCTAGAAGGATCAATGCTCATTTTCGCTTCAGGAGAAGATTGTAACCGGGTCAGTCGCTTGTTGACGAACACGGCTCCTCTAGGGCATCGGATCCCGGCGGGGCGACTCCGGTATCACCGAGGCCACATCGAGCCTGACCCTCGTCGCCACATGCTCCGAATAGCTCTCCTCACCGTCCTTCTCTGCGCGTGCGCCAAGACGGCGACCCCTCGTTCGCTCGACGAGCTTGTGATCCGGGACAGCACATACGTGGATCCCGAGACGCTCGTTCCCTACACCGGTCGCGTGTTTCGCACATTCGAGGCGGATCCGCACAGGCAACAGATTCAGGGGGCGCTCGCGGATGGAATCTGGGACGGCGAGCTGATCGTCTACCACGAGAACGGTCGCGTCCGATACTCGGGCTCTTTTGCTAACGGCGAGAGATGCGGGCCGTGGCTCGAGAACCGCGACGCGGAGCCCCCCAAAGACATCTTCTTCGAACTCAAGCAAGACATCGAGAGCATGGGCCTATATCCGGAGTGCCCCAGCTAGAGGCAGCCAACGATGACGAGTACCGCTTCCGCTGCGCTCCCGGCACTCACCTGCCAGCGCGGAGCCTTTCAGTTGCCGCGCGACGCGCACTACTTCAACTGCGCCTATATGGGGCCGTTGCCGCGAGTCTCCGAACGCGCAGGGGTCGAGGCTTTGACCAGGAAGCGGTTGCCCACGAGCATCGTCGCGCCCGACGACTTCTGGGACGCGGACAAGCTACGCGCGCTCTTCTCGCAGTTGGTGAATGTTGGAGATCCCAATCGCATCGCGGTCCAGCCCGGCGTGTCGTATGCGGTCGCGACTGCTGCCAGGAACCTGCAGGTCGAGGCGAGTCAGAACATCGTGCTGACGCACGAGCAATTTCCCGGTAACGTCTACTCATGGCACAGGCTCGCCACCGAATCCGGCGCCGAGCTACGCGTGGTCAAACCCCCTGAGGCGGCGGGACGTGGCGCTGCCTGGAACGAGCGTCTTCTGGAGGCCATCGATGCGTCGACCGGGGTCGTAGCGGTCCCGCAGGTGCACTGGACGGACGGTACGCTCTTCGACCTTGTCGAAGTCGGTCGAAGATGCCGCGAGGTGGGCGCCGCCTTGGTCGTTGACGCCACGCAGTCAGTTGGGGCGATGCCCTTCGACGTCGAGGCGGTGCAGCCCGACGTGCTCACCTGCGCGACGTACAAGTGGCTGCTCGGTCCCTACTCGTTGTCGCTCGCCTACTTCGGTCCCCGCTTCGACGACGGCGTACCGCTCGAGGAAACTTGGATCGCGCGGAACAACAGTGAGGACTTCCAGAACCTGGTCGACTACCAGGATGCCTATCAGGAGGGAGCGGTCCGGTACGACGTTTCCGAGCGTGCCAACTTCTTCTTGCTGCCCATTGCAGCGGCGAGCCTCGAGCTCCTGCTCGAGTGGAAGCCCGAGCGGATTCAGAAGTACTGTGCCGAGTTGACAAGGGAGATGCTCGTCGAGGCGGGTGAGCTCGGTTACTCGGTCGAGCGCGAGCGCTGGAGAAGCAGCCACCTCTTCGGTTTACGCATGCCCGAAGGTGTCGATCTCGCTTCGCTCAAGCAGACGCTCGCGGAGCGTAATGTCTCGGCCTCACTGCGCGGCAGCGCTCTGCGACTCGCGCCTAATGTGTACAACGATCTCGACGACGTGGACGCTCTAATGGGCGTGCTCCGCGAAGCGGTGTCCTAAGCGCACCGCGGAACCGGCGGGCGCGCTACGCGCGATTGCCGAACAGATGGGCAGCTGAGGATTCCTCCCAGCCGTCGGGGCCGAGCGATGGGCCGTGAGGTGCTGAAGCGCTTGCCCCCAGCGTCCGCCTGTGATCTACTATTGGCCATCACATTCGAGAGCGACACCGGACTCAGGAGAGAAGCCCGTGGCCAGCACTGATCTGGAAGTACCCGACATCGGCGACCCCACGCTCGAAGTCGAAGTCGTGCGGGACATCACCCTCATCAATATTGTTCTCGTCTCGGGATTGACGCTCTTCACCGTATGGATCATCACGATGCTGCTGCTGCCTTGAGGACCTGCCCCTAGTCGCTGTTCAAGACCGATACCGGATCGACCGAAGCGGCCCGTCTCGCAGGCACGTACGCGGCAGCCACGCTGACTAGCCCCACGGACACCGCGATCGCGGTATATACTCACGGGTCCGTCGCCTCTATTCCGAAGAGGAAGTCCCCCATCACGCGCGAAAGCGGAAGCGCGACCGCTAGACCGAGGGCCACGCCGCCGGCTGCGAGTCGCAGCCCCGACGCGACAGCGTCACTCTTTCCGATCACCCTTCTAGAGCTGCTCATAAGAGCCGGAGGACGTGTGGATGCACTGGAGTGAATTGGATCCTGGGAGCCAGAGCGTGCTCAGGTGGACGTTGGCGAGCGCCCTCATCTGGGGCGCCGCTTTTGCGGCCACATCGGTGGTGGGGGCTCTGATCTCGGACGTCAATCCACTAGATCACCTTGGGCCGATCGGTGTCTTCACCGTCATCGGAATCACCGTCGGCGGCCTCGTGGGCCCCCTGGCACGGGGCCTCGCGGAACGTCGCAGACAGCCCTGAACTGCCTCTGGTGCGCCGACGCGCCCATCAGTACCCTGTGGCCATGTCTCCCGTGAGTCCCCCGGGTTCAGGACGAATCCTGAGCCACGTCGCGGTCTATTCCCTCCGGTCGAGCTATTGGGGGCTCGACGAAGAGGAGCGGGACCGTGTCGCGAATGCCTGGCGGAACGCCGTCGGAGCGGCGGCTGAGGCGGTCCACTTTTATCGGACGTTCGGGTCCCGCGAGGGCAGCGACGTCCTCGTATGGACCTCGATGGCGGCTGAGGCGCCCGACGCGCCAGCGCGGTTCTTCGAGAACTACGGCGACCTTCTGCGCCCATTCCGGCGGTACTTCCGTCTTCAGCACGTACTCTGGGGACTCACTGCCGTCTCTCCCTACTCGCGTGGCGCGAGCGCGCGAGGCATCGATCCGTTCGCTGCACGTTCGATGCGCTACTTGGTCGTCTATCCGTTCGCCAAGACACACGATTGGTATCAGACCCCGGCCGACGAGCGTAGGGCCATGATGTCCGACCACATCCGGGTGGGGCGCGAGTACCCGAGTACCGACCAACTCCTCCTCTATTCGACGGGCTTGCAGGACCACGAGTTCGTCGTCCTCTACGAGACCGATGACCTGACCGTGTTCTCCGGCTTGGTCAGAGAACTGCGCGCGACCGAAGTCCGTGGGTACACGCTCCTGGACACCCCCGTACACCTGGGCGTGTATGCTTCTCCCGACGCTACCGGTTTGCCTTGGCCGTGACCCTGCGGTTGGCGCGGGAGCGCGGGCCGCGGCCGGAGCGACAGACGGATCGACGGACGGCCCGGGACGTTGCCACCGGATCTGAGGGGTGCCGGCTTGTGATCCTTGGTGCGCAGGTACTAGGATTGGGTCCCGATGGGGTAGTGCACCGTATGCGAGGAGAACCCGAGTGATCGTTTGGCTTGCTGCAATGGCGTTGTTCCCAATCCTCGCCGCCTTATACCTAGGCGGCGCGGCCATCAACATCGAGGGAGGAGGAGGCGGGCGTCAGATCGCAGGCCTCCTGCTCCACTACGCGGCCTTCATGGGGGCCTACGCCGTGCTGCGACTGGTCTTGCAGACATTCGCGGGACCCGTCCTGTCCGTGGCGTTTGGGATGGTGGGCGCGACCATTCTCTTGCCGCTGCTCGCGCGTCTCACGTTCCGCGTAGTCGGTGTGCGCATCACGAGCGCCGAGGCAGTGAGCGGCGAAAGCGCGGCATAGAGCCGACGCTTGCGCTACCAGGGAGGATGGAGTGGATATCTCCGTAGGAGCGGCGATCGTCCTCGGGGGATTGGTTGTCGTGAGGTTTGGACTCGTCTGGCTCGGCGCGGCACTGCTTCTGCGGCCGGCGCGTGAGTGCCCGGCCTGTTTTCAACCCACGGCACTAGTCCGGCGTCCGGTTCTTACCGTCCTCCTTCCCAATGCCGAGTGGCGATGGTGTCCCTCATGCGCGTGGCAGGGGCCAGCGCGAAAACCGGAAGATGATCGATGGATTCGGAAGAACGTGAAGTCGCAGGTGTGACGGTCCGGATCGATCGCTTGCTTTGCGTCGGGTTCGAGACATGCATCGAGGTTGCGCCGGATCTGTTCGAGCTCGACGACGAAGGGATCGCGGTCTTTTGCGCCGATACGAACGGGACTCCTCACGAGGACGTCCTGGGCTCTTGCAAATCCTGTCCGGTCGACGCTCTGGAGGTCCACGATGCCTCTGGCCGGAAGTTGGTCCCGTAGGTGGGTCCGACGACCGGTGAGCCACGCAAGGTTCGGGGGTATGCCGAGGTCTCGCATGAGACGGGGTCCGAGCTCCTGGAACAAGTGCTGGGGCAACGCGCCCGGGTCTCGGCTCGCCTCGACACGATCGGTGCCGTCATCGCTGTTGCGAGCGGAAAGGGGGGAGTCGGTAAGAGCGCGGTGACCGCGAATCTCGCAGTGTCGCTCGCGCGTCGGGGCGCGAGCGTCGGCGTGGTGGACGCGGACCTGAACGGGCCTTCGCTTGGCCGCATGCTGGGTCTTCTAGGCAGCAAGCTCGTAGACGGCTCTGAGGGAGTGGTGCCACCGGCCGGCGCCGATGGTGTGCTTGGGGTGTCGTCCGAGCTGCTACTGAAGGAGGACGCTCCGCTCCGCTGGAAGGGTCCCGACTCGGACCGCTTCATATGGCAGGGCGTGACTGAGGCCGCGATGCTTCGAGAGTTCCTTTCGGATGTCGTCTGGGGCGAGTTGGATTATCTGCTGGTCGACGTTCCCCCGGGCACGGACAAGATCGGGCGCTTCCTCGATCTGATTCCTACTCCTGCAGGAGTCCTCGTGGTGACGATTCCCTCGGAGGTGGCGCTCTCGGTGGTGTCGCGCTCGGTGGCTTCGCTTCAGGAGGCGGGAGTGGAGTCGATCGGCATCGTCGGTAATATGTCCGGGTACTCTTCGCCTGATGTGGAGCACCCGCTCCCGCTCTTCTCCGGTGACGGGATTCGGCGCTTGACCGAGTCCACGGGGCTAGAGCTGTGGGCCGAGATTCCGTTCGATCCCGGGATGGGGAGCCGAACTGACCGCGGGGATCCACCAGGAGCGAGCGACGATTCCGTCTTCGGGAGGGCCTTCCAGGCTCTGGCCGATCGAGTGGAGGAAGGCATCGGAGGGCGAGAGGTCGCCCCGTGAAGTTCCTATGCCTGGCCTGCGACGAGGTGATGGCCTTTGCCGAGCGGCAGCTTCCGGGTGACGGCACCCTCACAGCGGTCTTCACCTGCCCCGATTGCAAGAGAGAGATGGCGCTCCTGACAAACCCAATGGAGACGCAGATGATCACCTCGCTCGGCGTGGAGATCGGTGGCCGCACGGTCCCGCAGCAGCCGATGCAGCAAACTCGCATGGGTTTGGCCTCGCCTCTCGAGGACGCCTTCGAGGCCCCGCCGACTCCTCCGGCCGCTGACGGACCCGTGACTTGGTCTGTCGAGGCGACTGAGCGCCTCGAGAACGTTCCGCGCTTCGTGCGCGGCATGGTAAAGCGCATCTACGCCGAGTACGCCATGGAGCGCGAGATCCGCGAGATCACGCCTGAGATCATGGATCGGGCGCGCAGCGACCTGGGCCTTGAGGGCATGTAACGCGTGTCCGCACCCGACGCTGGCTCCGACGACGACCCTGACGCCCACAGGGGCGTGGATCTCGGCACCGATCCGGGCGCCGATCCCGAACCCATGGTCCGTGCCGTCGCGGTGAGCTACCGCTACGACTCCGGCGACCCGGCGCTCGACGGCGTCGATCTGGAAGGCCGCCCCGGGGAGATCGTGGCCCTCGTCGGACCGAACGGAGCCGGAAAGAGCACGCTGCTGCGTCTCCTAGCGGGCGATCTCGTTCCCGACGCAGGGGAGCTCCACCTGCCCTCTCGCAGGGGCGCGAAGGGGCGTGTAGCGATGGGATATGCAGGTGAGGAGGCGTGCCACTTCGAGTCGCTCTCGGGCACACACAATGCAGTGTTTTTCGCGAGGGCCGCAGGCCTCGGGCGCGAGGAGGCTGAGCAGGCCGTCCGGGAACAGTTCGATCGGCTGGGTCTCGCTGAGGACGCGCCTCGACCGGTCTCGACCTACTCGTTCGGGGCTCGACGTAAGCTGCTTCTCGTGGAGGCGCTCGCGCACCGGCCGATGCTCACGCTCCTGGACGAGCCCTTCGTGGGCTTGGACTTGGACTCGCGTGAAGCGCTCGCTGATTTGCTGCGTGAGCGGTCCGCCGAAGGGGGCACGGTGATGATCGCCAGCCACGATCTCGACCTCCTTCCGCAGCTTGCCGACCGGATCGTGTTCCTCCACGACGCCCGCGTCGTCGCCGGAGGGAGCCCCGACGAGCTGCTCTCCTCGATGCCGGACGTCGCGCGCTTCGAGTTTACGCTAGACGGAGCGTTCGCCGGTGCCGAATTGGTGCTCGGTGAAGGAATGATCTTGGTGAATAGTGGAGATACAGTCGTGCTCGAGAGTGAGCGAGGCCAGGCCGCGCTCCCCGAGGCGTGCTTTGCGCTCGTGGTTGCTGGGGCCAGGATCCGCAGCGTCGTCGTACGGGATGCCGGCCTGGCCGCGGTCTTTCGCAGCGTCACCGGTGCGGAGCTCGACGTATGACCGCCATCGTGTGGGAGCTCGAGTGGCGAATCGCCATCGCGCGCCGGCGGCTCTTCGTTCTCAACATCGTGGTGCCGCTACTTCTCGTGCTCCCGGTCGCGTTGGGTGCAGCGCCGGCGGTGCATGCGGCGGCGGTCTACGTGGTGCTGTTTGCGATCTTCAGCACCTTCGGGTCCGCGATCCCGCTCGTCCGAGACGGCGAGTCCGGCCTGTCGGGCCGAGTGCTCCGGGCCGGGGTCGAGCCTGCCAGCTATTTTCTGCAGCGGACCGCCGCCGGAGCGGTGCTCGACTTGCTACAGCTGGGACCCGCGCTCGCAGTGGCAGCCCTCGGAGCAGGTGCAGGTCCGCGCGCGTTCTTCGTCGCTTTGGTGGCCCTCGCTGCCACGGTGTGGGTCGCGAACCTTGTGGGCGTGCTCGTGGCCGCTGCGACGCGGTCGCTCGCCGAGGCTGCGCTTTTCTCGGCGGTCAGCACGCTGCTACTTCTGCACGCATCAGGAGTATTCCGCACGCCCTTGCCCGGGTCTTTCGGGGCCGCCTTCGAGAGCGTGGCTCCGTTTCGTGCGCTGCACGAGGCGCTGCTCGCGATGAGCATGATGACGCCGGTTGGCGGCGGTACTGCGCTCGGGATCTGGTGTTTCGTCATGGCCGTCGCGACCGGGATTTTGGCCGGTCGCCTGAGCGGATCTCTCGTAGGGTCCGGAAGGGCCTGACCAGGGCTAGTGCCCGCGTATCCTGCGGCTTGTGACAAATCGTTCAAGCTTTGGATGGAGCCGTTGGCGGGGGGGCTCGGAGGCTCCTGGAGGGCGGTTGACATCCTCTAGCGGGCTGTCCATACTTGCCCCGCGTTCGGGCCGGATCGGCTGGTCTAGCGCCCGCCCGAGCAGCCTCGACATTTAGGAATCTCCTCGCGAGGCTCCCAGAGGCTGACGACTGAAAGCGTCAGTAAGAAAACGGATTCGGTGCGGAAGCCACGCGGATCCGAAGTCATATATAGACCTGTGGGACAGTACGCTGAGCCCGCGGGAATAGACGTAGAAGTCCAGCACGGTCGCCCGTGCGTGTTGCACACAGCCACCGCCATGGGGTGCCATGTACAGAGAGATTCTGGTTCCGGTCGACAACTCCGAGCTCTCCGACTGCGCCGTCGCGCGAGCGATCGAGCTCTGCCGCCGCAGCGAAGGCCGCATCACCGGAAATCACGTCTACGCCGCGCGACTGCACGATGTCCGCTTTCGACAGCTCGAGACCGGCCTCCCGGCCCAGTTCCAGTCGGCCAAGGAGATCAAGCGGCAGCGGAAGATCCACGACAAGCTCATCGAAAAGGGCCTGCAGCTGATTTCGGACTCGTTCCTCGACGAGACTGAAAAACTGTGCAAGGCCGCCGACGTTCCGCTCACGCGTCAACTCCTTGAGGGGATCAATTACGAGGAGATCGTTCGGGAGACCAACGGTGGCGAGGGTCGCCTTCCGAGCCTGATCGGTTTCGACCCCAACATCGCCGACAAATACGACGGCGGAGACACCGTACGAGGCGACGTCATCCTTGGGGAGGACGGCAGGCTGGTCGCGGAGGACGAAGATGCGGACGAGAAGCTCGCGGGCACGAGCGGTCGCGCCTACGACCTTCTGGTCATGGGAGCGCATGGGATCGGCAGGCAGGAATTCTCCCAGCTCGGTGGGGTCGTCGCGCGGGTCGTCCGCAAGGTCGAAAAGGACGCTCTCATCATTCGCAACGACCGCCCGCTGCAGGGCGGGAAGATGATGGTGTGCATCGACGGGTCCGCCTACAGCTACAGGGCCCTGCGAGTCGCGCTCGAGATGGCCCAGGACTTCGACGCTTCGCTCTACGTGTGCTCGGCGTTCGACGTCGAGTACCACCACGTAGTCTTCGGGAACATCAAGGACGTGCTGTCGGTCGCGGCGTCGAAGGTCTTCAAGTTCGAGGAGCAGGAAGAGCTCCACAACAACATTATCGACAAGGGGTTGCTGAAGCTCTGCAAGGCCAATCTGAAGCGCGGGCAGGTGATGGCCGAGGAGTTCCCCGACGTGCCGGTCGAGACTCAGATCCTGGTCGGCAAGCCCTTCGACTGCATCCTTCGCTGGGCGGCCGAGATCGAGCCCGCGGTGCTCGTGATAGCGCGCCACGGCAGCCATCGGATCGAGGGCACAGACCTCGGCTCCCAGGCTGACAATCTACTGCGCCTGACAGACACTAGTGTCCTGCTTGTGGGGACGCAGAACGTCGGGCCCGAGGACATTCCGTGGATCGAGGAGGACGGCGAGACCGGCCTCGAATGGGCGCCGGATGCCGAGGTGCGCATCCTCAGGGTTCCCCCCTTCGCGCTTGGAATCGCGCGGCGCGCCGTGGAAGAGTTCGTGCTCGACAACTACGGTGCGGGAGCGAACGGGACGTATCGTGAGGACAGCGTGTCGACCAACGGCAGCCGTCGTGCGGAGGCGCTGCTGGCAGGCGCGGGAGTGCAAAGCGGCAAGGAGGGAAGTAACGGCGCCTCAGTGGGCAACGGCGTCTCGGCGAGCAACGGGGACTCAAGAAGCAACGGCACGCTCGAGCCCAGCGATGATGCGCCGATGGTCGCGGTTCCGCCGTTGGGGACCGACCAGCAGCCCCTCGTGACCGGGGATCGCCTGGACGAGGCCATCACCAAGCTTCTGCCCACGCACATGCAGCTCATCATGGGCATCGGGACAGCGGAAGAGTTGGCGCTCGCGGAGGTCAAGGCCGAAGAGGCCATGAAGCGGACGCACGTCGAGGGAAGCGACGCCGACCCGGAGGCGGACGTCCCCATGATCTCGACGGCGTGCCCCTACACCGGTGACGTGCTGACGCGCGAGCGGATTAAGGCGGATCCCGTCGCCTGGACTAACGAGGCCTTCGATCGCCTGCGTGCCGTGCCGCTCATCGCTCGGCCGCTGGCGCGCAACACCGTGGAGAGATTCGCGCGAGAGCACGACTTTTGGCGCGTCACAACGCTCGTCATGGACGAGAACAAGGATGCGATGATCGAGGCCGACGAGTTCGACCTCGACACCATGCTCGTAATGTTCCGCGAGCTCCAGTCCAAGCAGCTCAAAGCCGTGGCTGAAGGAGTCGACGGCCTGACTCCGGAGATGAGGCGATTCATCGAGGAGGCCAAGGCGAGCGGGGTCACGCGCTGTCCGATCCGCGACGTTGCCGAGGCCGCAGAGGATTGCCCAGTCGATTTCAAGACCGCGACCCCCGAGCAGGCGAAGGCCGCGGTCGAGGCGTACATGAAAAACGAGGACGCCTCGGAGTGACTGCGGCCTCGTCCGTGCCCCCGCTTCCAGTCATCGACTTTCCGCCCACGTCGAGCTCTACCCTGTCGTGGGGTGACACGGTGGACACCAGTGCCGGAGGAACTCTGCTTCCGCACGTGGTCGCCTGGAACCTCACACGTCGCTGCAACCTAGAGTGCTCCCACTGCTATATCTCGGCGGGAGCATGGCACGGGACAGAGGGTGAGTTGTCCACAGAAGAGTGCTTTCGCATCCTGGACGATCTGCTGGCGGTGAACCCGTCGATGCTGCTCATCCTCAGCGGTGGCGAGCCCCTCCTGCGCGACGACTTGGAGTCCATCGCGGAGCGCGCGGCCTCGGCGGGGGCCACGGTCGTGGTGGGCACGAACGGGACGCTGCTCACCGAAGAGCGCATCGAGTCTCTCAAGGCGGCCGGTGTGCGGGGCGTGGCGGTGAGCGTGGACTCCCTCAATCCGACGTATCACGATCGATTCCGCCACGGAACAGGCGCGCTCGAGGCAACGCTCGCCGCGGTGGACCGTCTCGTGCAGCACAAGCTGGACTTCATCATCCAGACGAGCCTCACGAAGGGGAACCGGAACGAGCTTTCCGACTTGGTAGCCTGGGCTGCGGAGAAGGGCGCGGTCTCATTCAACCTCTACTTCCTCGTTCCTACCGGGCGCGGTGAGGGAATGCAGGGGCTGACGCCTGATGAGAACGAGGAGGTCCTTGCCGAGCTTTTGTCGCTCGAGCAGGAGTATCGCGGCCGTCTCATGATTCGCTCCAAGTGCCAGCCACAGTTGATGCGCCACGTTCTCGAGGCCGGCGTCGAGTCGGGGCTCCTCAACTACGAGACGCGCTGCCCGTGCGGGGTCCACTACTGTCGCATCACACCGGAGGGGAAGGTCACACCCTGCCCGTACCTTCCGGCGGTCGCGGGTGATCTCATGCGGGAATCGTTCCTAGACGTTTGGACGTCGTCCCCCGTTTTCGGCGCGCTCCGCGAGGGAGAGCTCGGCGGCAAGTGTGGGCGCTGCGAGTACCGCGAGGTCTGCGGCGGATGTCGCGCGCGCGCATACGCCCAATCCGGTGACCCACTGGCGAGCGACGAGTCGTGTGTATACGAACCACCGGGTGATCGGCCGCTCGTCCAGCGCCGGCGCGCGATGGCGTACGGTCAGTCAGCCGAGACGGCGCTGGAGTGGACGCCCGAGGCGCGGCAACGGCTAGAGCGGATTCCGAGCTTCGTTCGAGGCGTCGTCACCGGGCGGGTCGAAGAGTTCGCGAGAAAGCGCGGTTATCCCGTAGTGGATCTCGAAGTCATGGCGGAGGTGCGTCGTTCGATGCCGGTGGACTTCTCCAAGAAGCTCCCCTTCTTTCTCCGTTCGGACGACGCAAAAGCCTCAAAGGGAGACGCCACTGATGTCTGAGCGTCTCTCTCTCGCCAGAGCCCTGCGGCGGACGGGGCTGCCGTTGCTCTGCGCGGGTGCCGTGGTAGCCACGTTCGCGGTCCTAGCGGAGCCGCTGTTCGCTCAGGGATACACACCGCGCGAGTACGGTGACTTCCCCGTAATCGGATCGCGCGCCGCGGTTTGGATCGCCGCGCAGCTCCACCTCTTCTTCGCCGCATTCGTGCTCGGCGTGCCGATGTTCGCCGTTGTCGCCGAGTTGGTCGGCATGCTCAACAAGGAAGAGCGCTACGACAAGCTTGCCAAGGAGTTCACCCGGCTGCTTCTGGTCTCCTACTCGGCGACTGCCATCTGGGGCGCGGTGCTCGTTTTCGCGCTCATCACGCTCTACCCGCGGGTGTGGGGATACCTCGCCGAGGTCTTTGCTCCGTCGATGTGGGTCTACGTCGGGGTCTTCTTCTTCGAGTCGTTCACGCTCTACCTGTACTACTACGGCTGGGACCACTTGAAGAAGGGACGCGCGAAGTGGGTCCACTGGGGCTTGGGCATCTTGCTGAACCTGTGGGGCACGATCGTGATGGTCATCGCCAACTCCTGGCTGACGTACATGATGAGCCCGCCGGCGGAGGTCACCCCAGACACGGCGCCAGACATGGTCCAGTTCTGGAGCGCCTTCGCCAACGCCACGTGGATGCCGATCAACGTGCACAGGTTCATCGCCAACGTCGTTTTTGGGGGCGCGATCGTAGGTGCCTACGCCGCTTTCCGGTTCCTGTCGGCTAAGACCGATGAGGAGCGCGCCCACTACGACTGGATGGGCTATATCGGCAATTTCATCGCGATCACCGCCCTGATCGTACTCCCGTTTGCCGGCTATTACTTGGGCAGAGAGATCTACGAATTCAACCAGCAGATGGGCACCACCATGATGGGTGGGTTCATGAGCTGGCTTTGGGTCGTACAGGCGTTCCTGATCGGCGTGCTCTTCCTGGCAGGCAACTACTACCTCTGGGTTGGCATGGGGCGCATTCCCGGCGCCGAGCGTTTTCAGCCCTACACCAAGTACATGCTCGTGATACTCGTGCTCGGTGTGATGGTGTGGGCCACGCCGCGCAATATGATCGCGAGCCGAGACGAGCTCACCGCGATGGGTGGCCAGTTCCATCCGTTCCTCGGGGTTCTGGGGGTCATGAGCGCGAAGAATACTGCCGTGAACCTCATGATCCTGACAACGTTCCTGTCGTTTCTGCTCTACGGGAGGGCGAACAAACGTCCGACGGTCTCGTGGGCCCAGAGGGGCACCATAATCCAGGGCGCGCTCTTCGTGATCGCGGCGGCGATCGTGCTGTTTTACGGCGTCTACGGCTACTTCGTGCCGGCGATTGTGCGCATCGGCTTCAGCGTCTATCAGGTGCTCGCGGTGCTCGCGGCGATCGGCGGCGTCGTCACGCTCAATGTCCTGATGATGCGGGGAGCGGAGTCCCGAGGGGAGATCAGGTGGGGCCAGATGCCGGACCGTGCACAATATGCGCTCCTGGTTCTGGCGGTCACGTTTACGTGGCTCATGGGGCTCATGGGCTTCGCGCGCAGTGGAATCCGGCAGCACTGGCACATCTATGAGGTCATGCGGGATACGAGCGTCGATGCTGCTACGCCGGCGCTGGGCTACGCGTCCATTGTGATCTCGGCGTGCGTACTGATGTTCCTCGGCATGGTGGCGTTCATCTTCTGGGTCGGAGGCCTGGCGGAAAAGCCGGTGATCTCGGGGGTGGACTCAGTGCCGCCGCCCGAACCCGCGGCCGGGGACTGACCGCATGACGAACCTGAAGGTTCTCGGTGTGGTGCTCGGTACCTTGGCTGTCTATACGTGGGTCGCCAACTCGATCCCGCAGCTCGAGTCCGTAGTGCCCGAGGAGCTGAGCTTCGGGGCGGACGTCACGGAAGCGGAGCTGGTAGCGGCTGGCCAGGAACTCTTCAACGGTGGTGGCGGCTGCCTCGTGTGCCACGGCCTGCCAACGCGTGCCCCGAACCTGCTCACTGATCAAGGCGGTGAGGGGACGATCGGGCAGCGCTGCGCGACCCGAGTCCCGGGGGAGGACTGCAAGACGTACATCTACGAGTCGCTCACCGAGCCGACCGCCTATGTGCTCGACGGCTTCGACCCCATGGTGTTCCAGGCGCGGGTGTTCTCTGGCGCCCAGATCTGGGCTCTGGTGGCGTTCATGCAGGACCAGGGCGGCACGGTCACAGTGACCGGCGCCGACGTCGCGGCCGCGGCTGAGGCCGACGCGGCAGCGCCGGCCGCGGGTGGGCCGCTCACGGCGTCGATGGATCCGCTCGAGATCATGCGCGCCAACCTGTGCTTGGGATGTCACGTGCTTGACGGCGAGGGGATCGCCACTGGCCCGCCGTTCGACGGCATGGGCGACCGTATCGACGCGGACCGCATCCGGCGCTCGATCCTCGATCCCGGGGCTGAGGCGGCGGAGGGGTTCGAAGACCAGCTCGGCGCGATGACCCCGACCATTGCGGACCTGCTATCGGCGCGCCAACTCGAAGTGCTGGTCCAGTTCCTCGCCGGGCAGGGGGGCTGACATGGGCTTGTTGAAAACCCCCTTCCGGCAGGCGATAGTGATACTGGCCGTCGCCTACGCGCTGATAGAGTTCGGGATCCCCTACATCCCGCCGCTCTTCGGGGTCGCTAGCGCGCAGATCCCCAACACCGTCGTGCTTCAGTACTTGCTCACGGTGACGGTGGGGATCCTGATTTGGGTGAGCGACAACGAGCAGCGCTGGACCGAATTCAAGAAGCCGATCCACGAGGTTCTGGTCCGCCCCGACCGCAAGGTCGCCCGTGGTGTGCTCCTGGTCGGAGTCCCGCTGCTAATGGCGTTCGTGGCGTACGGACGGGCGCTTCCGGATATGTCGGCGCCGCCCAGTTTCCGCGCGATCCATCCGGCGCCCCCGAGCTCGATTCCCTTCCAGGGAGAGATCATCGAGCTCACCGGGCTCGAGAACCCGCTGCGCTCCGTTGGCTCGCTGGACGAGCACTATGAGGAGGGCAAGCGCGTCTATTACCAGAACTGTATTGCGTGCCACGGTGACGCGCTCAGGGGACTCGGCCATTACGCCCCGGGCTTCAACCCCGCGCCGCTGAATTTCCAGGACGTGGGCACCATTGCGCAGCTTACCGAGAGCTTCGTCTTCTGGCGCATCGCGCAAGGCGGGCCCGGCCTCCCCAACGAAGGCGCGCCGTGGAACTCGGCGATGCCCGCCTGGGAGAACCTCTTGACCGCCGACGAGATTTGGTCGGTGATTATCTTCCTCTACGAGCAGACGGGGCACGAGCCGCGAAGGTGGGAAGAGATCGAAGCCGCTGACGGCATCGAGGTGGAAGGATCATGATGAGCATCGCGCTGCCGTTGTCGTGTGACACGCGTGTCGCTGCCGCGTGCCTGGCAGTCGCGCTCTCGGCGGTCGCGCTGATGCCTACGAGTGTCGCGGCCCAGGTGGACGGCGAGGCCCTGTACGTCAAGTGGTGCGCAGGCTGCCACGGAGAGGATGGCACCGGGAACGGTGTGGCCGCCAACACGATGCTGCCCAGGCCCCGGGACTTCACCCTCGCGCTCTACCAAGTTCGCACGACGGCTACCGGTGAACTGCCCACCGATGCCGACATCCTCAAGGTGATCGACGAGGGCATGCCTGGTTCCACGATGCCGGGCTGGGAGGACGTGCTCACACAGCAGGAGCGGCTCGCGCTCGTCGATCATCTCAAGACCTTCTCGCGCTTCTTCCAAGGCGACGCGCCGGAACAACTCGAATTCAGCAGTGCTACGCGCGGCACGGATGAGGCCATCGCGAGTGGCCAGGAGGTCTACCAGAGCGTCGAATGCTGGCGCTGTCACGGCCAGCAGGGCCGCGGCGACGGCGAGTCCGCACCCACGCTCGAGGACGACACTGGCTTCCCGATCTTCGCGGCCGACCTGACCGAGAACTGGACGTTCAACGGTGGCGGCACTGTAGAGGAGATCTACCGCGTTCTACGCACGGGTCTCGACGGCACGCCGATGCCGACGTTCGCCGACATCGTCGATGCGGGTGTGATCACGGACGAACAACTGTGGGGCCTCGCTCACTACGTGCGCAGCCTCTCACCCGAGGAGACCCCAGAGGTGCGCGAGGTTGTCTCGGCCAGGCGGATCACGGATGGTACCGTTCCCGAGACCGTGAGCGATGAGGCGTGGGAAGCGGTCGAGCCCATCTATGTGCCTCTGGTGGGCCAGATCGTGGTGAAGCCGCGTTGGTTCAACCCCCGCGTGGGCGGCGTCTGGGTCCAGGCTCTGCACGACGGACAGGAGTTGGCTCTGCTCGTCTCGTGGACCGATCCGTCCCTGAGCCCCGACCCGACCTGGACGGACTTCGCGCAGCGGATCATCGAGATAATGGGGCCGGGCGATGAGGGCGCGGCGACAGCTCCTGGAGCACCCGACCAGCTTGTCGTCCAGTTCCCCACAGCGCTGTCGGACGGTATGGAGCGTCCCTACTTCCTCCAGGGAGACGCGCGCCGACCGACCAACACCTGGACGTGGCGGAGCGACGCTCCGGACGCAGTCGAGGGCATCGCGCGCGGATTGGGAACGGCGGTTCCTCAGCCCGATGGCGAGCAGCACGTGACAGCGGTTGTCCAACACTCCGAGGGTGAGTGGAAAGTGCTTTTCCGGAGGTCGCTGGACACCGGCGGGGCAGAGGATCTGGTTTTGCCCGTGGGTCAAGCAGTACCAATGGCTTTCCAGGCGTGGGATGGGGACAACGGCGAAAGTGGAAACCAGGGAGCCGTGAGCACGTGGTATTTCCTGTTCCTCGAGCAGCCTACGCCTGTGTCGGTTTACGTGGCGCCCCCGATCGTTCTGGTGCTCACGCTCTTGTTTGGTTTGCTTGTGATCCGGCAAGCGCAATGGGAGGCGAGTGGAGCGGGTGCCGGAGCGGCCCTGCGACTGCCAGCGTTCAGGTTGACGAAGGCCGTGGAACGGGCTTTCGGGATGGGGGTTGGCTTAGCTTGGCTCGGGATGGCGGCCGCCGCGTACAGGAGTGCCAGCCTCGGCTGGGCCGCCGGACATTCGGACCTGGGATTTTGGTGGACGGTCATCGCCGCGCTTATGGCGATCGCCGGTCTAGGCGCTATGATCGGGACATTCATACACACACGACCTCGTGACGAGGGGAGATAGCATGATTGACAGATTGTGGAAGGCGCGGGGCGTCGCGGTAATCACCGCGTTGCTGTTGGCGGTGGGATGTGGAGGCGAGGGTGGTGGCTCCGACGCCTCCGGTGGAGGTGATTCGGGTCCGGCGGCGTCTCCAGTCGACGCGGCCACAGCCGGGCACGCCTCGGGCATGGTCAGCTTCTCTGGCATGGCTCCAGCCAATGCCGAGATCGACATGTCGACGGAGGAGGTCTGCGCCGCGAAGCACTCCATGACTCCCTCGCAGGAGACCGTGGTGGTAGGCGATGGCGGCGGCCTCGCGAACGTCTTCGTATATGTGAAGGAGGGCCTCGAGAGCCTGGACTTCCCGACGCCCACTCAGGCAGTCGTCTTAGACCAGGACGGATGCGTGTACATGCCCCACGTGCTCGGCGTGCAGACGGGGCAGGACTATACGCTGAAGAACACCGACGGAATCCTGCACAACATCAACGCATCGCCGACCGAGAACCGGGGCTTCAACGTGAGTCAGCCGGCCATCATGGAAACGAACCGCTCGTTCCCGACTGCGGAGATCATGGTTCCGTTGATCTGTAACGTGCACGGCTGGATGAACGCGTATGTCGGTGTCGTGGACCATCCGTACTTCTCGGTCACCGGTGCGGACGGATCGGTCTCGTTGCAGGGGCTGCCGCCCGGTGACTACGTGGTCGAGGCATGGCATGAGCTGTACGGGACCCTCACCCAGAACATCACGATCGTGACGGGTGAGACCGCCGAACTCTCGTTCGAGTTCAACGCGGACATGAGCGCGGCTCATGTTCCGCTGGGCGAGCCGATCGACCCGATGCATCCCGAAAGCCACCGGACGGTGGACCATCAGTAGCAAATCTTGGACGAGTAGTCCTGAGCCTAACGGCCGGAGAGAACTATGACCTGGAGTGACTGGAGCTGGGTGCTCCCGGAAGCCTTCTCGACGTTCTCGGACGATGTCGACTTGATCTACTACGTCATCCTGTGGGTCACTGGCATCATCTTCGTCATCACAGAGGGCGTTCTCATCTACTTCCTCGTGAAATACCGCCACAAGGAAGGGCGAAAGGCCACGTACGACCACGGGAGCACCAAGCTCGAGATCGTGTGGACCACGGCTACACTCGTCGTCTGTCTCGCGCTCGGCATCGTAAGCAAGGGCGTATGGGACACGATGAAAATCGACGTTCCCGAGGGTGCGATGGAGATCATCGTGACCGCGCAGCAGTTCGAGTGGCACGTGACCTATCCCGGCCCCGACGGCGCCTTCGGGACTGCCGACGACTTCGAGGTCCTCAATCAGATCCATGCCCCGGTCGATGAGCCGGTGTGGATCCACCTGCGCGCCACCGACGTGCTGCATTCACTATTCCTGCCCGAGATGCGCGTAAAGCAGGACGCCGTTCCGGGTAGAGACATTCCTGTCTGGTTCGAAGCGACAGCCACCGGCGAGTACACGGTCGGCTGTGCTGAACTGTGCGGAATAGGTCATACGACCATGAACGGGACGCTCACGATCCACACGGCGGCAGATTTTCAGGCCTGGGCAACCGCCCAGGCGCAGCGCCCACGACCATGAGTGGAATGTCCAGATGAGGAATCAGAACCCCACGAAAAACTGTTTTGACCGGAAGGCCACATGAGCACGACCGAAAAAGACATCGCGAGCGCAGTCGACGCTGGTGGGCAGCACGACCACCACGAGATCCCCTGGATTCGCAAGTACGTTTTCGCCACCGACCACAAGATGATCGCGAAGCAGTTCATGTTCGTGAGCCTCTTCTTCCTCGTGGTCGGAGGCGCCCTCGCGGGCATGATGCGTTTCCAGCTGGGGTTCCCGGGCCAGCCGATGCCCGGAGCCGGTATTCTGCCGGACGCGATGATGGCGCCGACGCCGGATGGCGCGATCATGCTGCCGGAGTTCTACAACTCGCTGGTGACGATGCACGGCACGATCATGATCTTTTTCGCGATCATGCCACTACTGGTGGGACTCTTCGGCAACCTGCTCATCCCGCTGCAGATCGGCGCCGAGGACATGGCCTTCCCGCGCCTGAACATGGCGTCGTTCTGGCTCGCGGTACCCGCAGGCATGCTCATGCTCGCGAGCTTCGCGGTCGAGGGAGGTGCTGCTGGTGCAGGCTGGACGTCTTATGCGCCGCTGAGCACGTCGGGCGAATGGACCGGGGTATATCTGGGGCAACAGCTGTGGCTCGTGAGCCTGACGATCCTCGGCTTCTCGTCGCTGGTTGGAGCGGTGAACTACATCACCACGGTCATCAACATGCGCGCGCCGGGCATGACCTGGTTCCGTATTCCTCTGGCGACCTGGTCGCTGTTCGTCACGGCGGTGCTGGTCCTGTTGGCGATTCCGATCCTGGCGGGTGCGCTGATCATGCTCCTGTTCGATCAGACCATCGGCACCGGGTTCTTCCGATCCGACGTGGGCGGTGAGCCGCTACTGTGGCAGCACCTCTTCTGGTTCTTCGGGCACCCCGAGGTCTACATCCTCATCCTACCCGCGATGGGGATCACGTCCGAGGTGCTCTCGAACCGGGCACGCAAGCCCATCTTCGGTTATCACTCGATGGTGCTCGCGCTGATCAGCATCGGGTTCCTGGGCTGGATCGTATGGGGACACCACATGTTCCAGAGCGGGATGAACCCGCTGCTGGGCACCTCGTTCATGATCTCGACCATGGCGATCGCGGTGCCGTCGGCGATCAAGACGTTCAACTGGCTCGGCACGTTGTGGAAGGCCGACATCCACTTGGATGTGCCGATGCTCCACGCGCTCTCATTCGTGTCGATGTTCATCATCGGCGGGCTGTCGGGGATCTTCATGGCCTCGACGCCGGTGGACATCTACATCCACGACACCTACTTCATCGTCGCGCACCTGCACTACGTGCTCTTCGGCGGCAGCCTCTTTGCGATCTTTGCGGGAATCACCTACTGGTTCCCGAAGATGTTCGGACGGATGATGAACGAGCCGTTGGGCAAGGTGCACTTCGTCTTGACGTTCATCTTCTACAACCTGGTCTTCTTCCCCATGCACAACCTGGGACTGCAGGGGATGATGCGGCGCATCTACGATTTCACGCAGTACGACTTCCTGCAGCCGCTGCAGCCGATGAACCAGTTCATCACACTCTTCGCGTTCGCGCTGATCACGACCCAGGTGCTGTTCGTGATCAACTTCTTCTGGAGCATCTCCAAGGGCGAGAAAGCGGGCAACAACCCGTGGCATTCCAACACGCTCGAGTGGACGGTTCCGTCACCGCCGCCGCACGGTAATTTCGCGCAGATGCCGACCGTCTTCCGCGGACCGTACGAGTACAGCTCGCCCGAATCCGACGACGACTTCCTACCGCAGACGACGCCCCCCCGCGATGGCCCCGGCCCGTCGAGCGGTGTTCCCGAACCCACCCCGACTCCGGAGGGAGCTGAGGCATGACGACGATCACCGCAGACCGGGCCCCTATGGCCGGAATGAAGGTCTACCACCTCAAGCTCGGGATGTGGGTCTTTCTCCTGTCGGAGGTCATGTTCTTTACCGGCCTGATCGGAGCGTACGTCATCCTGCGCTTCGCGCACCCGGATGCCTTCGGCGAGCCCGGGGTCGTGCTCAACGTACCGCTCACCGCCTTCAACACCTTCGTGCTCATCTGCTCGAGCGTCACGATGGTGAAAGCGTTCGCCGCGATCGAGCAGAACGACCAACAAGGCCTGCAGAAGTGGCTTCTCGCCACGATCCTGCTCGGTGCGTTCTTCGTCGGCGTGCAGGCGTGGGAGTACACCCTCCTCACTACCGAGGGCTTCGTCCCGATGGCCGAATCGTACCACGCCATCGCTCGAGGGGCGGCTGAAGGAAGTGAGGTGATTGGCGGTCCGCTATACGGCGCCACTTTCTACACCATGACCGGCTTCCACGGCGCGCACGTGTCCATCGGAGTATTTTGCCTGTGCTTCACATTGTGGCGCGCCCGCAAGGGTGCCTACACCGCCGGCAATCTCGGCGGCGTGGAGATCATGGGTCTCTACTGGCACTTCGTGGACCTGGTTTGGATCCTGCTGTTCACGATCGTTTATCTGATTTAGGTCCAACTGGACCCGCTCAGCCCAAAAGGAGGGCGCATGGAAACCGGGGAAGAGCACAAGTCTCCACCGTACATGACCGTATTCGTGGTGCTCGCAGCCCTCACGGTTGCGGAGGTCTTGTTCGCGCTACTTTTCACCGGTCTGCCCAAGTTTTGGATGGCAGTGGGCCTGATTTTCATGGCGGTGTGGAAGGCGGTCTTGGTAGCGATGTACTACATGCACCTGCGTTTCGAGCCTAAGCGCCTTTGGATCTTGGTGGCCTCGCCGATTCCGTTGGCGATCATCCTAGTGGTCGTCGTGATCCAGGAGATCTTCTAGGGCGATGTCACTCGTCCACTTCCACCGCTTCCTGATCGCGACCGCGATCGTCTTCTGCCTGGGCTACGGTGCGTGGGAGTTGAACGCTGCCGCCGATAGGGCTGGCGGCTTCGTACAGGGAACCATCTTCATCGTCCTGGGACTGGGGCTAACGGCATACCTGAGCCACTTGCGTCGATTCCTGGGCTACGACAAGTAGTGCTCACACATACGGGCCGCGGGTCCCTCGCGGCTCCGTGAAACCACTCGAATTCCTCGCCCACGATCGTGTTACCCTCGCGGTCGTGGGCGTTCTCGCGCTCGCAGCAGTCGTGTTCGTTGTGGCGTCCCTGGGTCGCAAGAACATTCCCACGTTCGTCGCCACCACGCGCGCGCCGTTGGAAGTGGGCACGGCGAGGCTGGGGTCCGACACGATCACCGTGGACGCGACGGGGGAGGAGGGCTGGCGCTTCTTCGACTTCTCTAGCGCCTCGGTGGTCGAGGCCCCCGGTCCGATGGACTGGGACCTCGCATTTCTGCGGCACAGGATCGTTTCGAACGGAGGAGCGGCCTTCGCCGGCGACGGCGGCTTGCTCGAGCTGGGCGGCGTCGAGTACGGTTCGGTCTCGGAAGTGCCGTCGAGCGGATACGTCGGCTCACCCCAGCTAGGCGACACCACGAATGCGGCGATCGAGCGGTGGTACGACTACAATTGGACGAGCCACATACTGGAGCCCCGGCCGACCGTGTGGGCCGTGCGCACGGCGGACGGGCGGTACGCCAAGCTTCGGATCCTGGGGTACTATTGCCCGGGCCCACTGGCGGGCTGTCTGACGTTCGAGTTCGTGTATCAAGGAGGGGGAGGCACCGATGTCAGGTGACCGTGGCGCGAGGGCGAGGATCCGGCGATTGCGTGCGATGGGTCTCGTCATGCTCGTGGGCATCTGCGTCGCGGGGTGCGGCGTGCCAGCCGATGGTGGCAGGCGGGGCGAGCTTCGGGGGTGGGTCATCGACACCCCGGTGCCAAAGCCGGACCTCACGCTCACGGATACGAACCGTGAGGCGTTCGATCTGAGAGCGGAAACCGAAGGGTACCTGACGCTGGTGTTTTTTGGCTATACGTACTGTCCGGACGTCTGCCCAGTGCACATGGCGAACTTGGGCGCAGTTTTCGGCGACCTGATACCCGAAGTGCGTGATCGCATCAAGGTCGTCTTCGTCTCTACCGATCCCGAGCGGGACACCCCAGAGCGACTGCGTTCGTGGCTGGACAACTTCGACCGGTCCTTCGTGGGGCTTCGCGGGTCGCTGGAAGACATCAACGCCGCGCTCTCGTCGATACTGCTGCCCGGAGTCGCCGTTATCCCTGGGGAGCACGACTCGGAGCCGTTGATCGGGCACCCCTCCGCGATTCTAGCGTTCGGTCCGGACGGAACAGCCCGGGCTCGGTACCTTTTCGGCGTGCGGCGGTCGGATTGGGCGCATGATCTGCCGCTGCTCGTGGAAGGTTTCTAGAAGCGATGCAGTGGTGGTGCTTTGCGCAGCAGGAGCCCTGGACCTGGACTTGGCGGCCGTTGCTGGGCGTCTGGGTTGGTCTCGTGCTGCTCGTGCTGGCCTATCGCCGTCTCGTGCGGCGCGCGTCCGCCGATCCTGAGTCTCGCAAGACCACGCGCTGGCGTCGGGCGGCGTTCGGAACAGGGGTGTTTCTCTTGTGGGCCTCGCTGGATTGGCCGCTCGGCCCGCTTGGCGCCAGCTACCTCGCGAGCGTGCACATGAGCCAGTTCTTGGCGGTGGGCCTCGCGGCGCCGGCCTTGCTCCTGCTCGCGCTGCCGCCTGCTGCTTTCGATGGCCTGCTGACTCGTCCTCGCACGCTGTCCATGCTCGAGGAGGCCACGAGCCCACTCAGCGCCTTCTTCATCTTCAACATCGTCATGACCGTCACGCACTGGCCCGGAGTGGTGGACTCCCTCATGCCCACCCAGTTGGGCTCGTTCATGCTGGACCTCGCGTGGTTCGGGAGTGGGCTGATCTTCTGGTGGCCGGTCATCGCGCCCGTACCCCGTCGCCCAGCATTTCCCCCGCTGGGCAAGATTGCCTATCTGGCGCTCAACGCGTTCCTGATTCGCCCGCCATTCGCCATGATGGTCTTCAGCCAGCATCCGATCTATTCGATCTACGAGCTGGCGCCACCGCCCGGCGGCGACGCTCTCGGCGATCAACAGTTCGCGGGAGCGATCATGAAGATCGGCAGCGCGTGGATCCTCTTCCTAGGCGTCGTGGTCGTCTTCAAACAATGGGTGCGCTCGGAGAGAGACGCTGAGGCTCACGGCGCCTGAGACGGGTCCGGCCGGCGTGGAGCCGCTCCCCGGGGCCGGGCTCCGGAATCGTGCGGATGAGCCGATATTTGTGGGGCGCCCTCACTCCATGGTAGCCCTTGAAAACCGAGGCCCCGACGGGGTGCACTGTGCCTGGTCGGGAGCCGTCCTCTAAGGAGCGTCCGCGATGGAGGACCTGCCGGTCCGTAACGAGCGCCGTCGGGCGGGGAGAAACACTCCCACCAAGCTCGACGACCTGCTCTATGACGTGTTCTATTCCGCGGCCATCGGCGGGTCGGTGCTGGGGCTCTTCTTTCTGTTGGTCGACGTTGTAGCCGGCCAACCGTTCTACACTCCGTCGCTCATGGGTAGCGTCCTGTTCCTGGGGATGACGCCAGAGGCCGTCACCGATATCCGGCTCGACCTCGTGGCTTATGTCACCATGCTCCACATGGGCGCGTTCGGGGCGCTGGGACTGGGACTATCGATCCTGGTCTATGAGGTGGAACTGCACTCTCACCACCCCACGTGCGTGGTGACGCTCCTCTTCCTCGTCATCGAGGGAGGGTTCCTGATCTCGGCCAACCTCTTCGTGCCCGGCGTTGTCGCCGCGATCGGCTTCGGTCGAATCTTGGTGGGGAACGTTCTCACCGCGACGGCTATGGTGCTCTTCATGCTAAAGTCGCACAATCCGAAAGCGTGGGACCGACTGTTTCACGGAAAGCCGATCAAGCCGATCTACTAGCGCAACTTCCTCGCCGGCGCCGCAAGTCCGGTTCCAGCTACAGATGATACAGCATGAGGTAGACGGCGACGCCGCTCACGGACACATAGAGCCAGAGCGGTAACGTCCAGCGCGCGATCTTGCGATGCAGCGCAATGCGATCAGTCCAACCGCGATAGATGGTAAGAAGCGCGAACGGAACGATCGCCGCAGCCAGAATGACGTGCGGCACTAGCACGGCGAAGTACACGCCACGGATCCAGCCCTCGTGGGGAAAATGAACCGAGCCGACCTGGGCGTGATGAAGGAGATAGGTGACGAGAAACAGCGCCGATAGAACGAAAGCGCTGATCATGCAGGTCCTGTGGGCCTTGATGTTCTTCCTGCGAATGAAGACAAAGCCGGTCAGCAGGAAACACGCCGCGCCTGCGTTGAGGACAGCGTTCACGGTTGCCAACGCTTGGGGCGTTCCGGGTGCCGACCGCTCCGGCAGGGCGTACAGCACGATGAGCACAGTGGCGAACACGGCGACGGAAAGGACAGCAATCACCCAGCGTGCCGCAGGAGACTCGGCTGCGAACGTGCTCACGACGGGCGAGGGGACAAGATTGGTTACCGATCCTCAGCGCCCGAGCTGGATGCCGTACTCGATCTGTGCCTGGTTCCCCACCGTGACACCGTGCTGGGCAAACCATCCCTGGGCAACCTCCAATGCGTACATCGCAGGCGCCGCGCTCGGGTTGGAGTCGGTTACCAGTGGCTCCAGCTGTTGGATATCCACGATCACGTAGGATACATCGATATAGGCGATGTCCAGAGCTACGTACGTATTCGCCATCCAGAACGAGCGGATCTGGACGTCCTCGAATACGAAGAGCATACCGGTGCCGGTCGGGAGCTCATCCCTGTACATGAGGCCCTGGGCTCTCTCGTCAGGTGTCCTAGCGATCTCTGCGACGATGGTATCAGTACCGAAGATGACCCACGCGCGGTTTGCCGGCGGCCCACGGATCTCGACCGTGGCTCCGTCCCTCTCCGGAACCGTCTGAGCTGACACGCCGGCGTCCCCGGCATTGGCCTCTCCCGAGCAGCCCGGAACGGTGAACGCAGTGAGCAAGGCGGTCGCTATCCACAACACTCTATGGGCCCGAATAGCCCCGATCCGAGGACCCGCTTTTTGGCCTGTCTTTGGGCTTGTTTTCCCTAACATTTAAGACCCTCCCGTTTCCCAGCCGACACTGATAAGTTAGTTGGCTTCCCGCCAGATTCCACGGGGGCTCCCTCTTTTTACTTCCCAGAAATGATCTCGGAGCCTGTAATGAGTACGGTTGATCAGGAGCTGTTGGACATCCTGGTATGTCCGGAGACCAAGCAACCGGTCCGACGCGCCGGAAGTGACCTAGTGGACTTGCTGAACCGAGCAATCGATGCCGGTACGGTCAAGACGCGGGACGGAAGCCAGGTGGAAGAGCGAATCGAGGAAGGCCTCGTACGCGAGGACGACGGGGTCCTGTACCCCGTACGAGATGCTATCCCGATCATGTTGATCGATGAGGCGATTCCGCTCGACGACGTTCTGAAGACCAGCTGATCCGGACCCAACTCAAGACGATGGTACGACCCGTTGACGTACGGGGTTTCGCGACCTTGCTGCTCCTTCTGGGCGGGGGCGCTTGCGGCCGACCCGCCACGGGCCTTGCGCTGGGCGAGGAGCTCTTCGAAGCCTGCATGCCGTGCCACGGCGCGAACGGCGGTGGTAACCCCGAGATCGCCGCCCCAGGCATCGCAGGTCTTCCGCAGTGGTATGTGGAGACTCAGTTGCAGGGGTTCCAGGCCGGCTTCCGCGGCAAGCACGCCGACGACTTGCCCGGGCTCCGGATGCGTCCGATGGCGATCTCGCTGCGTGAGGATGACATACCGTCTATCGCGGAGTACGTCGCTTTGCTCACGCCGGTGTTCGTGCCGAGCACGCTGCACGGGAATGCCGTCGCCGGGGCAGAGATCTACATTCGGTGCGTCGCGTGCCATGGGACCGACGGTCTGGGGAACGAGGTGCTGCACGCCCCGCCGCTCGTCCAGATGGACGACTGGTACCTCTTGCAGGAGCTCCAGAACTTCAAGCGCGGCGCTCGGGGTGCCGTAACTGGTGATACGTGGGGCATGACCATGCGCGTCAACACACTCACGCTTTCCGATGAGGCGATGGAGGATGTCGTGGCCTATGTCCAGACTCTCAGATAGGTAGCTGAAGCGAATCATGCCGGAGTTCCAGCAGGCGGCGATCGAGGACGAAGAAAGTGCGTCGATGCGCGCCGATCATCTACAGGAAGACGACAACCCCGCGCTCATCGACTCGCACAAGACGTTCGCCGCGACGCTGCTCTGTGCTGCAGTGTTCGTCGGTGTCGTGATCTCGTTCATCCTCTGAGGTAGTGACTCGAAGTCCCATGATCGAGACGCTTCAGCAGGGTTCTTCCTATGCCGCTGACATCGACGGGCTCATCATTCTGGCGGCCGTGCTCAGTGGCTTCTGGTTCTTTGTCGCTCAGGCCGTCTTTTTTTGGCTGATCTTCCGGTACCGTGCCAAGCCGGGAAAGAAGTCGAAGGTCTACCGGGGACCGTATGAGTACGGCCGCTCGGACCGTGAGTCGGACTTCTGGCCGCACGACGAGCCCGCCCAATGTCCGCGAAACCGATAGCCACCACGCGTAGCGCGACTGGAATCCCGACGGGCCGGTTGGCCGTCTGGTGGCTGCTGGCGTCTGAGGTCGTCATCTTCGGCGGTCTGCTCGGCTCCTACATCATGCACCGGGTGGGCCATCCCGAATGGGCCGAAGCCGCGGCGCACACCCAGGTGTGGTTCGGGGCATTCAACACGTTGGTCCTCCTCACCTCGAGCTTTACGGCAGTGCTCGCTCATCAGGCGGCCGAGAGCGGACAGGGGAAGAAGGCGGCGAAGTTCCTGGTGATGACGATGGGCGGGGCGCTCACCTTCCTCCTGGTGAAGTCGATCGAGTGGACGATCGAGATCTCTCACGGCTACACGATCACGACGAACACTTTCTGGTCGTTCTATTACACCGCGGCCGGGTTACACGGGCTCCACGTGATCGCGGGAGCGATCATCATGGGGTTTATCGCGGTGGACGCGTGGAGGGGTCGGGAGCTCCAGCGAGTGGAGCTCATCGGCATCTATTGGCATTTTGTCGACTTGGTTTGGATCTTCCTGTTCCCGCTGCTCTACATTGCGAAGTAGGCCGACATGTCCGAGCACGAGCAGTTGAACGAGCGCGACCGCGAGCAGGTCGAGGAGAGGCACGAGCACGGCGCTGAGCACTACCGGAAGGTCTACCTCACGCTCCTGGTCCTCCTGGTCCTCAGCGTGGCTGGCCCGTTCTTAGGGATCGTGTGGGTTACGCTGATCACGGCGTTCGGGATCGCGCTGGTCAAGGCGAACGTCGTGATTCAGAACTTCATGCACCTGAGATGGGAGAAGCGCCTGGTGAAGTGGGTGCTCATCTCGTCGCTGGTGCTGATGGCGCTCTTCGTCGCCGGGGTGGCCCCGGACGTCATGCGTCACGAGGGCCACAACTGGGTGAACGTGGCCGCAGCGGATGCGGTCGACTGCGGGATCGAGGACGAGCACGCCGAGGAAGAGGAGCATACCGAGGAAGGGACCGCCGTGACGGTCGCCGACCCGGACGCGTTCGACGCGGTTGGCCAATTCAACTTAATTTGCGCCACCTTCCACGGCTCGGCTGGTGACGGTAACGGCGCGGCCGGGGCGGTGCTGGACCCCCGCCCGGCCAACTTCACTGATCCCGCGTTCTGGGAGACCCGCGACGACGAGCGCATCAAGACCGCGATCCGTGACGGTGGTGCCGCGGTCGGCGGTTCGCCCCTGATGACGCCCTGGGGAGTACTTTTTGACGATGCGCAGTTCGACACGTTGGTCGAGTACGTGAAGGCCTTCAGGCCCGCGGGCCAGTAGAGCGAGGGGGAATCATGGTCACCGAGTCAGCCGCCCACGAAATAGAGCAGCGCCCCGAGCCCGTGAGCCGCCCCAAGATCTTGGCGGACGGTGTGATGGGCATGCTACTTTTCGTGTTCGCAGAGATCATGATGTTCGCGGGGCTGATCTCGGCACACCGAATAGTGCGCTCCCAAGTGGCGGGCGAGATGTGGCCGCCATACGGCCAGCCGCGCCTACCGGTACAGGAGACCGCGGTCAACACCGCGGCGCTGATGGTGAGCGGTATCGTGCTCGTCTTCGCGCACCTCGCGTTCAAGAAAGAGGCATCACGGGCGCGCTTACCTATCTTGATCGCACTGCTACTCGGTCTGTTCTTCGTCGGTTCGCAAGGCTGGGAGTGGGTTGCCTTGCTTGGTGAGGGCCTCACCATCCAGTCGAGTACCTACGGCGGCTTCTTCTATCTCATCGTTGGTGCGCACGGCCTGCACGCGATCGCGGCGATCCTGGCGCTAGGCTGGGCCTCGGTCGACCTCTACAAGGGCCGACTCACCGGATCCCAGCTCGCCACGGTGTCGGTGTTCTGGTATTTCGTGGTATTGCTTTGGCCGGTGCTCTACCTGATCGTGTACCTATGAACCGCGCCTAGATACCTGTATTGGTGTTGGCCGTCTTGGCCGTCTTTCCGGATGTCGTGCACGCTTGCCCCGTCTGCTTCGACGCCCGTGACGAAAACCGTCAGGCCTTCTTGGCTACGACCGCCTTCTTGTCGCTGCTGCCGTTGGGCATGGTCGCGGGCGCTGGTTTGTGGCTGCGCAAGCGCACGAAGGAGATCGACGCCGAGATCGATTCCGAGACTCCTTCGGACCGCTAGCAGCCCCAACGCCAGGAGGCCCCTGAGCGTGTCCAAGCCGTCCGGCCCCAAAGAACGCGGACCGCAGTTCCACTCACGGAACTTGGATGGGGTCGCTGCGCTCGCTGTCGAGTCGGAATGTCTAGCTGCCCTGCGGGGTTACCGACTCAGTGACCGGTTGCTCCGTGGGCGTGGCATCCTCTTCGGCACTACCGTCTATCGAAACCAACAGCATCATACAGATGCCTGACCACCAACCGCATCGGAGGTCGCTGCCTCTCCAGATTCCCCTCACGACATCCTCCTCCGCTTGTTCTTCATGAAGTCCATCATGATGTACTGGCCCAAGGTCAGCGTATTGGTGAAGTACGCCTTGCCACGAGCAATCTCTGAGACCTTCTGTACGAACTGCACCAGATAGGGGTCACTTGCGAGCATGAATGTGTTGATCAGGATGCCGGCTTTGCGGCACGCGGCGACCTCCTGGAATGTTCGCCTCAGGATGTTCGGGTCGAGCGCGCCCGAGTTTGTGTAGACGCGCCCGTCGGGCAACGTCATCGCACTGGGTTTCCCGTCGGTGATCATGATGATCTGCCGCATGTCCTTCTTCTGCGACGACAAAATGCGGCGGGCTACCTCCAGACCTTCGGCGGTATTGGTGTGGAATGGTCCGACCTGCGCTTTTCCGAGCTGCGAGAGGGGAATCTCCTGGGCCTTGTCCCCGAAGGTCACGACGCGCAGGGAATCACCCGGGAATTGGGTACGGATCATATGCGACATCGCGAGCGCGACGCGCTTCGCGGGAGCAAAGCGATCCTCCCCGTAGAGCACCATCGAGTGTGAAATGTCGAGCATGAGCACCGTCGCGCAGGATGACCGGTACTCTGCCTGGTGCACCATGAGGTCACCGTACTCAAGGTTGAGCGGCACCGAGAGACCCTCGCGCTCGATCGCGTTCTTGAGCGTACCCGCGACGTCGAGGTTGAGCGTGTCACCGAACTCGTAGAGCTTCGACGCTGCTTCGGCCTCGATACCTGTCGAGAGGTGAGGCGTGTCATGGGCTCCGGCGCTCGCCTTGCCGAGTGCGGCGAGCAGCCCTTTGAGTGAGCGGTAGCCCAGGAAGTCCATCCCCTTCTGCGTGAGGCTGAACTTGACCTGTTGAGCCGCCTGCTTCGCTTCGTCGATCTTGCCCATGCCGGTCACGTCGTACGTCGCGCCGGGCATCTGCGGATTGCCGGTCTCGAGGTTGATATATCCTTCCTCGACCATTCTCTGAATGAGGTCGTCCAGCAGTGCAGCGATCTGCTTCTGAAGCTCCTCGTCGCCCTGACCCTCGCCTCGCAGCTCCTCGATCATTTCAGGCGTGAGCTCACCACTCTCGATGAGCGCCTTGAGCAGAGCGTTCTTGAGCGAGTCCGTCGAGTTGGGGTCGTCCGTGCCGGACCAACCCCAGTACGGATGGTAGTGGGGACCACCCGCGAACCCACCATCCATCAAGAAGTCTGAGAGCATCTCCAGTAACGACTCGAGGTTCAGGGCGTCGAGCCAGCGGCCTTTGTACTTGGAGTAGGTGGTGAAGCGCATGTTTTCAGACTAGGCGTGTGAGTACGTTCCCGCCATGAATCGTGCTATCACAAAGGCGCTGCTCGATCACTACGATCGGGAACACCGAGCACTGCCATGGCGTGGCTGTTCCGACCCGTACCGGATCCTCGTGTCGGAGGTCATGCTGCAGCAGACGCGTGTGCAAACGGTCCTTGCTTACTACGACGCCTGGCTGGAGCGGTTCCCTGATGTCGAGGCGTTGGCCGACGCGGAGACGGACGAAGTGCTCAAGGCGTGGGAGGGGCTCGGTTACTACCGGCGGGCGCGCAATCTGCATGGAGCCGCACGGCTCATCCGCGAGCGCCCCGACGGTGGATTCCCCGACACCTACGCTCGCCTGCGATCTCTTCCCGGAGTCGGCGAGTATACCGCCGGCGCCGTGGCGAGCATGGCGTTCGGTGAGGCGGTGCCCGCGGTGGATGGCAATGTGCGCAGAGTCCTCTCGCGCCTCTTCGACGAAGCGGAGCCGCGCGCGTCTTGGCTGCGGTGGAAAGCTTTCGAGCTGCTCGACGCCGAGCGTCCGGGCGACTGGAACCAGGCGCTCATGGAATTGGGTGCGACGCTGTGTTCGCCGCGATCGCCACGATGCGGCGCTTGCCCGGTTGTCGAGTGGTGTGCTGCGCACCGTGCGGGCACCCAGGAGCAGCGCCCAGCCGCGTCGGTGAAGGCGAAGCCGAAGAAACTTCGGATTGAGCTCGCGGTGCTGGAGGCGGACGGACGCTTCATGCTCGAGCGTCGACCTAGCCAGGGCCTGCTGGCCGGGATGTGGTCGTTCCCCGAGGTAGGGGCAGGCGGGTCGGTCCTCGCGACGATAGCGGAGCGAGGACTTGTTGCGACGGCGCATCCCGCAGCTCTGCCCCTGGTGGAGCACCGGTTCACTCACCTACAGGCGACTTACGAGCCGTGGTTGGTTGTGGTCGCCACCCCGGACGAGGGCGAGGGCCGGGCGTGGATCGATCCCGCGACCTCGAACGATCGCGCTGTACCTGTAGCGCAGCAGAAAGTGCTGGCGCTCGCTCACGGGCATACAGTGGTGGCGTCAGCTGACCCTGGCGCTCTTCTGTAGCTCTAGCACCCAGTCCGGCGTCTCGCTGAGGTGCTGCTCGATCGTCGCGATGCGCCGGAAGTAATAGCGGGCGTTCAACCCCTGAAACACGGCGGTCAAGGCGATCACCGCCACATAAACCGTGATGGTCAGCGAGCGCACCAGTTCGTCCAGATCCCCACCCAGAAGCTCGGTCAGCTCAGCCATCTGCGGATCCGGCCGCGCAGGGGTCACGTACATGCTCCACAGGCAATACAGGATGATGAGTGCCATGAAACCCACTTGGTTCCGCCAGAGAAGCTCGGGACCTGTGGGGTCGGGGGTGAGGATTCGGGCACGGCTCTTGAACTCGTTGCGCGCCACCACCGCCATGCCCACACCGAGAACCAGAGCCGTCAGGCTGAAAATGCCGAACAGCAGGGTGACAGCCGCGAAGAAGCCAATGGACCAACCGTTGAACGCGGCCACCTTAGCTGCTCCTGTGAACGCCTTGGCGCGCTCGGCCGCCTGCTTGAGTGCCTGTCGTTGATCCGATGTCAGGGGATGAGCTTCGGACATCTCAGATATTCAGCCCTCCCATGGGGTCGAAGCCTTGATGTCCCTTCCCGGGCTCTGGCCCGCGTTGCGGTGCGCGTGCGTACCCCACGCTGCTCCGGCTGAGGCGCTTCTGGGCGACGAGAGCCTCCAAGACTAACTCGCCTGCGGCGGCCCGCACGCCATCACCCGCCGCACTGCCCGCCAGGCCTACGTTCTCGACCAGCTCGAGCAGCCCAGGCACCGTCTCGAAGCCCTGCACGCACGCCGACGCTGACGCGTCCTCGCCCACCTGAAGCGCGCCGCCGGTCTCGAAGTAGTTGATGATGTCCTCCACGTCGGCACCGCCTGCCCGGATGTCGAACGTGAAAGATGCGGCCTGCTGGATGAGCTCCTGCGCAATCTTTTCCGGCCCGTGAAGCTCGCCCTCATACTCGAGCTCTATCTTACCGGTGATCGCGGGAAGGGCTGCATACAGATCCCCAACACGCGGCACAGCAGTGTCTTCACCGTGCTGGATCGCGCGTCGCTCGGCATTCGACACAATCGTCTCCGTCACGGTAATGGGCATGCGCTGACTGACGCCGGAGCGCTGATCGATGCGCTTGTCCTCACGCGCGATGAAGGCGACGCGCTCCACGGCTTCTTCCATGAAGTCTGGAATCTCCACGCACGTGCCACTTCGTCCGACCCACGCCTCCTGGCGCGTGATGTCGATTCCGGTCTCGAGATCGGGTGGGTAGTGCGTGCTGATCTCCGCTCCGATTCGGTCCTTGAGCGGCGTGATGATTTTCCCGCGCGCTGTGTAGTCCTCGGGGTTGGCCGTGAAGACCATGAGCAAATCGAGGGCGAGCCGCACGGGGTATCCCTTCACCTGAACATCCCCCTCCTCGAGGATGTTGAAGAGGCCCACCTGGATCTTGCCCGCGAGGTCGGGCAATTCGTTAATCGCGAAGACGCCGCGATTCGCGCGCGGCAGCAGCCCGTAGTGGATGGTCAGCTCGTCCCCCAGGATGTGCCCACCGCGGGCGGCCTTGATCGGGTCGAGGTCACCGATCATGTCCGCGATGGTGACGTCGGGCGTGGCGAGTTTTTCCACGAATCGTTGATCACGCCTGATCCACTCGATCGGCGTATCGTCGCCGTACTCCTGTAAGCGATCTCGCCCGTACCTCGAGATGGGCGCGAACGGATCATCGTTGATCTCGCTTCCGGTGACGATCGGTACCGACTCATCGAGCAACGACACCAGTTGGCGCAGAATCCGGCTCTTCGCCTGGCCGCGGAGCCCAAGCAGGATGAAGTCGTGCTTGGCCAGGACCGCGTTGACGATTTGTGGCACGACGGTGTCGGAGTACCCCATGATGCCGGGGAACAGCTCCTCGCCCGAACGCAGTTTCCCCACGAGGTTGGAGCGCATCTCGTCTTTCACGGTGCGCGTCTCGTACCCCGTAGCCTTCAGCTCACCAAACGTGGTCGGACGGTGCTCGCTCATGCGCCGGACATTCCTGGTGGAGTCAACGAACGGGTCCCCCGAAGGGTAGAGCCCCGCGCGCGAGTTGGTGATCTTAGAGTCGATTGGATACACGCTTCCGATTCCACGGATCCCGCTACCCACATTCCGGAGCACACATGTCCGAGGGCATCAGCCTCCTCCGCACATCAGTACGTTCGATCGATGCCCAGCCGCCGCTTCCGCGCGACCGGTTCATCGTGGAGGACCAACCTGACGACGAAGCGGTGCCCATGGATGTGGTTTTCGTCGGCGGTGGGCCCGGGGGCCTAGCCGGCGCGATCGAGCTCGCCCGGCTCGTTCAGGCCGACAACGAGGCGGGTGGCGGGATCGGGGACGTTGAGATCGGCGTGTTGGAAAAGGCGGGCCAGCTAGGAGAGCACAGTCTTTCCGGCGCGGTCGTAAACCCGAGCGCCTGCCAGGAGCTGTTCCCCGAGCTGTCGCTCGACGAGTTCCCGTTCCGGCGCCCGGTGGGCAAGGAGTCGGTCTACTTCATGACCGGGTCGGCCTCTTTCAGAATCCCGACGCCTCCGACCATGAGGAACCACGGCAACTACATCGCGTCGATCTGCGAGATCGTGCGCTGGCTCGGCGAGAAGGCCGAGGATCTTGGCATCAACGTCTTTCCCGGTTTCCCGGTGGACTCGCTGCTGGTCGAGGGCCAAAGGGTGATTGGCGTGCGTACGACCCCGGCTGGACTCGACCGCAACGGGGAGCCGACCGGGCCGGACGCGATGCCCGCGATGGACCTCAAAGCCCAGGTCACCGTGCTCGCCGAGGGTACACGCGGGCCGCTGTCCCAAGCGTGGTTGGAGTGGCAGCAGGTCGGTTCAGAGAATCCGCAGATTTTCGCACTCGGAGTGAAGGAGCTGTGGCAGGTGAAGAAGCCTCTTGACCGGATCGTCCACACCGTGGGCTGGCCGCTGCCCAGGGACGCCTTCGGGGGCTCCTTCATGTACCCCATGTCGGACGACGTCGTCGCGCTCGGGCTGGTGGTTGGACTCGACTACGAGGACGCTCGCTTCGACGTGCACGAGGTGTTTCAGCGCATGAAGCTGCACCCGCTCTTTCGCAAACACCTGGAAGGTGGTGAGATGGTCGAATGGGGTGCGAAGACGATTCCGGAAGGAGGCTTCTATTCGGTGCCCTCACGTCGCCACGGTGACGGCGTCTGCATCGTCGGTGACGCCGCGGGCTATGTGGAAGTGTCTTCGCTCAAGGGGATCCACTACGCCATGCACTCGGGAATGATGGCGGCGCGCCAGATTTTCAAGGCGCTGAAGGCGGGCGACACCTCGGAAGCCGGACTCGCCGGCTATAGCACCGCGGTAGACTCGAGCGTGATTATGAAGGACCTCAAGGAGTGCCGTAACATGCGGCTCGCCTTCAAGAGCGGCTTCTACGTCGGAGGAGTGAAGGCGGTGCTCATGACGCTAACGAAGGGCGCGTTTCTGGGAGGGAAGATCCCGATCGGGGAAGATGCAGCGGAGTCACGCACTCTGGGCCTTGCCGACGACCCTTTCGTGCCAGACGGCAAGCTGACCTTCTCCAAGGTCGACGGCGTTTACAAGTCTGGGAACCAGACCCGGGACGATATTCCGTCGCACCTGCTCGTAGGTGAGCACGTGAGCCCGGAGGCGGCCGAACTGTTCGTGCACATGTGCCCGGCCGGGGTCTATGAGCGTGACGGCAGCGAGTTGCGTGTAAACGCCCCGAACTGCGTCGACTGCAAGGCGACGGACGTGTTGGGGCCTCGTTGGACGCCACGGGAGGGTGGGAGTGGGCCGGCGTACAGGCAGATGTAGGTCCGTTGTTCAGCCCGCTATATCAGCTACCAAAGAGAGGCAGTGATGTCGGCATCCGATGATCGTGGCGCCTTGAGTTTGGATCTGTTAGAGGCGGCCATCAGGACTGAGGGCAAAGGCCAACTCAACATCGGCAAGCTGCTGAGAGCGTGTGCGGTTTCTGTCACTCAGTCGGCTGCGGCTGAGGGCGGATTCCCTGACGACCGAGAGCAACTTGCGCAGGACTTGCTTGCACTCTCACAACGCCCAAAGGTGTCCGGCGTGCCCGCCGAGATCAGCGATTGCGTCGCTCTGGCGAGCCAACTGGTGGCCTAGGACGAGCAGAGCTACCTAGACCGTTTTCCGGACCCGTACGTTTGCCGGCGGTGCGGCTCTATTACCGGCACGGTGCCGCCGTCTCCCTGTTGCCAGACTCCACCCCCCGGAAGCTCGATGCTGCCACCCAACTGGAGGATCA
>Ga0310345_10000894_pt1 | contig 36870 bp, 33 predicted proteins | sample HC15DNA20500_MG_FD_204667 | JGI IMG/M metagenome (GOLD analysis project Ga0310345, IMG submission 204667) | Marine microbial communities from station ALOHA, North Pacific Subtropical Gyre - HC15-DNA-20-500_MG | ecosystem: Environmental > Aquatic > Marine > Oceanic | place: Pacific Ocean: North... | reverse complement strand
CGTCAGGCCCTGGGCGCGGCGGTCGAGCTCGGCCTCCATCCCGATCATCTCGGCGACGGCGGCGACCCGGCTCGCCACATAGGCGCGGTCCCGGCCGCGGTTCTTCAGCGGGAAGGCCAGGTTCTCGCGCACCGTCATGGTGTCGTAGACCACGGGGAACTGGAACACCTGGGCGATGTTGCGCTCGGCCGTCGGCGCGTTCGTCACGTCCTGCCCGTCGAACAGGATCCGCCCGCGGGACGGCGTCAGCAGGCCGGAGATGATGTTGAGAAGCGTCGACTTCCCGCAGCCCGAGGGGCCGAGGAGGGCGTAGGCCTCGCCGTCCGCCCACTCCAGGTTCAGCGGGCGCAGGGCGTAGTCCTCGTCCCGCTGCGGGTTCGGCAGGTAGGAATGCGCGAGGTCGTCGAGGGTGATGCGGGCCATGCGATCCTCCCGGCTCAGGCGGCGGTCGCGTAGGCCGCGGGCGCGACCAGCGCCCCGTCCTCGCCGAACACGTAGACATGGACGGGGTCGAGATGGACCTCCAGCGGCGCCCCGATCTCCAGCTCGCGGACGCCATGGACCAGGCCCACCCAGCGCTCCCCATGGTGGTCGAGGTGGACGAAGGTCTCCGACCCGGTGATCTCGGCGACGGCGAGATGGGTGGTGAAGGTCATCGAATGGGCGGCGTGACGCTCCAGCTCCAGGTGGTTGGGGCGGAAGCCCGCGAGGTAGCGCCCGTCCGGGAGCCGCGCGAGCGGCCCCTCGGCCGCCACCGTCTGCCCGTCCCCGAAGGCCAGCCGCTCGCCGCGCTTCTCGATGGGCAGGAAGTTCATCGGGGGGTCGGAGAACACCCGCGCGGTGGTGGCGTCCTGCGGGCGGCGATAGACCTCGGGCGTCGGCCCGAACTGGGTCACCCGCCCCTCCCACAGGGTGGCGGTGGCGCCGCCGAGCAGCAGCGCCTCCTCCGGCTCGGTGGTGGCGTAGACGAAGATCGCGCCCGAGGCCTCGAAGATCCGCGGGATCTCGATCCTCAGCTCCTCGCGCAGCTTGTAGTCGAGGTTCGCCAGCGGCTCGTCCAGCAGCACCAGCCCTGCGTCCTTGACCAGCGCGCGCGCCAGCGCGCAGCGCTGCTGCTGGCCGCCCGACAGCTCCAGCGGCCGGCGGTCGAGCATCGGCGTCAGCTTCATCAGCTCCGCCACCTCGCCGACCCGCCGGCGGATCTCGTCCTTCGGGCGGCCCTGCAGGCGCAGGGGGGAGGCGATGTTCTCGAAGACCGTCATCGCGGGGTAGTTGATGAACTGCTGGTAGACCATGGCGACGCCGCGGTCCTGCACCCGCTTGCCGGTGACGTCCGCCCCCTCCCACAGCACCCGGCCGGAGGTGGGCGCGTCCAGCCCCGCCATCAGCCGCATCAGGGAGGTCTTGCCCGCCAGCGTCGGCCCCAGCAGCACGTTCATCGTGCCGCGGGCCAGCGTCAGGTCGGTGGGGTGGATGTGAACCCGTCCGCCCACGGATTTCGAAACGCCCTCGAGCGTCAGCGCCATACGGTCTTTCCTCCCGGTCCCGGCCGCGCGGCCGGGTCGTTCGCGGCGCCTGCGGGGCGCCTTTCGCGTGCTTTCGCGGGGGGAGGGCCCGGGCGCGCGGTCCTCCCCCGCGCGCCGCGGTTCCCCCTGCGGTCGAGCCGACGAAAGCATCTCGCGCGGAACGGAGTCAAAGCATCTCTTTCGCGGACGCGCGTTTTTGATGAGGATCGCGCGATGTTGCAGCGCGTCATCGCTCGTTTTCGGCGCGATCCGCGCATCCGGCTTGCATTGGGCGCGGGTTCGATCACATTCGAACCTCCACGAAGACGCCGCCGGGAGGCCGCCCTGTCCATCCGCCGCCACGAGATTCTGGAGATCGCCCGCCGCGAGGGCCGCGTGCTGGTCGAGGACCTGGCCGGGCGGCTGGGGGTCAGCGTGCAGACCATCCGCCGCGACCTGGGCGAGCTCGCCGACGACGGCCGGCTGGAGCGGGTGCACGGCGGCGCCATCCTGCCCTCGAGCGTGCGCAACATCGGCTACGAGCAGCGCCGGGCGCTCAACGGCGAGGCCAAGGCCGCCATCGCCGCCCTCTGCGCCGAGGCGATCCCCGAGGACGCGTCCCTGTTCCTCTCCATCGGCACCTCGACCGAGGCGGTGGCCCGCGCCCTGCTGGGCCACCGCAACCTGCTGGTGGTGACCAACAACCTCAACGTGGCCAACATCCTGACCGCCAACCCGACCTGCGAGATCGTGCTGACCGGCGGCTCGCTGCGCCGGAGCGACGGCGGGCTGGTCGGCGAGATGACCCTGCAGGCGATCGAGCGCTTCAAGGTGGACCTCGCCGTCATCGGCTGCTCGGCGCTGGACGAGGACGGCGACATCCTCGACTACGACCCGCAGGAGGTCGGCGTCAGCCGGCGCATCGTGCGGCTGGCGCGGCGCAGCGTGCTGGTCGCCGACCACACCAAGCTGCAGCGCAGCGCGCCGGTGCGCATCGCCTCGCTGCGGGACCTGGCGGGGGTGTTCACCGACCTGCCCTTCCCCGAGACGCTGGCCGGCCTGTGCCGCGACTCCGCCACCGCCCTCGCCGTCGCCTGGCCCGACGGCCCGCCCGCCGCGGCCGAGGATCCGGCCCTGCCCTGAGCGCCCCCGGCCCGAAACCGGCGAGGCCCGGCGCGGTCGATGCTGCAACGCACCTCGAAATTCGCGCGACCGCAGAATATCTTGCCGCGGCGCACCCAATAACGCCCAAGTCACGCCTCAATTCACTGTCGAATATTAACAGGTGATTTGGTTTCAATTCATGTGGAATGACTATTATTGCGGCACTCATCGTCCGCAGTTTTCCGACATGCCGCAAGACCTGTGCCCGGGGAAGGGGACGGGGTCTCCCCTCGCGCCCGATCGCGCGGCGGGGGACGGCGTGGGCGCGGCTGCGGGCGCAACAGCCACCTCGAACCCTTGGGGGGAGGAAGCCATGACCTGCCGTTCGCTCGAATTCACCATAGCCGGGCCCGTCGACACCATCGTGCTGGTCGAGGAGGTCGTCGCCGGCGACGGCTCCATCGACCTGAAGTTCACCGTGACCGTGGACGAGAGCGGCGGGGTCCAGGCCGACCTGCGCGGCCTGTTCTGGGACGTCGCGGACGAATCCGTCCTGCCCGGCATGAGCGTCGTGGGCGCGGAGAGCCCCGACGTGACCGATGCGCAGTTCGCCGCGAACGCGGTCGACGACCTGGGCAACGGCGCGAACATGAAGGGCGCGATCACCAAGAAGGGCGCCGCCTTCGACGCGGGGGTCGAGATCGGGACCCAGGGCATCGGCAAGGACGACGTCGACGCGACCAGCTTCACCCTCTCGGGCGCCGACGGGGTGGACCTCACGCTCGACGCCATCGGGGGGATGCGCTTCGGCGTGCGCCTGACCTCGGTCGGCGAGGAGGGGGCGCGCGAGGATTCGCTCAAGATCGCGGGCGTGGCGCCCCATGCGCCGGACGCGCTCGACGACGCCTATGCGCACGAGGAGGACACGATCCTCACCGGCGACGTGCTCGCCAACGACGTCGACGCCGACGGCGACCCGCTGACGGTGACCGAAGTCAACGGCTCGGCCGCCGACGTGGGGACCGAGATCGCCATCGCCGGCGGCTGGCTGACGCTGAACGCGGACGGCAGCTTCTCGTTCACGCCCGAGACCGGCTTCGTGGGCGAGGCGAGCTTCGAATACACCGTCTCCGACGGCGACGGGGGCCAGGACTGCGCCGAGGCGACGATCACGGTGACCGAGGTCGCCGGCATCGTCGCCAGCCTGGGCGACGGGCTGGCGATCTCTCCCGTCTCGCTGACGCTCGACGACGACGACGGGGGCGTCTCGAACGTGGTGCGCGGGCCGGACGGGACGGTGACCTTCACCCTGAACGTGGCGGTGCCGGACCTGCCGGAGAAGGCCGACATCGTGCTGGCGCAGGACCTCTCGGGCTCGTTCCTCGACGACCTGCCGGTGCTGCAGGGCGGGACCTTCGTGGCCGACCTGCTGGCGGAGCTGACCCTCGCGGGGGCCGAGGACGTGGGCTTCGGCATCGCCAGCTACATCGACTACCCGATCTCGCCCTACGGGCTGGGGTCGGACTTCGTCTACGCCACCAACCAGGCGGTGACGACCAATGCGGCGACGGCGGACGCCGCGCTCGACGCGCTCGCGGTCGGCAACGGCAACGACATCCCCGAGGCGCAGCTCGTCGCCCTGCAGCAGGTGGCGGCGCGCGCCGAGGGGGAGGTCGGCTACCGCGCCGAGGCCCAGCGCTTCGTGGTGCTGTCGACCGACGCGCCGTTCCATGTCGCGGGCCAGTACGCCGCCGGCGGGGCCAACGACAACGACGCCGACCTGGGCGACGGGTCGGGGTCCGGCGGGCTCGAGGACTATCCCTCGATCGCGCAGGTCGCGGCGCTGCTGGCGGCGGCGGAGATCACGCCGATCTTCACCGTCACCGCCGACCAGGTCGGGACCTACCAGAACCTGCTGGCGCAGATGAACGCGCTGCAGCCGGGGCTGGGCGGCTCGGTCCAGACGCTGGCCGCCGACAGCTCCAACCTCGCCGCGGCGATCGCGGCGGGGCTGGCGGAGTCCACCACCGACGTCGACATCCTCGTCTCCTCCGACGACTACGGCTTCGTGCAGAGCGTCACGCCGGCGAGCTATGCCAACGTGGCGGGGCCGGCCACGGTCTCCTTCGACATCGAGCTCTCGGCGCCGGGCAGCTACGGCGACGACCAGATCACCCTGACCGTGCCGGGCTTCGGCGAGGTGACGCTGGACCTGAGCTTCGGGGTCGAGGTCCTCTCCGGCACCGCCGGGCGCGACGAGCTGACCGGCAACGGGAACGCCAACCTGATCGAGGGCGGCGCGCGCTCCGACAAGCTGTGGGGCGAGGGCGGGGACGACGTCCTCGTCGGCGGCCTGGGCAAGGACAAGATGTGGGGCGGCGCGGGCGACGACGTCTTCGTCATGGAGGACGCGCCCGAGTTCCGCGGCAAGGACTGCATCAAGGACTTCGTGATCGGCGAGGACCTGATCGAGCTCTCGGGCTTCGGCATCGGCTTCGGCGACCTGGTGCTGGTGACCAGCGGCTCGGGCCACGCCCAGGTCTTCGTGGCCGACGGTCGGCACGACGACCCGGTGGCGGTGCTCAAGAACATCGACGCGGGCGACCTGGGCGCGGGCGACTTCCTGTTCTCCTGACCTCCCCCGGGCCCCGCGCTCCTGCGGCGGGGCCCACGCGACGACGCCCGGGCGGGATCTCCCCGCCCGGGCGTTCGCGTCCTCGCCCCCTCAGATCGAGAGGTAGCGGTCGGTGATCTCGCGGTTGGCGCGCAGGCCCGCGATGGTGTCGCGATAGACCACCACGCCCTTGTCGATCACCGCGGCATGGGTGGCGACGGCGAGGCAGAAGTGCATGTTCTGCTCGGCCATCAGGATGGTGACGCCCATCTCGCGCAGGGTGGCGATGAGCTTGCCGATCTCGGCCACGATGATCGGGGCGAGGCCCTCCGAGGGCTCGTCCAGCAGCACCAGGTCGGGGTTGCCCATCAGGGTGCGGGCGATGGTCAGCATCTGCTGCTCGCCCCCCGACAGCCGCCCCGCCATGCGCCCCTTCATGCCGGCGAGGATCGGGAACACCTCGTAGACCCGCTCCAGCGTCCAGTCGCGCTTGCCGGTGGGGCCCTTCTTCTCGCCGATCAGGAGATTGTCCTCGACCGAGTGCTCCGGGAACACCTGCCGGTCCTCGGGGACGTAGCCGATGCCCGCGCGCGCGATGCGGTGGGGGGCGGCGCCCGCCATCTCCTGCCCGCGGAGCCGCACCGAGCCCCGGCGCGGCGGCGCGATCCCGGCGATGGCCTTGAAGGTGGTCGACTTGCCGGCCCCGTTGCGGCCCAGCAGGGCGACGGTGTCCCCCTCCCCCACCGACAGGCCGAGGCCGAAGAGGATCTGGCTCGCGCCATAATAGACGTCGAGCGCCTCGACCTCCAGCAGCGGGGCGGCGGTCGAGGCGGGGCGGGTCCCAAGGGTCGAGGTCTCGGCCATCAGGCGCCCTCCGTCGCGACGTGGTGGTGGTCCTGGCCCAGGTAGGCGTCGATGACGTCCTGGTTGCGCTTGATCTCCTCGGGCGTGCCTTTGGCCAGCAACTGGCCGTAGCTGAGCACGTCGATCTGCTGGGCGATCTGGAAGACGATGTCCATGTCGTGCTCGATGAAGATCACCGTCAGGTCGGAGCCTTCCCAGAGCGCGTGGACCTTCTCGATCATCCGCCAGCGTTCCTCGGCCCCCATGCCGGCGGTGGGCTCGTCCAGCAGCAGCACCTTGGGGTCGAGCGCGAGCGCGAGGCCGATGTCGAGCAGCTTCTGCTCGCCATGGCTCAGGTTGCGCGACAGGGCCCTGGCGCGAGGGGTCAGGCCCAGCAGGTCCATGATCTCCCCGGCCCGGTCGCGCGCCTCCGGCAGGGGCGCCCGGCGGAACATGGAGAAGAGCTCGCCCCGGTGCGCGGTGACGGCGGCGACCAGGCTCTGCTCCATGGTCATGTCGGGGAAGATCGAGGCGACCTGGAAGGCGCGCGTCATGCCGCGGCGCACGACCTCGAGGCGGCTCAGGCCCACCAGCTCCTCCCCGTCCAGCTTCACCGAGCCGCGGTCGGGGCGGATCGCGCCGGAGATCAGGTTGAAGAAGGTGGTCTTGCCCGCCCCGTTCGGCCCGATGATCGCGGTCAGCGAGCCGGCGGGGAAGTCAAGGCTGACGCCGCGCATCGCCTCCACCCCGCCGAAGGATTTCGCGAGATCCTGGATCTGGAGCATCAGTTCCCCCTCGCCGCCGGGAACGGCGCATAGGTGGTCCAGGCGGGGCCCGAGAGCCAGCCGCCGTCGACCGGCAGCGTGACCCCGCTGATCGCCGAGGCCGCGTCCGAGCACAGGAACGAGACCGCCGCGGCGATCTCCTCCGGCCGCACCAGCCGGCCCATCGGGGTCATGTCCTGCATCGGCCCCGGGTCCCGCTCGCCGCTTTCGAAGCGCTCGGCCAGCGCGGGGGTGAGGGTGAAGCCGGGCGAGACCGCGTTCACCCGCACGCCCGAGCGGCCCCATTCGGTGGCCAGGCATTCGGTCATCGAGATCACCGCGGCCTTGGCGGGGGAATAGGCGTGCAGCGGCAGCGCCCGCATGCCCGCGACCGAGGCGATGTTGACGATCGCCCCCGTTCCCCGCAGCGCCATGCGCCGCCCCCAGGCGACGCAGCTGACCCAGACGCCGCGCTGGTCGACGGCGACCACGCGGTCCCACTCCGACATCGGCAGCGCCTCGGGCGGCTGGGGCAGCTGCAGCACCCCCGCCGAGGTCACCAGCGCCGAGACCGGGCCCATCTGCGCGTCGAGCTTCGCGGCCAGCGCCTCGACCGCGTCCTCGTCGCGCACGTCGAGGAAGGCCGCGACATGGCCCTCGCCGGGCAGGCCCTCGGCCACGGCCTGCGCGCCGGCATGGTTCACGTCGACCACCGCCACCCGGGCGCCGAGCCCGGCCAGCATCGTGCAGCAGGCGGCGCCGATGCCGCTGGCGCCGCCGGTGACGACCGCCGCGCGGCCGGTCATGTCCATCATGCGTTTCCTCCCGAGGCGGCCGGGCGGCCGGAAGACCCGGGGCCGGGCTCGCGCGCGGCGGCGAGGCGCCGCTCGCGCCGCGCCTCCCGCCAGTCGAGCGCGAAGTCCGCCAGCCCCCGGCGCAGGCCCAGCACCGCGACGACGATCACCAGGCCCAGCACCAGCCCGTGATGCTCGGTCACCGCGGTGACGTAGTGGTTGAGCCCCTGCAGCAGCACCGCCCCCAGCAGCGGCCCCAGGAACACCCGGCTGCCGCCCAGCATGATCATGAAGATCGCCTGGCCCGACATGGTCCAGTAGGCGAACTCCGGATAGGCGCCCGAGGCGAAGAGCGCGAGCAGGATCCCCCCGACCGAGGCGATGGAGCCCGCCAGCACGAAGCTGACCAGCTTGGCGCGGTAGGTGTTCACGCCCAGGAACTCCGCCCGCCCCGGATTGTCGCGGATCATGCGCAGCGTGAAGCCGAAGGGGCTCTGCACGATCTGGCGCAGGATCAGGATGCAGACCACGAAGACCGTCATGCAGAAGGCGTAGAAGGCGCCCGGAGAGCCGAGGTCGATCCCCCAGAAGGCCGGCCTCGGGATGCCGCCCATCAGCCCCTGGTCGCCGCCCGTCAGCGACACCCAGGTCAGGATGATCGAGTGGAACATCATCTGGAAGGCGAGCGTGAGGAAGGCGAAGTAGATCTCCTTCAGCCGCACGCAGATCGCGCCCACGATCAGCGCGGTCAGGGCCGAGAAGCCCACCGCGATCACGAAGGCCACGGGGATCGAAAAATCCCCCGACTGCATCAGCAGCCCGAAGGAATAGGCGCCGGAGGCGAAGTAGGCCGCGTGCCCGAAGCTGACCAGCCCGGTGTAGCCGGTCAGCAGGTTCAGCGACATCGCCAGCAGCCCGTAGGCGGCGACATAGATCAGGAAGTCGTTGATCCCCGCCGAATCGACCACCCCCGGGATCGCCAGCAGCACCACCAGCCCGACGGCGCCGAAGCCCAGATCGCGAAGAAACCCGCTCCCCATGCTCACACCTGCCGCCCGAAGAGGCCCGAGGGCCGCAGCACCAGCACCAGCCCCATCATCACGAACATCGCCCCGTCGACGAAGAGCGGGAAGCCGATCGACCCGAAGCTCCGCGTCAGCCCGATCAGCAGCGAGGCCACGAAGGCCCCCACGATCGAGCCCATGCCCCCGATCACGGTGACGATGAAGCTCTCGATCAGGATCGAGAGGCCCATGCCCGGGGTCAGCGTCCGGACCGGCGCCGCCAGCGCCCCCGCCAGCCCCGCCAGCAGCGAGCCGATGCCGAAGACCGAGGCGTAGAGGACCGAGGTGTTCACCCCCAGCGCCCCCACCATCTGCGGGTTGATCGCGGCCGCGCGCACCAGCTTGCCGAAGCGGGTCTTGGCGATGCCGATCCACAGGATCGCGCCGACGATCACCGAGGCGGAGATCATGAACAGGTAATAGGGCGGCACCGGCCCGCCGCCGATGAACATGGGCGGCAAGGCGAAGCTCTGCGGCATGCCCATCATCTTGTACTCGGCGCCCCAGATGATCTTCACCATGTCGTCGAGGATCAGCACGAAGGCGTAGCACAGCAGCAGCTGCATCAGCACGTCGCGCCCGTAGATGCGCGAGATGAACAACCGCTCGAACAGCGCGCCGAACAGCGCCATGCCCCCCGCGCCGGCGATCATCGCCACCACGAAGTTGCCGGTCAGCTGGTAGCCGGCCAGCGCGAAATACGCGCCCAGCATGTAGAAGGCGCCGTGGGCGAAGTTGATCACCCCCAGCACGCCGAAGATCAGCGACAGGCCCGAGGCGACCAGGAACAACAGCATTCCGATGATCAGCCCGGTCGACAGCTGGGTGACCGCGCAGGCGGGCACGCCGAGGCAGCCGGTCAGCGCCGTGAGGTCCATGAACGTCTCCCGATGAAGGGCGGAGGGGCGGGCCCGCCCCGGCCGGAGGGCCGGGACGGGCGCGAGGTCGGGGGAGGGCCGCCCCGGTCAGGGCCGGGGCGGCGCGCGCTCAGGCGTAGCCCTGGCGCTTCTTCCACTCCGCCTCCATCGACAGGATCTCGTCCCAGTCGCCGCGCTCCCAGTTCTGGAAGCCCTTCGGGTCGGGGCGCGACTGGCCCCAGGCGACCGGGTAGCCGATGATCGTGTGGTCGCTCTCGCGCATGGTGATCTCGCCCGTCTCGGTGAACGGGCTCTCGACCTTCGCCCCCTTGATCGCGTCGGCGAGCGCCTGGCCGTCGGTCTTGCCGCCGGTGGCCTGCAGCGCCTGGTCGATGAACTGGACGGCGGTGTAGGTCTGCCAGGCCCAGTTGGTCGGCTCCGTCTCCGAGATCTCGGTGAAGCCCTGGTGGAACGCCTTGTTGGCCTCGCTGTCGGGATACTCCGGGTCGTAGCGGAAGACCGAGTGCAGGCCCGAGGGCAGCTGCTTGAGCGCATTGACGATCGGCGGATCGGCGAGCCCGCCGGAGAACCACTGCAGGCCATTCGCAAAAATCTGGTAGAGGTTCGCCTGCTCGAGGAACGAGACCAGGTCGCCGCCCCAGAGCGCGGAATAGATCGCGTCCGGCTGCACCTGCAGCACGCGGGTGACGTAGGCGGTGTAGTCGGGCTCGAACAGCTTCGGCCAGGCCTCGTTCACCACCTCGACCTCGGGGGCGAAGATCTTGAGGTATTCGACGAACTGCGCGGTGTTGTCCCGGCCGTAGGCGTAGTCGGGCGAGCAGGTCATCCACTTCATCAGGCCGTCGCGCTTGGCGATGTCGGCGGCGTACTTGCCGCCCGCCACCGCGTCGTGGATCCCCTGGCGGGCCGAGCGGAAGGCGGTGGGCTTGTGCAGCTTCGGATCCGCCGTCAGCGCCGAGGTCTCGGAGCAGGTGTGCAGGCACAGGACCCCCAGCTCGCCCACCACCTCATGCACGGCGAAGGAGCCCGAGGAGGCCTCGGCGTCGATGATCAGCTCGCAGCCCTCGGTGTTGACCAGGTCGCGGGTGACGCGGGCGGCCTCGTCCGGCTGGCCCTTGGAGTCGCGCACCACCAGCTCCACCTCGCGGCCGCCGAAGCCGCCGGCGGCGTTGAACTTGTTCACCGCCAGGATCGCGGCGTCGCGGCTGGAGGTGCCCAGGATGGCGACGCGGCCCGACAGGATGGTGGGCATGCCGACGCGGATCTTCGCGGCCTGGCCGCGGGCCACGAAGGGCGCGCCCAGCGCCGAGACGGCCGTCGCCGCGCCGACCGCCGCCAGCACCTGGCGACGAGACGGAGTCGGGGCGTTCGTTCGAGTCATGTTGGCTATTCCTCCCATGCGCCGGGCGCGTCGTTGGCGCGCGCCCTGGCAGGCCGGCCCCGCGAAAGCGGTTCCGCGGGCCGACCGTCCGCCATCCTGACCAACCGCTTCGCGCGCCGTCAAGGATTCATGCGACCGCCCGCCGCACCCCTGCCCGGCCACGCCGAAGACCGCGCCGGAGGAGCCTCCGGCGCGGCCGTTCAGGGCTGAACCCCGCCTCTCTCTGCGTCGACCGCCCCGGGCGCGCCCCGGGCTCGACCCGGGGCCTCTCGCGACCGGCGACAGGCGCCGTGGCCGGGCCTCGGGCGCGAAACTCGGGAGGACGGCCGGGGCCGGCGGCGCCTCAGACCCCCGGCGCCTCCACCAGCGAGGTTTTCGCGTCGGCCGGATATCCCGGCAGCGGCGGCGCGTCGGGGCCGGTCATCTCGGCCAGCACAGGGGGCGGGGGCGCGGCCGGATCGGCCGGGGCGCCCATGGCGAAGCCCTCGTAGCCCCGCGCCGCCACCGCGTCGCAGATCTGGCGGAAGCGCACCATGCCGCCCGCATAGGGCATGAACACCCGCGGCTTGCCCGGCACGTTCGCGCCCAGATACCAGCTGTGCCCCGCCTGCGGCAGCAGGGTGGCGTTCGCGGCGTCGTTCACATGCGCCATCCAGGCCTCGGCCGCGGCGGGGGTGGCCTCGATCCGCTCGACGCCCTCGCGCCGCATCGTCTCGATGCAGTCGGCGATCCACTCCACATGCTGCTCGATGGGCACGATCATGTTGGCCAGCACCGAGGGGCTCCCCGGCCCCGTCACCGTGAAGAGGTTGGGATAGCCGGGAATCGCCACCCCCACCCAGGTCTTCGGCCCCGCCGCCCAGTCCTCGCGCAGGCGGCGCCCGTCGGTCCCGGTGAAGTCGATCGACAAGAGCGGCCCGGTCATCGCGTCGAAGCCGGTGGCGAAGACGATCACGTCCAGCTCATGGACCTTGCCGGATTCGAGCTCGATCCCCTCCGGCACGATCCGCTTGATCGGGTCGGCGCGCACGTCGACGACCGAGACATGCTCGCGGTTGAACGTGTCGAAATAGTTGGTGTCGATGGGCGGCCGATTGGCCGCATAGGGGTGGTCGATGTCCGAGAGGATCCGCGCCGTCTCGGGGTCCTTCACGATCTCGCGGATCTTGCCCTTGAGGAATTCGGCGGCGGTGTCGTTGGCCTCGCGGCTCAGCAGCAGGTCGTGGAAGACGGCGCGGAAGCGCAGGCCCCCGGTCTCCCAGGCCTTCTCGTAGCGGGCCAGCCGCTCCTCGGGCGAGAGGTCCATGGCCTTGTCGGTGGAGATGCGGAACGGGTGCGCGTTGGGCGTGGACTGCACCAGCTTGCGCACCTCCTCGAAGTTCTCGCGCCACTCCTGCTTGCGCTGTTCGTTCAGGGGCCCGTTGCGGGCGGGGACCGAGTAGTTGGCGGTGCGCTGGAAGACGGCGAGGCTGCCGGCCGTCTCGGCGATCACCGGAACCGCCTGGATCCCGGTCGAGCCGGTGCCCACCTGCCCCACGCGCTTGCCGGAGAAATCCACCCCCTCGTGCGGCCAGCGCCCGGTGTGATGCCACTCGCCCCTGAAGTCCTCCAGCCCCGGAATGTTCGGCACGTTGGCGGAGCTCAGGCAGCCCACCGCGGTGATCAGCCACTGGCAGGTGAAGCGCTCGCCGGCCTCGGTGGTCACGGTCCAGCGGCCCGAGGCCTCGTCCCAGGCGGCGGCGGCGACCTTCGTCTCCAGCTGGATGTCCGGGCGCAGCGCCAGCGTGTCGGCGACGTGGTTGAGATAGGCGCGGATCTCCTCCTGCCCCGGATAGCGCTCGGAATAGTCCCAGCTCTCGTGCAACTCCTTGGAGAAGAAGTAGCGGTAGGAGTGGCTTTCGGAATCGCAGCGCGCGCCGGGGTAGCGGTTCCAGTACCAGGTGCCGCCCACGCCGTCGGCGGTCTCCAGCACCCGGGTCTTCAGCCCGAGGCGGTCGCGCAGCAGGTGCAGCTGGTAGAGGCCCGAGAACCCGGCGCCGATGACGATGGCATCGTAGGATCGGGGGGCGTCGTAAGCTTTCGGAGCGTCGTGAGAGTCAGGGCCGCCGGTCGCGGTGGTCATTCGGTTCTCCTCCCGGTCTCGCCTTTCGCGGCGACGTGGTCGGGCCCCGGGGTCCCGGGGCCGGCTTTGTCCGCAGTTTCCGTCGAGGCGCGGGGCGATTGCAAGGCCCGCTTACGAAGCCGTTGCCATCGCCGCGGGCCGCGGCCAGGCTGGGGGGACCGAGAAAGAGCCGCGGCGCGACCGACGCCCGGCCGGGGAGGATCGAGATGACCGACCGTTCCACGGGCGCCGAGGGCCGCCCGGTCGTGCGCTGCTACACCGACTACAAGAGCCCCTACGCCTATGTGGCGCTCGCCCCCACGCTGGCGCTGGCGGCGCGCTGCGACGTGGCGCTGGTCTGGCGGCCCTACACCCTGCGCATCGCCGAGTTCATGGGCACGGTCGAGGCGCGCACCCCGCATTTCTGGCGCAAGGTGCGCTATTCCTACATGGACGCGCGCCGCCACGCGAACCGGCAGGGGCTGACGCTGAAGGGGCCGCGCAAGATCTACGACGGCTACTGGTCGAACGCCGGGATGCTGTTCGCGCAGGCGCACGGGATCTTCGAGGGCTACCACCGCGCGGTCTTCGAGAAGTTCTGGAAGCATGAGCTCGACGTCGACAGCCCCGACGACATCTGCGCCGAGATCGCGGCCCAGGGCGGCGACGCCGCCGCCTTCCGCGCCTATGCCGAGGGTCCGGGCCGCGAGGAGCAGGCGGAGATCGTGGCCGAGGCCGAGGAGCTCGGCGTCTTCGGCGTGCCCAGCTTCCTCTACGAGGGCGAGCTGTTCTGGGGGAACGACCGGCTCGCGATGCTGGAGGAGCGCCTGACCGCGCCCCGGCCTTGACCCGGGCCCCGCGGGGGCTTGGTTAGACGGGCCGACCTCGGAAGGAGCCCCAGATGACCCGAACCGCCGTGATCACCGGCGCCGGCCGCGGCATCGGCCGCGCCTGCGCCGCCCGCCTGCTGGCCGAGGGCTGGCGGGTGGCGGCCCTGGAGAAGGACGCCGCGATGGTCGAGGCCCTTTCCGCCCGCCACCCCGGCGCCCCCCTGCTGGCGCTCGAGACCGACGTGGCCGACGAGCCCGCCGTCGTCGCCGCCTTCGCCCGCATCTCCGAGTGGTCGCCCGGCGGCCTGGACCTCCTGGTCAACAACGCCGCCATCGCCTCCGCCCCCCGGATCCCGGTGGAGGAGCTGAGCCTTGCGGAATGGCGTCGGCAGCTCGACGCGGGCCTGACCAGCGTGTTCCTCTGCACCCGCGCGGCGATCCCGGGGCTGCGGGCGCGGGGCGGCTCGGTCGTCTCCATGGCCTCCACCCGCGCCTTCCAGTCCGAGGCGCACACCGAGCCCTATGCGGCCGCCAAGGGCGGGATCGTGGCGCTGACCCACGCGCTCGCGGTCAGCCTCGGCCCCGCGATCCGGGTCAACGCCGTGGCGCCGGGCTGGATCGAGACAGGGCATCTGCAGGAGGCGGAGGACGAGCCGTATCCCGAGCACTCCGAGGCCGACCGGATGCAGCATCCCGCGGGCCGCGTGGGCCGGCCGGAGGACGTGGCCGAGGCGGTGCTCTACCTCGCCGACGCAGGCTTCGTGACCGGCCAGGTGCTGACCGTCGACGGCGGGATGACCCGGAAGATGATCTACGAGGAGGAGTAGGGGCGGCGCCTCCCGCCCCGGGTCCCGCCCGCGGCGGGAAGCCCGCGAGGCGGACGGGGAGGCGGAAGGGCTTGCCGCGGCCCGAGGGCTGCCGCGAGGCGCCCTCGCCGCGGCGGTCGGCGGCGATCTCGCTGGAGCCGCGGCGGTGGACGGGGCGCCGGCGGGGGCGCCCGGTCGAAGGTTCAGGCGCCGGCGAGCTCGGCGGCGAAGCGGCCGGCGACGGAGGCGGCCAGCAGGGACGGCGCGCCGTGGATGGCGGCGGCGCGGGTGCGCGCGGCGTGGGTGTAGCTGATGCAGTCCATCGCCACGAGGTCGGGCGCCTCGGCCGCCATGGCGCGGGCGGCGGCCTCGACGCTCTGCGCGTCCGCGTCGGGGGAGAGGGGGAGGGCCACGGCCTCCACCCCGCTCGCAGCCCAGCGGGAGACGGCGTTGGCGGCCTGCGCCGGCGACGGAATGAAGACCCCCAGACGCCCCCCCTGCGGCAGGCAGGCCACGACCGCGCCGGCCAGCAGGTCGGAGGCGAAGTGCACCCCCGGCGCCGCCAGCCCGGCGAACTTGCCGGTGCAGCAGACCACCGCCGCGGCGGCCCCCATCGACGTCAGGTCCGCGAGACGCGCCCTCATGCCCTCGGTCACCACCGCCTTGGAGACCAGCGTGGTCGAGCCGTCGGGCAGCGTGGTGAAGAGCGTGTCGGCGTCGGAGGTCGGCGGCTGCGCGCGCACCGCCTCGTCCGTGAGATGATCGAGGGCGCCGAGCATCCGCAGCTCCGCCCCCCGCGTCACCCGGGCGATCTCGGCCAGCAGCGTCGGACGCGGGGCCTTGCCGACCACCAGCAACCCGATGAGGGGAGGGGCGGAGACCTTCGTCTCCGCCCCGGGCCCGAGGTCGACCGCGCTCACTCGGCGGCCTCGGGCGCGAGCGCCGCGGCCTCGCCGACGACGCGGACGCGGGTGCGGATCGCCTTGCCGGGGAGGTAGCTCAGCGGCAGGTCCTCGACGTCGATCACCTTGATGGTGGCGGGGTCGGCGCCGGCGCGGGCCGCGCTTTCGACCGCCTCGGCGCGGGCCATGGCGATGGCCTCGTCGCGCTCCACGTCACGGTAGATGCGGTCGGTCTCGCCCGAGATCTGGGCGATGGCCGCGCCGACGGCGTTGGCGACGTTGGAATGCTCGACGTGGACCACCTCGGAGATGCCGGGGATGCGGTCGGGGATCAGCATCGCGCCGCCGCCGACGGCCAGAAGCGGAACCTCGGTCGCGTCGGTCTTCATGCGGTCGACGCTCTCGGCCACGTTCTCGTGGATCTTTGCGAGCGCCGCCTTCACGAAGGCGGGGTCGAGATGCGCCACCTTCGAGCGGTCGCCCAGCTCGATCAGGCCCGAAGCGACGGCGATGTCGGTCGAGGTGCACGTCGAGCCGCCGAAGACCAGCGCCTCCTGCCCCAGCCGGTAGCCGACCGAGCGGGGGCCGACGGTGATCGGGTCGCTCCCGATGATGGTGCCGCCGCCGACCGCGATGGAGAGCAGGTCGGGCATGCGGAACAGGGTGCGCACGCCGCCCACCTCGACCACGTTGTTGGCCTCCCTCGGGAACCCGTTCACCAGGCAGCCGATGTCGGCGGTGGTGCCGCCCACGTCGCAGACCATGGCGTTCTCGATCCCCGCCAGCAGCGCCGCGCCGCGCATCGAGTTGGTGGGGCCCGAGGCGAAGGAGAACACCGGGTATTCGCGCGCGGCCTCGGCCAGCGCCACGGTGCCGTCGTTCTGGGTGATGTAGAGCCGCGCGTTGAGCCCCGAGGCCGCGACCGCGTCGACGAAGGCCTGCGTGGTCTCGCGCGCCAGCTCGATCAGGGAGGCGTTCATCAGCGCCACGTTCTCCCGCTCCAGCAGGCCGATGCGGCCGAGCGCGGAGGAGAGGGTGACGTGGCAGTCGGGATGCTCGTTCCTCACGATCTCCGCCGCGCGCTCCTCGCAGGCGGCGGTGAGGGGGGAGAAGGTGGCGGAGATGGCGACCGCGTTCACGCCCTCGGCCCGGATGGCGCGGGCGGCGGCGGCGACCTCGGCCTCGTCCATCGGGACCAGCTCGCGGCCGTCGTATTCGTGGCCGCCGTGCACCAGATGCACGCCGCCGACCACCTGAGCCGCCAGATCCGCCGGCCAGTCGCAGAAGGGCTTCAGCGAGGCCGAGGCGGGCAGCGAGACGCGGATCGCGGCGGCGCGGCCGAGGTTGCGCCGCTCGACCACCGCGTTGGTGTAGTGGGTGGTCCCGATCATCACCGCCGAGACGCCCTGCGCCGCCGGCCCGGCCTTGGCGACCAGCTCCTTGAGCGCGGCGCGCACGCCGGAGGTGACGTCGGCGGTGGTGAAGGTCTTCACCGCCGCCAGCACCTTCGAGCCGTCGAGGAGGGCCGCGTCGGTGTTGGTGCCGCCGACGTCGATGCCGATGCGCTTCATGGGGGTGCTCACGCCGAAGCTCCTTCGAAGACGGACTTGAACGGGATGTCGAAGCCGAAGGCCTTCGGGCCCACGGCGGCGAGGCCGGCCTCCGACAGGAACACCTCCGGCGCCGGCAGGGCGAGGACCGAGACGCGCTGCCCGAAGCGGATCACGTCGGTGCCGATCCCCTCGCCCGAGACGGTGTCGAGCAGGCAGATCAGGTCGGGGGTCATCACCACCGGCTCGTCGCCCTTGAAGGCGACCGAGAACTCGTTCTGGAAATGGACGACCATGTCCGAGCCCGCGTCCGGCCCCAGCCCCTCCAGCTTCGCCTTGCCGCGCAGGAACCCCTCGGTCGCGCGGCGCTCCACGTCCGTGATCTTGCCGGTGAAGAGCAGCTTGCCGTGGCCGGCCTCCAGCACCGCCTCGATCGGGTCGGCGTGGGCGCGACGCGCCTGGGCGACCTTGCGGCCGAGGTCGATGGCCTTGGAGACGGAATAGAGGATCCCGTGCTGCTTCACCTCGGCGCCCGTGCGGGGCGCCTTGCAGGTGGCGGCCACCGAGCCGATCTCGGTGCAGGCCTTGCGGGAGATCCGCTCCATCCAGCGCCAGGAGGCGGCGCGCGGAAAGATGATCTCGTTGTCGCGGATGTCGGCCATGGTCAGCGGGTAGCAGCGCAGGCCCGCCACGGCGACCGAGGTCATCTGCGCCTCCGGATAGGCGCGGCCCATGGTGTCGGCGTCGACCACCGGATAGCCGGTCATCGCGGCCACCATCATCGGGTGCAGGCCGTTGCCGCCGCCGATCTCGAGCGCCATCACCGCGTCGAACTTGCGGCCCAGGTGCTCCTCCATCATGCGCAGGGGCTTCACGGCGAACTCGGGGTCCGCCAGCCGCTCCTGCCCCACCAGCGGCGCGCCCATGTTGGAGAGCACGGCCACCACCGCGTCGTCGGGCAGCGCCATCGGGTCGATCAGGTCGACCGAGCGCCCCTCGGCATAGAGCTGACGCATGTTCAGGAGCTTGTGATACGGATCGCCGCCGCCGCCGGTGCCCAGGATCCAGGCGCCGATGGCCAGCGCCTCCATGTCGTCGGCCGTCAGCGCCCTGTGGGTCTGGCTGGGGCTGCGTCGCGCAAGCGTGCTCATCGGGCGGGGTCCTCCGGGATCGACGACGGGGTGTCGGCAGGGCGCCGCCGCCGGCGGGGGGCGGTCGGGGCGCGTCGCCTCTCGAAAAGACCCGCCCCCCCTTGTCCGCGCAAATAACGAAGACGGATGCAGGTCATCCGTTCAGCCTATGGCGGGCGCCCCTCCGACCGGCGCCCCGACGGCCCGAGGCGTGAATCCGCCCCCTGAACAGGCGCAGGCGCCTGCGGGATGCGCAGACCGGGCGAATGCGGGCGGCTGGTCCGGACCTTTCATAGGCCCGGCGAATACGGTGCATCAGGAATGGCTAGTTTTCCTGCTGTCACGCTTCTGACTTCAATGCTCCCGCCGAAGCTTTCCGGCGTTCGACCTGTCCGCAGGGGCGGGAGCGACGCCGGCTCAAGGCGCCGGGACGCGGGTCGGGGCCATCCCTGCGACCCGCTCACCCGGAGCCGCCGACAGGAAGGATGCGAAACGTGATGTGGAAGGCCCTGAAAGGCGGGCGCGCCGCCGCCGCGGCCCTGGCGCTGGCCGCCGCCGTCGCCGCCGTCTCGCCCGCGCAGGCGGTCGAGAAGGTCGACGGCAAGTTCTGGATGGTGATCGGGGGCCGGCAGGCGGTCAGCCACGTCGATCCCGGCCAGTCCTACGACTACGCCATCCGGATGATGACCCAGGCCCTCTACGACGGGCTGGTGAAATACGAGGGCGATCCCCCGCAGGTGAAGCCCTGGCTGGCCGAAAGCTGGGAGACCTCGGAGGACGGGCTGACCTGGACCTTCCACCTCGCCCAGAACGCGACCTTCCACAACGGCGACCCGGTGACGGCCGAGGCCGTCGTCTACTCCTACCAGCGCGTGCTGAACATGAACGAGGGCGTCGCCTGGATGCTCTCGGACGTGCTCGCGCCCGGGAACATCAAGGCCGTCGACGCCCACACGGTCGAGTTCACGCTGGAGCGTCCCTACGCCCCGTTCCTGTCCTTCCTGCCCTGGTGGTTCATCGTGAACCCCGCCCAGGTCGAGGCGAACGTGGTCGACGGCGATTTCGGCAAGGCCTGGCTTGCCGCCAACGAGGCCGGCTCGGGCCCCTACACACTGGAGAAATTTGACCAGGGCACCGCCTACTGGCTGAAGCGCAACCCCAACTACTGGAAGGGCTTTCCCTATGAGGACGACGCGATGGGCGGGATCATCTACCGCCTGATCCGCGAGAGCTCCTCCCAGCGCGCGTCGCTGCTGAAGGGCGAGGCGGACCTGGTGACCGACCTCACGCCCGAGGAGCTCGACGCCGTCGCCGCCCGGCCCGAGATCGAGGTGACCTCGACCCCCGCGCTGACCTCCTTCGGGTTCAAGATGAACACGCAAGGCGAGCACATGTCGGACGTGAACCTGCGCAAGGCCGTGGCCTATGCGTTCGACTACGACAGCCTGATCAAGATCTACAACGGCCAGGCGAAGCTGCAGGACAGCCCCTTCACCGACGCCATCCGCGGCCATGTCGACGTCGAGGGCATCCCCCGCCAGGACCTCGAGAAGGCCAGGGAATATCTGGCGAAATCCCAGTGGCCCGAGGGCGGGATCACGCTGGAGTTCGTCTACGTCCAGGGCCTGGAGCAGCAGCGCCAGATGGGCCTTGCGCTCCTCGACAGCCTGAAAGAGCTCAACATCGGGCTGGAGATGGTGCCGCTGACCTGGCCCAACATGGTCGCCCGCGCCGCCGATCCCGCGCAGTCGCCCGACCTGATGTGCATCTTCGCGACCCCGGTCTCGACCGACCCCGACGCGGTGGCGATCCAGTACCATCCCTCCTCGCACGGGAAGTACTACGGCTCGCACTTCCTCGACGACGCCGAGTTGAACGCGATGATCATGGAGGCCCGCAGCCTGTCGGAGTGGTCGGAGCGCGAGCCGATCTACGCCGAGATCCAGGCGAAGATCGTCGAGCTGCAGCCCGAGGTCTTCGGGATGATGCGCAACCGCGCCTTCGCCCATCGCGACTGGGTGAAGGGCTATGCCGACAGCCCGATCCGCATGACCGGCGAGGTGGACCTCTACCCGCTGCACATCCAGGCGCCGTGAGCCCCCTCGGCGCCTGACCGGCGAAGCGGCGTCCCCCCGGACGCGTGCCGCTTCGCCCGGCGGCGGGGCGCCCTCCCTGGCCCCGCCGCCCCTCCCCTTCCCCCGACCGTCCCGGAGCCGACGCCCAGATGAGCCGACTGATCCTCAAGCGCCTGGCGCTGACGGCCCTGATGCTGCTGGGACTGGCCGTGGTGACCTTCACCGTGGCCAACATCGCCCCCGGCGATCCCGCGCGCCTCGCCGCCGGCCCCGACGCCACGCAGGAGATGGTGGAGCGGATCCGCCAGGACCGCGGCCTCGACGAGCCGCTGCCCCTGCGCTTCGCCTACTACGTCGCCGACCTCGTGACCGGGGACCTCGGGACCTCGGTCTATACCGGCCGTCCGGTGGCCGAGGACATGGCGACCTTCCTGCCCGCGACGGTGGAGCTGGTGCTCTTCGCCATCACGCTGGCGATCCTGCTGGGCATCCCGCTGGGCGTCGCCGCCGCCGTGCGGCAGAACAGGGCCTCCGACCACCTGATCCGGCTGATCGCCGTCTCGGGCGTCGCCCTGCCGATGTTCTGGCTGGGGCTGATGCTGCAGTGGTATCTGGCGCTGGAGCTGGACCTGTTCCCGCTGGGGGGCCGGCTCGGCGTCTTCTCCGACGTGCCGCCGACGGTGACGGGGATGTATACGCTCGACGCGCTGCTGGCCGGGCGCCTCGACACCTTCGCCGAGGCGCTGTCGCACATGCTGCTGCCGGCGCTGGCGCTGTCGCTGCCCGCGCTCGCCGCGATCATCCGGGTGAACCGGGCCGAGATGCTGGAGGTGCTGGGCCGCGACTATGTCGTGAACGCCCGCGCCCAGGGGATCGGGCCGGGGCGGATCGTGGGCGCCTATGCGCTGAAGAACGCGATCCTGCCGACGCTGGCGATGATCGGCCTGCGCTTCGGCTGGATGCTGGGGGGGACCGTGCTGGTCGAGGGGGTCTTCGACTTCCCCGGCATCGGCCTCTACGCCGCCAAGGCGGCCGTGTCCTCGGACTTCGAGCCGATCATGGCCGTGACGCTCGCGCTCGGCGCCGCCTTCATGCTGACCAACCTGGTCATCGACCTGCTCTACGCCGCGCTCGATCCGCGCGTGCGGGCCCAGATCTGAGGTCGCCCGGATGTCCGACGCCGCTCTTCCCGCCCCCGCCGCCCAGGCGCCCGCGCCCCGCCGTCCGATGCGGTTCCGCGAGACGCGCCGGATGGCGGCGACCTACTCCCGCTCGATCTCGGCCATGCTGGGCCTCGCGCTGGTGGTCCTGTTCCTCGCCACCGCCGCCTTCGGCCCGCTGGTCGCCCCCTTCCCCGAGGACGCCACCGGCGCGGTGAACTTCGAGGCGAAGCTCCTCCCCCCCTCGGCCGAGCACCTGTTCGGCACCGACCAGGTCGGCAACGACATCTTTTCCAGGGTCCTGTTCGGCGCCCGGACGACCCTGCAGATCGGCCTGACCGTCACCGGCATCGCCATCCTGATCGGCGTGCCCCTGGGCCTGATCGCCGGCATGACCGGCGGCTGGGTCGCCGAGACGATCATGCGCGTCACCGACATTTTCCTGAGCATCCCCGGCCTGATCCTCGCCATCGCCATCGTCGGCGCCCTCGGCCCCGGGATCCTGAACGCCATGGTGGCCTTGTCCCTCGTCTGGTGGCCCGGCTACGTCCGCCTCGTGCAGGCCAAGACGCTGAGCCTTCGCAACGAGGTCTATGTCGACGCCGCCCGCGCGCTGGGCGCGGGGCCGCTGCGCATCCTCTTCGTCCACGTGCTGCCCAACTGCCTGTCGCCCATCGTCGTGAAGGCCTCGATGGACATGGGCATGGCCATCCTGGGCGCCGCCTCGCTGGGCTTCCTTGGCCTCGGCGCGCAGCCGCCGTTCCCGGAGTGGGGGGCGATGATCGCGCAGGGGCGCTCCTACCTGCCCGACTGGTGGTGGTGCGCCTTCTTCCCCGGCCTCGCGATCTATCTCACCGTGCTGGGCTTCAACCTCATGGGCGACGGCTTGCGCGACGTGCTCGACCCGCGGCAGAGGTGAGGACCATGACCGACCCGCTTCTCTCCATCCGCGGCCTGGAGCTCGCCTTCGACACGTTCGACGGCCCCTATCATGCCATCGGCGGCGTCGACCTCGACCTCCAGCCCGGCGAGGCGCTGGGGCTGGTCGGCGAGACCGGCTGCGGCAAGTCCGTCCTGACCCGCGCCGCCTTCGGCCTCCTGCCCTCGCCCCCCGCCCGCATCGTCGCCGGCTCGGTGAAGCTTGGCGGTCGCGAACTGGTGGGCCTGCCCGAGCGCGACCTGCGCTCGATCCGCGGGGCCGAGGTGGCGATGATCTTCCAGGACCCGATGACCTACCTCAACCCGGTGTTCCGGGTGGGGACGCAGCTGGTGGACGCCATCCGCGCCCAGTCGAAGGGCCGGATCCGCAAGGCCGAGGCGAAGGACATCGCGCTGGCGATGCTCGAGAAGGTGCACCTCCCGAACCCCGAGCGGCAGTTCCGCGCCTATCCCCACGAGCTCTCCGGCGGCATGCGCCAGCGGGTGCTGATCGCCATGGCGCTGGCCGCGAAGCCCCGCCTGCTGATCGCCGACGAGCCGACCACCGCCCTCGACGTCACCATCCAGGCCCAGATCCTGCGGCTGATGGGCGAGCTGGTGGAGGACATGGGGCTCACGATGATCATGATCTCCCACGACCTCGGCGTCGTGGCGCAGGTCTGCTCCCGCGTCGCGGTCATGTACGCCGGCCAAATCGTCGAGGACGCGCCGGTCGAGCGCATCTTCGACGCCCCTTCGCACCCCTACACGAAGGGCCTGCTCAAGGCCCTGCCTCACCCGTTCAAGCCGGTCGAGAGCCTCGCCTCGATCCCCGGCTCGCTCCCCGACCTGCTGCACCCGCCCACGGGCTGCCGCTTCGCCGCGCGCTGCCCCCACGCGGGCCCGGCCTGCACGAGCGGCCCCGTGCCCTTCGCCGACCTCGCCCCCGGCCACCGCGCCGCCTGCCGCCTGCATCTGGAAGGCGGCGTTCTTGGCGGAACCGGCGCCTTCGCGGAGACCGCCTGATGCTCGAGCTCGACGACCTGCGCATCCACTTCCCCCTCGCCTCGGGCGAGGTGGTCAAGGCCGTGGACGGCGTGACGCTGAGCCTCGCCCCCGGCGAGACGGTGGGGCTGGTGGGCGAGAGCGGCTCGGGCAAGTCCACCATCGGCAAGGCGGCGCTGGGGCTGATCCCCGCGACCTCCGGCGCGATCCGGGTGGGGGGCGAGGACGTGGTCGGCGCCTCCGCCGCCACGCTCCGCCGCCTGCGCTCGCGCGCGCAGATCATCTTCCAGGACCCCCATGCCTCGCTGAACCCGCGGATGACGATCTCGCGCTCGGTGGCCGAGGGGCTGATCCTCAACACGCCCCTGCGCGGGAAAGCCCTGCGCGAACGGGTGGCCGAGCTGCTGGCCCGCGTGGGCCTGCCGGAACAATTCCTCAACCGCTTCCCCCACGAGCTCTCCGGCGGCCAGAAGCAGCGCGCCTGCATCGCCCGCGCGCTGGCGCTGGACCCGGAGGTGCTGGTGCTGGACGAGCCGACCTCGGCGCTCGACGTCTCGGTGCAGGCGCAGATCCTGACGTTCCTCAAGGAGCTGCAGGCGGCGCGGCCCTCGATGACCTCGCTCTTCATCTCCCACAACCTCGCGGTGGTGCGTTTCCTTTGCCAGCGCGTCGCGGTGATGTATCTGGGCCGGATCGTCGAGGAGGGGCCCGTGGCCGAGGTCTTCGAAAACCCCCGTCATCCCTACACCCGCGCCCTGCTGGCCGCGGCGCCGGCGCCCGAGGCGAACCCCCGCGCCAAGGGCCCGCGGGTGGACTACGTGGAGCTGACCGGCGACATCCCCTCGCCCGTGAACACGCCCTCCGGCTGCGCCTTCCACACCCGCTGCCCCGTCGCCCGAAAGGGGATCTGCGACGTCGACCGTCCCGCGGACCTCGAGGTCGGCCCCCGCCACCGCGCCGCCTGCCACTTCGCGCGGGACCTGGAGGCCGCATGAGCTTCCCGCTCGACCGTCTCGCGGTTCAGCTCGACTGGAACCTGCTGCGCACCTTCATGGTGATCGTGCAGGAGCGGTCGATCACCGGGGCGGCCCAGCGTCTGAACATCTCGCAGCCCTCGGTGTCCTCCGCCCTGCGCCGGCTGGAGGAGCGGCTGGAGCTGCGGCTGGTGGAGCGCGGCGCCGGCCAGACCTTCGTCGTCACCCGCGCGGGCGAGGCCGTCTACCGCGAGGCATTGGAAATCTACGGTGGCGTCGTGCGCCTCAACGATGTCGGCGAGGAGGGCGGCCGCGCCCTCTCCGGCGCGGTGGTGGTGTTCCGCTCCTCCCACCTCGACATGGATTTCGCGATGCCGGTGCTGGAGGCGTTCCGCGCGGCCCACCCGGGCGTGACGCTCTCGATCCGCTCGACGCCCTGCCATGACGTGGCGCAGGGGCTCCTGCAGCGCATCGCCTCGGTCGGCTTCTGCACCCGCGTCGACCCGGTGCAGCGCCTGCGCGCGCAGGGGCTGGAGGCACAGCGCTTCGGCGTCTTCTGCGGCCCCGCCCACCCGCTCTATCGCCGCCACGAGGTCGATCCGGAGGTGCTGGCCGCCTCCGACGTGGTGGGCTTCGAGGAGGACGCCATGGCCGGCGCTCTCTCCGCCCTCACCCGCTACCGGGTGCGGCACGGGATCGGCGGGCGGATGATCGCCGCGGCCTCCGGGATCGTCGACCTGGTGGAGCTGATCGAGCACGGCGCGGCGCTCGGCTGCCTCTCCGAAGGCCACGCCGCCCGCTACGGCGCCCGCCTGTGGCGCATCCCCGTGGCCGCGCCCGCGCCCACGGTCGAGGTCTTCTCGCTGGTCGACCTGGAGCGCCACATGACCCCGGTCGAGACCGCCCTGATCGCGCATCTCGAAGAGGCCGGCCTCGCGGCCCAACCCCGCCCCCGCTCCCAGGTCTGAGCCTGAAACGAGACCGGCCCCGGCGATCCGCCGGGGCCGTTTCGGTTTCGCGCGGAGCGCCCGGTTACAGATGCCCCTCGCGGGTCAGCTTGTCGGCGAGGTCGTCGAGCGTGCGGCGCGCGCGGGCGGCCATCTCGTCGAGCTCCTCCTCGGTCATCACGTAGGGGGGCGAGGCGATCATCGTGTCGCCCACCGCGCGCATCACCAGACCGTTCTTGCCCACGCAGAGGTCGCGCGCCATGCCGCCGACGCCGAGATCGCCGTCGAAGCGCTCGCCCGTCTCCTTGTTCTTCACCAGCTCGATGGCGCCCAGGAACCCCTTGGTGCGGGTCTCGCCCACCAGCGGATGATCGGCGAGGCCGGCCCAGAGCCGCGCCATCTGCGGCGCGAGCACGTCGCGCACCCGCTCGACCAGGTTCTCCTCGAGCAGGATGCGCAAGGACGCGAGGCCGGCGGCGCAGGCGGCGGGGTGACCGGAGTAGGTGTAGCCGTGGTAGAATTCTCCAGCTTTCTCCATCACCGGGCCCGCCACGCGGTCGGAGATGAAGACGCCGCCCATCGGCTGGTAGCCCGAGGTCATGCCCTTGGCGATCGGCATCAGGTCGGGGGTGACGCCGTAGGTCTCGGCCCCCCACCACGAGCCGGTGCGGCCGAAGCCGCAGATGACCTCGTCGGTGATCAGCAGGATCTCGCGCTCGTTGCAGATGCGCTGGATCTCGGGCCAGTAGCTCTCGGGCGGGATGATCACGCCGCCGGCGCCCTGGATGGGCTCCGCGACGAAGGCGCAGACGTTGTCCTCGCCCAGCTCGTCGATCTTCTCTTCAAGCTGCCTGGCGCGGAGCTTGCCGAAGTCCTCGGGGGACAGGCCCTCCGGGCGGCCCTCGCCGTACCAGTAGGGCTGGTCGATATGCGCAAAGCCGTTGAAGGGCAGGCCGGACTGGCCGTGCATCGCCGACATGCCGCCCATCGACGTCGCCGTGGCGGTGGAGCCGTGGTAGCCGTTCTTCCGCCCGATGAAGATCTTCTTCGACGGTTTGCCCAGGCAATCCCAGTAGACCCGCGCCAGCCGGAAGACCGTGTCGTTCGATTCCGAGCCGGAGTTGGTGAAGAACACCCGGTTCATCTGCGGGGGCGCCACGTTCGCCAGCGCCTCCGCGAACTCGGCGGCGGCGGGGTGGGTGCACTGGAAGAAGGTGTTGTAGTAGGGCAGGTCGCGCAGCTGGCGGGCGACCGCCTCGACGATCTCCTCTCGGCCGTAGCCCACGTTCACGCACCACAGGCCGGACATGCCGTCGATGAAGCGGTTCCCGTCGGTGTCGGTCAGCCACACCCCCTGCGCCGAGGCGATCACCCGCGACCCCTTCCGGTTCAGGTCCGCCATGTCGGAGAACGGATGCCAGTGGTGGGCGGCGTCCATCGCCTGGTAGTCGGCGGTGGAGCGGATGTTGGTCTGCTGGTTCATGGTCCGGTCCCTGTCACGGGCCTCGGCCCGGCCGGTCGGCATGCTCGCAGGCGAGCGCCTCAGGCCGCGTCGAGCCCCTCGTTCGAAAGCATGGTCAGGCCCTGGCGCACGTCGGCGCGGATGGCGAGGCGCAGCCCCGCCTCGTCCCCCGCCGCCAGCGCCGCGATGGCCTTGGCGTGATAGTCGGCGACCCGCCCCATCCCGATCCGCGCATAGAGCGCGCGCATCGAGGGGCCGGTCTGCAGCCACACCGTCTCGGCCAGCGCCAGCATCGCGGGCGCGTGGGCGCGCAGGTAGAGGGTGCGGTGGAACTCCAGGTTGCCGCGCACATAGGCGGCGGCGTCGCCGGAGGCGAGATGGCGGTCGATCTCGTCGTTCATGCGCTTGAGGCGCTCGATCAGGCTGAAATGGGCGCGCGGCAGGGCGCGCGCGGCCAGCTCGGGCTCCAGCAGCGCCCGGATGGAGGCCAGCTCCTCGATCCGCTGCGGCGTCAGCACCGGGGCCGAGACGCGGCCCGAGGCGGAGATCGCCAGGGCGCCTTCCGCGGCCAGCCTTCGGACTGCCTCGCGCGCCGGGGTCATCGACACCCCCAGCTCCCCCGCCACGCCCCGCAGGGTCAGGTGCTCGCCCGGCGCCATCTCTCCGTGCAGGATGCGGCGGCGGAGGTGCTTGTAGACCCGCTCATGGGCCGTGGCGCCGCCTTCCTCCGTGATCACACGGCGGGCGGAGGCGGCGTCGGCGGGGTCCTGGGGGGCCTCCGCGCGCTGGGATCGGGTTGCGTCGGCGAGGGTCATGAGGCTAGTGTGATCACAAATCGACACCCTGTCAATCGAGGCCCCTGCCGATGACCGACGCTCACGATCCGCACCGCCGCGACTACGCGTTCCTGGCGCAGGATTCGAAGGCCGTGACCCATGACGAGCCGATGTGGTCCGGCGCGCTCAGCTTCTGCCGCAGGCGCTACGGGCGGGATCTGGCGGGCGCCGACGTGGCGGTGGTGGGCGTGCCCTACGACCAGTCGGTGACCAACCGCCCCGGCACGCGCTTCGGGCCCCGCGCCGTGCGGGCGGCCTCCTCGCAGCTCGGCTGGAGCCGCGCCTGGCCCTCGCCCTTCGACCCGTTCGAGGCGCTGGACGTGATCGACTGGGGCGACGTGCTGATTCCCCACGGCCACCCCACGGAAGTGCCCGCCGCGATCGAGGCGGCGATGGCCCATATCCTCGACGCCGGCGTCACGCCGCTCGCGATCGGGGGCGACCATTTCACCACCTACCCGGCGATGAAGGCCCTGGCCGCGAAGCTCGGCCAGCCTCTGGCGATGGTGCAGTTCGACGCCCACACCGACACCTGGGAGGCGCCGGGCGACTGGATCGACCACGGCACCATGTTCGCCCGCGGCGTCTCGGAGGGCGTGATCGACGCGTCGAAATCCATCCAGGTCGGCATCCGCACCACCAACGACGACCCCATGGGCATCGAGGTCTGGGACGCGATCCGGTGCCACGAGCAGGGCGTCGCCGCGACCGTCGAGGCGATCCGCAGGCGGGTGGGCGCGGCGCCGGTCTACGTGACCTTCGACATCGACTGCCTGGATCCCGCCTTCGCGCCGGGGACCGGGACGCCGGTCTGCGGGGGGCTCGCCTCGTGGCAGGCGCTGGCGATGCTGCGGGGGCTCGCGGGGCTCGACGTGCGGGGGATGGACGTGGTGGAGGTCTCGCCGGCCTATGACGTGGGCGAGATCACGGCGCTGGCGGGCGCCACCATCGCCCTGCAGCTCCTGTGCCTGCACGCCCAGCGGCCGGGCGGGCCGGCCGCCTGAGGGGGCGTTGCAACCCGCGCTTGAACGTCGGGCGCGGAGGCGCGAGACTGCGCCTTCCCCGCCGCGGCCCGGCCGCGGCCCACGTGGAGCCCGTCGCCTTGCGGAAATTCCTGGTGGTCGTCGACGAGACGCCCGAGTGCATGAACGCCATCCGCTTCGCCGCCCGCCGCGCCAAGAAGACCGGCGGCGGGCTGCAGATGCTGTTCGTGATCCGCCCCGAGGAGTTCCAGCACTGGCTGGGCGTCGGCGACCTGATGCGCCACGAGGCGCGCGAGGCCGCCGAGAAGCGCTTCCACGAGGTGGCCGGCCCCGTGCAGGAGAACGTCGGCATCGTCCCCGAGTTCGTGATCCGCGAGGGCGAGGCCGTCGAGCAGGTGCTCGCCCAGATCAAGGAGGACCCCGAGGTCGGGGTTCTGGTGCTTGGCGCCGGCGTCGACAACGGCCCCGGCCCGCTGGTGAGCTACCTGGTGGGCAAGATGGCCGGCGCCATGCCGGTCCCGGTGACGGTGGTCCCCGGCGCCCTGTCCCGCGAGCAGGTCATCGCCCTCTGCTGATCCCGGGCGCGGCCGCCTGAACCCCGCGCCCCCCACCCCATTCACCGCGCGCCCACGGGCGCCCCGGGCTTGACCCGGGGTCTCTCTACGCCCGCCCTCGGCGGCCCCCGGCGAGGCCGTCCTGCCCGCCGCCCCCTGCATGGCGACGCCCCCCTTCGCCCGCAACTCCGGGGCGCACCGCCCGCCGCAGGCCCAAGCCCGCCCGCAGGGCGCCTGCGGGCCCGGAAATCCGACGCGGGCCGAGTGCGAAACCACGGCGGAGGAGCGGATTCCCCGGCCCACAGGCGCCCTGCGGGCGGGCTTGGCTGGGCGGCGCCCGGAGGCTGGCGCAGCGAAGAAAGACCCGGGGCTTCCGCCGGCGGCGCGGGCGGCGTATGCCGCCGGCACGGCGGCCCCCGGCCGCGCCGCGGGCCCGCGCCTGGGGCGCGAGACCCGGCGCGGCGCCGGCTCGGAGCCCCCCGCTCGGAGCCCCCAAAGTTTGGAACGATTCTTGTTTTCCGCGCCCGATGGGTCCATATCGGGCGGGATGAGGAGGCCGCCATGTTCATCCAGACCGAATCCACGCCCAACCCCGCGACGCTGAAGTTCCTGCCCGGACAGACCGTGATGCAGGCCGGCTCCGCGGACTTCCCCGCGAAGGAGGCCGCCGGCGCCTCGCCGCTGGCCGAACGCATCTTCACGGTCGAGGGCGTCGAGGGCGTGTTCCTCGGCCCCGACTTCATCACCGTCACCAAGGCCGAGGGCCGCGACTGGGCGCATCTGAAGCCCGGCGTGCTCGGCGCGATCCTCGAGCACTACCAGTCCGGCGCGCCCGTCCTGGCCGCCGACGCCGCTGCCCAGCAGACCGGCCATGCCGAGCATTCGGGCCCCGACGGCGAGATCGTGGTGCAGATCAAGGAGCTGCTCGACACCCGCGTGCGCCCCGCGGTCGCCCAGGACGGCGGCGACATCACCTTCCACGGCTTCGACCGGGGCGTGGTCTACCTGCACATGCAGGGCGCCTGCGCGGGCTGCCCGTCGTCCACGATGACGTTGAAGATGGGCATCGAGAACCTGCTGCGCCACTACATCCCCGAAGTGACCGAGGTGCGCCCTGTCGGCCTCCAGTTCTGACGCGCCCGCCGCAGGACCCATCCTCGGGCCCATTCTTGGGATCGACGCCTCGGCCGCGCAGTGCGCGGCCGCGGTCGTGCTGGACGGCGAGGTGCTCGCCGCCCGCTCCGAGCCGATGGGCAAGGGCCAGGCGGAACGGCTCGCCCCCCTGATCCAGGAGGTGCTGGCGGAGGCCGGCGTGGCGCCGAAGGCGCTGGCGGCGGTGGCGGTCTGCACGGGCCCCGGCAACTTCACCGGCGTGCGCATCGGCGTCGCCGCCGCCCGAGGGCTGGCGCTCGCGATCGGCCGGCCGGCGGTGGGCGCCCCCCGCCTGCAGGCGCTGGCCGAGGCCGCGGGCCGCGCCGGCGCCGAGGGCCCGGTGCTGGCCATGGCCGCCGCCCGGCGGGACGAGCGCCACGCCCAGCTCTTCGACCTCGTGCCCGACGACGACGGCCGCCCGATGGCGATGCCGGTCTTCGAGGCGGTGCAGGCCCCGATCGGCGAGATCCCCGACGCCTTCGAGGACGCCCCCGTCGCCTGCGTGCGCGGCCCCGGCGCCGGCGAGATCGCCGCCGCGCTCGACGCCGTGGCGCTCGACGAGGGGGACCTGCCCGACCCGGCCGACGTCGCCCGCATCGCCGCCCGCACGCTGGCGGCCCTGCCGCCCGGCGCCCGGCCCGAGCGGCCGGCCCCGATCTACCCCCGCCCGCCCGAGGCCGACCCGCCCTCGGAGGCGCCGCCGCCGCTGCTGGACGGCGCCGCGGGGTGAGCGCCCCCGCCCCGGGCGCCCCCGCCGACCCCGCCACCGGGCCGGTCGACCCCGGCCCGGACGCCCTGCCCGAGCTCGCCGCACGGCTCGCGGCCGAACCCTCGCTCGCCGCCGCCGCCGCCGGGATCCACGCCGCCGCCTTCGACGGCTCGGTCCCCGGCCGGCCCTGGTCGGCCGACGAGATCGCGGGATTCGCGGCCATGCCCGGCGCGCTGGCGCTGCTGGTCCCCGACGCGCTGCTGCTGGGCCGCGTGGCGGGGCCGGAGGCGGAGCTGGTCACCCTCGCCGCCCGTCCCTCGGCCCGCCGCCGGGGCCTCGGCCGGGCGCTGACCGCGCGCTTCGCCGCGCTCGCCGCCGCCGCGGGGGCCGAGGAAGCCTTCCTGGAAGTGGCCGCGACCAACGCCCCCGCGCAGGCGCTTTACGCAGCGCTCGGCTGGGTCGCGGTGGGGCGGCGGCGGGGATATTACCGCGACGTCATGGGAAACCGTATCGATGCGGTGGCGATGCGCCTCCGACCAATCGGGGTCGAGGCCGCGCCTCCGCGCGACCGGGCCTCGTAATCGCCGGAACTCTTCCCAGACGAACCGGCGCGGATTGGCCCTCCTGTCGCGAATATGTCAGGTCGATATGAATTGACGCGGCAGTAGTGAAGTCTTAAGACCTCTCCACGTTCTTATCCGAACCGGGGCGGTTGGCTTGCCGCCGCAAAAGCCACGAAAAACGGCCGTCCGCGGTTCACGTGGCCGTCACAATGAGAGGTATCATGTCGGACACTGCGCTTATCGCCAAATCGGAACTGCTCGCGCTCACCGCGGACATCGTGTCCTCGCACGTGTCGAACAATCCCGTTTCGCCGCAGGACCTGACGGGGGTGATCGAGTCGGTCTTCGCCAAGCTCACGGAACTGGCCGAGGACAAGCCGGAGCCGCAGGAGGAGCTGGTGCCGGCCGTTCCGGTGAAGAAGTCGGTCACCGACGACTACATCATCTGCCTCGAGGACGGGAAGAAGCTGAAGATGCTCAAGCGGCATCTGAAGACCGCCTACGACATGACCCCCGAGGAATACCGCGCCAAGTGGGGCCTGTCGGCCGACTACCCGATGGTCGCTCCCGCCTACGCCCGCAAGCGCCAGGAGCTGGCCAAGCAGATCGGCCTCGGCCGCAAGCCCAAGGGCAAGTGAGCCCCGGCCCCCGCCGCCCGGTTGCACGGGCGCGGCAGGGGCGCTAAGGCAGAGCGCGGCGCGCGAGGGGCTCCCTCGCGCGCCGCGATGCGTTTGCGGCCCCCGCCCGGAGGCCCGCGAGCCGCGCAGGGCGACAAGCACGGTCCGGAGGCCCCCATGGCCAAGAAGCTGTTCGTGAAGACCTACGGCTGCCAGATGAACGTCTACGACTCCGAGCGGATGCTGGGCGTCATGGCGGCCGAAGGCTACGAAGCGACCGACCGGGCGGAGGAGGCGGACCTGATCCTCCTCAACACCTGCCACATCCGCGAGAAGGCCGCCGAGAAGGTCTATTCCGAGCTCGGCCGCCTGAAGCCCCTGAAGGAGGCGCGCCCCGATCTCAAGATCGGCGTCGCCGGCTGCGTCGCCCAGGCCGAGGGCGAGGAGATCCTGCGCCGCCAGCCCGCCGTCGACTTCGCCGTGGGCCCGCAGGCCTACCACCGCCTGCCGGCGCTGGTCGCGAAGGGCGGCGTCGACACCGAGTTCCCGCTCGAGGACAAGTTCCTCAAGATGCCGGCCGCGCCCCGCAGGCGCGCGCCCACCGCCTTCCTGACCGTGCAGGAGGGCTGCGACAAGTTCTGCGCCTTCTGCGTGGTCCCCTACACCCGCGGGGCCGAGGTCTCGCGCCCCGCCGCCCGCCTGCTGGGCGAGGCCCGGGCGCTGGCCGAACAGGGGGTGCGCGAGATCACGCTCCTGGGCCAGAACGTCAACGCCTACCACGGCGAGGGGCCGGAGGGGGGCGACTGGAGCCTCGCCCGCCTGCTGCGGGAGCTGGCCGGGATCGAGGGGATCGAGCGGCTGCGCTACACCACCTCGCATCCCAACGACATGAGCGACGACCTGATCGCGGCCCATGGCGAGCTGGAGAAACTGATGCCCTACCTGCACCTGCCGGTGCAGTCGGGCTCGGACCGGGTGCTGAAGGCGATGAACCGCCGCCACCGGGCCGACGATTACCTCCGCCTGATCGAGCGCATCCGCGCCGCCCGCCCCGACATCGCCCTCTCCGGCGACTTCATCGTCGGCTTCCCCGGCGAGACCGAGGCGGAGTTCGCCGACACGCTCGCCCTCGCCGAGGCGGTCGGCTACGGCTCCGCCTTCACCTTCAAGTATTCCTCCCGCCCCGGCACCCCTGCGGCGGGCGCCGGCGAGCAGGTGCCCGAGGCGGTGAAGGACGAGCGGCTCGCCCGGCTCAACGCCGTGATCTGGCGCGACCAGAAGGCCTTCCAGCAGTCGATGGTCGGCCGCCGCCTGCCGGTGCTGGTCGAGAAGGCCGGCCGGATGGAGGGACAGATGGTCGGCAAGAGCCCCTGGCTGCACGCGGTCCACTTCCAGGCGGCGCCCGAGACGGCGGGCCAGGTGGTCGAGGTCGACGTGGTGGAGAGCGGGCCGAACTCGCTCTCGGGGCGCCTCGCGGCCTGAGGGCGCGAGGCGCGGTCTACAGGCGCCCTGCGGGCGGGCTTGGCTGCGTCGCGCGTTCGAAGGGCGCTGCGAGAGAATGGCGAGGGCGGGAGCCTCCGGCGGGCTCCTCACTCACCAAAGAACAGGGCCCGCGCCTGTCCTCCGGAGCCGTCTCTCGCTGAAGATGCCTGAGCGACTCGGCCGGAGGGGGCAAGGACAAGCCGCGCATAGCGCGGTCGCTGCGCGATCCTTGACCCCTCCGGCCGAGTCGCTCTTTACGGCATCAGCGAGAGACGGCTCCGGAGAACAGGCGCTTCGCGAGGGCCGCAGGCGGGGCGCCGGGGTGCGCGGGGCCGGGGGCGGGCTTGACGCGGCGGGGCGGAGGGGGTAGAGGCGCGCCACCCAAATCCGCATGCGGGGTTCGGGCCGGTCGGGGAGACATCCCGGCAGGTCCTCCGGTTGGACGCCCGTCGGCGTCTGCACCCCCGCAGAGGCGAAAACCGGAAAGGACACGACGAACCATGGCCCTGCCTGAGTTCTCCCTTCGTCAGCTGCTCGAGTGCGGCGTTCACTTCGGCCACCAGACCCACCGCTGGAACCCGAAGATGGGCGCCTACATCTATGGCGAGCGCAACGGCATCCACATCATGGACCTGACGCAGACCGTCCCCCTGCTGGACGCCGCTCTGCTGGCCATCCGCGACACCGTCGCCAAAGGCGGCCGGGTCCTGTTCGTGGGCACCAAGCGCCAGGCGGCCCAGCCGCTGGCCGAGGCGGCCGAGCGCTGCGCCCAGTACTACATGAACCACCGCTGGCTCGGCGGCACGCTGACCAACTGGAAGACCGTCTCCAACTCGATCGAGCGCCTGCGCAAGCTGGACGAGATCTTCGAGGGCGGCGCCGAGGGCTTCACCAAGCGCGAGCGCCTGTCGCTGGAGCGTGAGCGCAACAAGCTCAACGCCTCGCTGGGCGGCATCCGCGAGATGGGCGGCGTCCCCGACCTGATCTTCGTGATCGACACCAACAAGGAAGACCTGGCCGTCGCCGAGGCGAACAAGCTGGGCATCCCGGTGGTGGCGGTGCTCGACACCAACTCGGACCCGACCGGCATCGCCTACCCGATCCCGGGCAACGACGACGCCTCGCGCGCCATCTCGCTCTACTGCGACCTGGCCTCGCGCGCCGCGCTCGACGGCATGGCGGCCGCGATGGGCGAGAGCGGCTTCGACCTCGGCGAGATGGAGGACCTCCCCGAGGAGGAGTTCGCCGCCGAGGACGCCCCCGCCGAGGGCGCCCAGGCCTGAGGCCTGACGCGGGCGCCCTGCGGGGCGCCCCTCCCCCCTTGCGGGGAACTATGACGCAAGCATGACGCCCGCGGCGCTTGACCGGCGCGGCGCGGGCGTGGACCCAAGCCCCCGGACGCCCGGGGCCGGCGCGCGGGATTCGCGCGAGGCCCCCTCCCGGGCGGCGCACGACGGACCAGGAGAGAGACGATGGCGATCACCGCTGCGATGGTGAAGGAGCTCCGCGACACGACCGGCGCGGGCATGATGGACGCGAAGAAGGCCCTCGTCGAGAACGACGGGAACATGGAGGCCGCGGTCGACTGGCTGCGCACCAAGGGTCTCGCCAAGGCCGCCAAGAAGTCCGGGCGCACCGCCGCCGAGGGCCTGGTGGCCGTCGCCTCCGGCGAGGGCGTGGGCGTCGCGGTCGAGGTCAACGCCGAGACCGACTTCGTGGCCCGCAACGCCGAGTTCCAGGAGATGGTCTCCAAGATCGCGCAGGCCGCGCTGGGCGCCTCGGACCTCGAGGGGCTGCTGGCCGCCGACCTGGGCGGCAAGTCCGTGCAGGACACCGTGACCGACAAGATCGCCACCATCGGCGAGAATATGTCGGTGCGCCGCATGGCGCGGCTGGAGGGCGACGTGGTCGCCTCCTACGTCCACAACGCCGCCGCCCCCTCGATGGGCAAGATCGGCGTGCTGGTGGCCCTGACCGGCTCGGACAAGGCCGCGATGGAGACGATCGGCAAGCAGGTCGCGATGCATGTCGCCGCCACCAACCCGGCCTCGCTGTCGGAGGCCGACCTGGATCCGGCGCTGGTCGAGCGCGAGAAGGCCGTCCTGACCGAGCAGGCCCGCGAGTCGGGCAAGCCCGACGCGGTGATCGAGAAGATGATCGTCGGCCGCCTGAACAAGTACTTCCAGGAGGTCTGCCTCCTGAAGCAGGCCTTCGTGATCAACCCCGACCTGACCGTCGAGAAGGCGGTGGCCGAGGCCGGCGCCGACATCAAGGTCGTGGGCTTCGCCCGCGTCGAGGTCGGCGAGGGCATCGAGAAGGAAGAGGAAGACTTCGCCGCCGAGGTCGCCAAGGCCGCCTCCGGCGCCTGAGCCGCCGCCTCATCCGGCACGAGACAGGGACCGCCCCGCGCAGCCGCGCGGGGCGGTTTCCGTTTCGGCCCCCTCCCCGCTCGTCCCCCTCCCGCCGCCCGGTTTCGACCGCCGCCGCGCCGGCGCCACGAAAACGCCGCGTGACAGCCGGCGTGGCCGCGTTACCATCGCGCCCATGATGACCAGAGCACTCCCCCTCCTGGCCGCCACGGCGGTCCTCGCCCTCTCCGCCTGCGCCCAGCAGGAGCCGCTCATGGCCCAGCCGGGCGGCGGGGCGCCCCAGGTGAACCGGCTTGCGAACGGCGCCTACACCGTGCGCTACGACAACGGCTGCATCGTCACCTACAACGAGAGCGGCCGCCGCTCCGGCTCGCAGGCCTGCCGCGCGGGCCAGGTGGACCGGGCCGACGCCGCGGTCCAGGCCGACGCCGACGACCGCGGCGGCGGCGGGCTGACCGTGAATCGTCATTCCAACGGCTCGGCCACGGTGACCTTCAACGACGGCTGCACGGTGACCTACAACCAGGACGGCCGCCGCTCCGGCTCGCGCAGCTGCCACCCCAAGCAGGTGGCCCGCGCCGACCGCGCCATCCAGAAGCGCAGCTGACCCTAGGCGAAGGCGCCCCCACGCCGGGCGCCTTCCCCAACGCCCGCCCCCGTCCCCCGCCCGCCCCGGACCCCGCCGCGAGCGCCTGTTCTCCGGAGCCGTCCGTCGCTGATGCCGATCAGAGCGACTCGCCCGCCCCGGTCAAGGATCGCGAAGCGACCCGCCGAAGGCGGGCTTGTCCTTGACCGGGG
>Ga0310345_10000893_pt1 | contig 36914 bp, 45 predicted proteins | sample HC15DNA20500_MG_FD_204667 | JGI IMG/M metagenome (GOLD analysis project Ga0310345, IMG submission 204667) | Marine microbial communities from station ALOHA, North Pacific Subtropical Gyre - HC15-DNA-20-500_MG | ecosystem: Environmental > Aquatic > Marine > Oceanic | place: Pacific Ocean: North... | reverse complement strand
GATGGTGGTACAGCTACTACAACTTTCAGGGCTGTCACGGATTGTATGAGCAATCCCGAGCAGAAAAGGTAAGAAAAATCGTCGAACAGGCTTACAAGAACTATAAGCCTACCTACCACATGGGCAACGGTCCGTGGGACGGGGCAGATGCAGAAGGCCACGGCGACGATCACTACCTGTCCATTGGTGGAGCGTGGGGGGAAGATAAAATAGACATCTGGTGTCAAGAAGAATACGGTAAAGAATATAGCAAGAGACAACGGCGTCCCACCTATTGTTAATTGTCCCTGCGGCAATTTTGGCCCACTTCGGTGGGCCTTTTTTTGGCAGAAGTAAAGCTAGAAGAAAAGCTACAGAACTTCCCATCATGATCACAGTGTGATCACAGTCCATGGTGCACGAACCTCCCATCTCCCATTGCGGTTCATGGTCCAGGAACTATGGTCCCATTGTGATCGGAGCTGTGGAGATGACAACCAGTTTACAGACCATGGTCCGCATATGACAACTCGTTTACAGAAAACCTTGCACCATGGTCCGTGGTGCGGGGGGTTGGGACCGATGTGAGTGTGATCGTGATCCAACTTAGTTCTATATAAGGGATCTACAAGATCAAATAATTATATTTCAAAAGATGTTTTGCGTGTTTTACCTCAACTGGGAGATCATACCAGCCCCGTACCACGGTCCACCCACTACAGTCCTATTACCTGCTCTTCAGCTAATAGGTCGCTAATAGGTTAGCCAATATCCACTCAAAAACGATCAACCTCTACTCCTCCAGACAAATGCCTATTAACCTATTAGCAAATTGCAGATATTTTACGAAAACAAAAAGTGTTTTTTCGCAGATCCCCTAATAGGGGCAACCATAATACTTTAGTCTCTCATCAGTTTCTTTGACTCTCTACGTTGTTTAGTCTCTCGGATTTTCCGTAATTTCTTAGACCCTTTTCTGGATAAGGAGTTTACTTCATGTTTAATTAGAGATTTGTTCATTTCAATTGTTTCCTTCAACTATTACGAATATCATCCGCGATTTCTGCCCGTATCTTAAACCATTTGGTCAGGTCTTTAATGGCTTCTTTCGTAGTGTTCCAGCCCCCCTCCTCAACCTCTTTAAGTGCTTCGTCAGGCTCCCAGCAATAATAAGGGATTTCCCATCCTCGGAAGCCCGTTGCCTTACTGTCGTCTGCCAGCGCGTCTCCTTCATGCTCACGGCTATAAGCCAAAATACCATCGGCTATTTGTTGCTTTGTTTCCACTTTATTCCTCCTTACTGTTCTATATTACCTACCGTATATTAAGTATAGGGGGGAACTTAGTCCTTCCCTAGGACAAATGCTATTACTCTTTAAACACTACTTTAACCGACTACCGTCCCACCGATCATCGACTAGCATCCCAGGCACATTCTCTAATTTTAAGCCTTTTACATGTTCACGATGAACGCCGTATACACGACACAGTACTTCTTTTTTTGGCTGTTTGGCGCTAGGCTTACTACGCCCATCGGCATAAAATTCACCCAAATACTTTAAACACACCAAAAGACTTATAGCTACACGGTCCCATTGCGGAACGGTTTTCACAATACCTATGTGTGTGATTTGGTACTTACGTTGCCACTCCCCTTCCTTGGCCAACACGGTTCCTACTTTAATGTTCTCAAATATGATGTACCTACTCATTGTTCGCTCCTCATTACTTATAACCGACTACCGTCCCACTTTTTATCAACACGATACCAGGTCAGCCACAGTTTTTTCTTCCCTGACAGTGACTTTACCACTTCTCTTTCTGGCTGTTTGGCACTAGGTTTACTACGCCCATCGGCATAAAATTCGCCCAAGTATTTTAAGCACACCACCACTTCTACCTCCCTAACTTCATATAGTTGTGCATCTTTAGGGCTAAAACTATCGGGCTTTATTACCATCCTCTCACTCAAACTCTGGTGATATTGCTCATCGGTCTGAGTAATGTGAGTTACGAGGTACTTACGTTGCCACGCGCCCTCTCTGCCCAGTACGGATCCTACTTTAATTTCCAACATGATATTGCTTGCTCCTTAGTTACTTACCGTATATTAAGTATAGGGGGCAACGCGGTCCTTCCCTAGGACAAGTGCTATTACTCTTTAGCTTTTACTCCTTAAAAATATATGGTCCTTGTCCAGAATATCGGTGTCTGATACTTCTTCAATTTCCGCCCCGTAAAATTCCCCGTTGCTGTCAAGAATTGTAACTGTCTGATTCTTAACATCTTCAGTAGATTTTTCTATGGCTTCGGCTAATTCTTTGTAGGTCATTTTCTAATACTCCTCTACTCGTCGTCTTATGTCCGAAAATCTTCATGTAGTAAATAGCGGTGTGCTGAGGCGACTGCTGCGTGTGCCTCATCGTTTCTGTCATAAACATCGTCAGGGTCTAGCCTCCCAAACACCTCAACAAGCTCGTCTTCGTCAAGGGCGCTAATCATCTCAATAATTTTAACAGCTAACCGGACCTTAGTGGATTCTCTGTAGATCAGTTTAGCCCTTTCCACAACCCCTATGAGCAAGCTTATATAGTGAGCGTCCACCGTTATCTTAAACCACTTCGGTCCAGGGGTAGTAAACGCAATAACTTTCTCAATTTCCTCAGGGGTAGCCCGCCTCAAGTCTAGCTTACTTACCTCACATAATTGGTCTTCTATTACCTGCATTTGATAATCGCTCTCGTCCCAGCCTAGCGATTTATACAACTCATCTTCAACTAGGCTACTGTTCCAGAAAAAAATATGAGAATGGTCACTAACCTTAGCTATACTGGCAGTTTTTTCCTCATTCATTGCTTGCTCCTTAATTACTTACCGTATAGTAATACTAAGGTAGAATTTAGTGCTTACCTAGCACAGGTGCTATTACTCTTTAGGCACAGGCTTAAAACTTTCTCGGTACTCTTCGAGAGCATCATATATAACTGAAGACAGCTCCTTCTCACTAATTTTACCCGCTGTGTGACGTAGGATTTCCGCCACCTTTTTAGCAACGTAGTCGGTTACTCCTGTTTTGCTTGGCGTGGTGTCGAAGGTATACCGCTTAGCGTGATCGTAGGAGTCGTCGGCGTACTCATCGAGATCTATACACAGTTCTACGCCTAGTAATTTCTCAATAGCGTCGCCACAGGCACAGTGGACATCTGGCCCGTCGGCTAGGCCCGCGTCTTCCGGCCCTTCCCCAATATCTAGGTGATATTTGACATAATACCCCGTAGCATAGTCCTCCCCCATGTCCTCATATTTTTCGGCCGCTTCCTTAGTTCCCACAAAATAAATCCCATCCTCCTCCTCCATCTCTTTAAGTATTTGAGGACTTGACTCGGGACCACCTAATAAATGAACAAGGTCAATAGTGCTCTGATAGTCCATTTTTGGCTTTTTGTTATTTTCTCGAGTATCCATTAGTCTTGACATTTCCTTCTTCTCCCTAGTTATTTACCGTATAGTAATAATAAGGTAGAGCGCGGTCCTTCCCTAGCACAACTCCTTATTTAACTTAGTAAAAAAAGGAGGATTGCCCTAAGGCAATCCCCCCAATGCCAAGTTGCGGTCTGCGGTAAGTATCCTAGACTTGGCGCTAGGTGTTCTTTAGGCGTAGTAGTGCTTCTTTCTCCTCTTTCATAATTTCCTTTATTCGGGGTCTGCGAGTTTGCCGCGCCCGCCACTCTCGAGTGGTAAGGGCGATGGCCATAGTATTACCCCATCCCGACGTCGTAGCCCATGTAGGATTTCTATCCCACGGCACTCTCTTACCCTGCTCCTTTCTGGCCAGGACGTAACGGGCGGCAAATCGGGTAGCTTCGTCGGTGCCTCCTGGGTGCTCCGCACTTATCCCATGCCACCTTCGCAAGGGCGATGGGTCTAGCTGGGAGGCGTGCACTGGGTGGGGCAATACTCCTGTCTGCTCTTTGATAGTCATCTTTTTTCCTTAATTGCTTAACCTACTAACTAATATAGTTTAAGGTAGAACGTAGTGCCCCCCTAGGACAGGTGTTATTTCTCCCTAACTTCACCATGCGGTAGCCACCTCTTTACATCAAGGTTGTAAGTTAAGTCAAATCTTAGTAATACACTCTCAACAAGCCTCCACTGTTTATCATGACAACAGGTAAGGATGTAACTGTAGCGTTCAGTTTCGGCCTTGTATACTTGGGTTACTTCTTGACAGTCTACGTTCTGCGGCGGCATGTGGGTAGGATCTCCCCCGAGCAGCTTAAACTTTGGCCCCCGTTGCCCCTTCTTCACCTCAGGAAAGAGCGGGGTAAAATTCGTAAGGTATAGGTCTTCCTCTAGCACGTCAAAATCAAGCTCTTGCTCATCGGTGGTGTAATCAACCCCTTTACCAATCGGGAGCCACGTAGGGGAGTTTTGGCTGTTGTTAGTAGTCATGTTTATTGTTCATTCCTTAATTACTTACCTATACTTATATTAAGGTAGAACGCGGTCCTTCCCTAGGACAGGTGCTATTATTCTTTTACTCTGACAATTTGGCAATTATTTTTCTTTGCCCATGGGGTGATTTGCAAAAAAATATTCCCATTAAAATAAGTTCTACCCCAAAAACCATAGTCATCCCAAACCCCACCATATAAAAGGTGTGATAGTAGGCAATCAGATAGTCCATAACAACCACAAAGCCACAGGCGCTAGCCCCTAGAAGAATCAAAAAGGAGCCCAGCACAGGACGGTACTTTAGCACAACTTCGGACTGTTCCACCGCATCTATGAACCAAAGCGCAAAGACAAAAACCATCAGTGCCGCTACAGTACCCACTCCCAGTATGACAAGTATTAAGTTCATAGCCACCAAAGTAAAGTTAGAAGAAAAGCTACAGAAACTGCCACTCAACTAAGCGTGGCAAGCGTTTCTGCTCCTCTTTTTTTCCTAACCCCCATGGGCACAAAGAGCGCCCGTATTGCTCGATGGTAGAGGTTCGTCAAATCCTCTATAGCAAGCAACTGTACTGCTCTAGCCCTTATTGCCGCTACTGAATCTCCCTTAAACTTAGCGTCCACAGGACCGAGGTTAGGGTTGAGATTTCCTAAGACAGAAAACTTATGTTCAAATTTGTCAATTACCTTAAAATAATCCTCGTCTGTCTTCCCCCTTTTCAGGTATACCCTAAAATAAGGGATTACTTTTTTTGCGTGAGTGGGGTCTTCTAAGACCGCTTCACACGTTACCCAGTGCATAGGGTGATTTATATCTACACAGCAGTCTGGGATTTTCCTCGGTTCTTTTGGCAATATTTTTTGCACTATTGCGTGAATATCTTCGTCTCTCCTTCTTAACCTAGTCATCAAGGACATTTTTTTCCCCCTGTTTACTTACCTAGTAAGTATATAATAAGGTAGAACGCCGTCCTTCCCTAGCACAAGTGGTTAAAAAGCCCCCAACATAAGTAAGAGAAATATCAGCACCACTAAGCCTATCTGCATGGTGATAATCTCGGGTGTGAGTTTCATTTTGATTTCTCCTATTTAATACGCCAAATTCTAGTGCCCACTACGCCCTTACCACCGCTATTTTGCTGTGACCACTCCCGTTGTGCAAACTTACGTTTATGCTTCCCTGACAAATAATTTAACATCGCCCCTACGGAAACTCGTAGAGTCGCCCGTGCGAGCCCTTTAGGATCGGGGGTAAAAAAACTATCTCCCACCCCTAATTCCATTACTCTACAGCTAAAATCTGACCATTTTGTACGCGGTACTATAACATTTTTCTCTATGGGTCCAGGACGTAGCTTAGTTGTTATTTGCTTCCTTTGTTTCCTTGGTTTCTTCACTTTTAGTCTCCTCTTTACTAGTTCTCCAACAGTTGGACATTGCCCCGTAGGGCGTTATTTTAGGACTGCACTCGTCGCAGATAAAGTCCCACACATACTCCCAGTCATCGGGTTCGCTAATGCTTACTATATTTTCTAGTACTTGATCGTAATAAGGATTAGCCCCCGTCCCAAAACAGAGCACTAAGCTCTCAGACTGAGGGGGTTTCTCCTTGTCGTAGTATTCTTTCATTTCGCCTACGCCTAGTTCAGACCCTATTGAGTAGCATCGCCGCTTGTCCTTCTGCAGTACCCCGAAGGACGGTAAGTACGGGGCAGGGTCTTTATCCTGTAGCTGACGGATCAGTATGTCAAGGTATTCGTAAAGGTTACGTTCCTCCTCAAAAAACCTTTGCGCACCTTCACGGGTGAGCTCTATAAATTCGTAACCCTGAGTCTCCTCCGTGACAATGGTGAGGAGTGGGAGGTAGCACGCCCCCGTTGTTGGGGGAAAGGTATCCTTGTTAAAACGTAACCCTTCGGGATCCAGAAAAATCCCGCCCCCCTCAGACGAGATATAACTACCCGCAGGGTCAAGGTTGTGATATTCCACAATGTAAAATTCATTGTACTGCGCAGCGGTAAACTTCCCTATCGCACCCGATTGATGAGGGACTTCTGCCCTCATTGTTTTCTCGAGCGGGGCTAAGTACTCCGCAAAATTCCTTAATACATTGTCCATTAGTTTTGTTCCCTTTACTTACTTACCCTTATAGTTTAAGGGGGAAGGCGGTCCTTCCCTAGGACAATTGGTAATATTGCGGCCCCATTGTGCCACGGGCGGAGGCCTAGTCCCATCGAGAGTCACGTCGGGAGCAGTCGGGGCAGTGGTAGAGTACGTCGTCGTCGGAGTCTTCGTATTCTTTTTCTAATTCTTTTTCAGAAAGGTTAAAATGCTTTCCACACTCGTAACAGCACGGGCGGTCCTCGGGGTCTAGGCGGCGTTCAAGCGGATACAGCGACATACTGATTCCTCAAGTCCCAGAGCGGATCGTTAAATTCGGTGGCAGTGGTGCTGCCGTGTACATCCTCTACGATAGTCCACCCAAAACTGGCCCACCGATCGTCCCCCACTACCTGATAACCCTCGGGTGTCCAGTACGAGCTGTCCTTACAGGTTTCCAACAGCACGGTCCGTAGACCCCGCGTAATGTGTGGGTTGTGCTCGTCGTAAAAGTGGTCTTCCATTGCCGCAGCGGCTTCCGTATTGGCGGGGTAACACTGTTGATGCCGGAGCATATCGATGGGGAAAATCCCCTTACCCCTTACTTGAAATCTAATCATGTGCATGGCTGGGTTCCCTTATATAACTACTTGAAAGAACGGGGCTAGGTTTTACCCTAGCCCCTACCCAGAAGCGATGAGCCTTCACTTCGGGGTGAACGTTACGTAATCCACATATCCAGCTCACCGCTCCCGTATTCCTAGCTATTAACTTATAAGTAAAGTATAAGGGGGAACGCCGTCCTTCCCTAGCACCATTGCTATTATTCTACTTAGACCTCTTCTATGTCCGTAATTTCGTGGTCCTCAAAATCAGTAGGCTCTAGACAGTATTTGTCTTCAAGCACTTGGTCACTTGCCTGCTCTTCGGTATAGGCTTTTACTTCTTCAGTGCCGGAACACGTCGCTGACCAGCTTACTTCGTAGGTCTTTTCCTGTGGGCCTACGTCTTCCAGGTCGTCGATTACGCTAATAACGTGAGCTAGGGCAAGCCCGTGTTGCTTGATGTCCCTACCCCCTAGGTTGCCCGACGCTTCGTTAGCGAGGTCTGTGTAGTCTCTCCAGAATTTTAATAAATTCAGTGCATTAACTACGGCTAGTTTGACCTTTGTTTCTTCCATGTGGGGTAACTCCCACCAATCTACATCGCTGTCCTGGGACAGTAGTTTTTTACATTCTAGCATCTTTGTTGCTCCTTCCTTAGGCGGTTAACGTAATATATAGTAAAGTAGATTAAATTCCTTCCTTAGCATTTTGGGTAAATACTTTAAGAAAAAAGCCCAGCGACACACTTCCTGCACCGCTGGGCTTATGGGGAAAAGAGTCTACGACTGTAACGTCATGAACCCTTTGTCAACGTCATAGCGAATGTCACGAGCGTCCACTAAACGAGTGGCCAGTGCATCGCGCACGGTTTTCCCGTTTAGAGTTAAGTGTCGCTCGGCATTGCCGGCAGCTCGTGCCACTTTACCAGTATTGTTGATAAGCGTAGCATCGAGATCCAATCCGCCACCGTTGATTTTCTTTTCAGTAGCGGTCTTTGCTAGTTCTACTAAGGGTTGCTTAGCAGTCTTAGCGGTTGCAGTCTTTTGACTGACTTTTCTGGGCTTACTGGCTGTAGTAGATTTAGCCATTGGTTTCCCTCCTGTTTTAGGTCAACACCGCGTTAACCTTTCTAACTTTAATAGTATAAGTGCAGTAAAGTAGAAGTAAATACATAATCCAAATATTGTTATAACTTCCTACTGAACGAACGTGACAACCCCCTACCCACCGGAATATTACGGGGGCTGCTGTTGGCTAGTCGTAGTGCGTTGGAGTATTTACCTCTGGTGCGGCTGTTCATTTTTTCTAATAATTTTTCCACTGCTGCTTTTACATCTTCTTTTTTACCCTGTCGCCAGCCCACTACGTTATACGCCGTGCCGGTAATTTCGTACCTGTACCACTTATCGCGAAGTTGGTTTTTTTGGGGCGTGTGGGTTTCGGGAGGGTCGCTAGGCTCAAGGGATTTTAAGTAATATAGATTCATTAGACTAAGAGGAGTGCTCTACCTTATCAATATTGTAAAAAGTCATAGCATGAAGTCTATTCTCACGGTCGTATAGGTCACGCAGGTATTTTGCTCGACTTTTATAAGTAACATTTGTCGTAAGACCAATGTGCCGGTAGACATCTTCCGGTTTTACATGACGCGTCTTTGAAATCAAATAAGGATTAAGTAACATGCGGAGATAAAACTCTCGCCAATTTTTCTTGGTAATACTGTGCATACTCACTGATAAAGTGGCCCAGACGAGGGCTTCTGTCTCCGGTTTGAGAGTTGTATGTTCTTTTTGCTTACCCTTTTCTTCGTAAAATTTACCCGTACCCGTCCAGCAGACGTGTTTGTATCCTTCAATTTTGTCCACTCGCCAATCTAAAGACATATTCAATTCCCCTCAGAAAAACAGTCCCTTTAAGATTAAAATAATTAATAAAAGCAATACCCACGCCCCTACTTGTTTAAGTCGTTCCATGGCTCGTTAGTGTGGCTATTTGTTTCGCCATCATTTCAGCATCGCTTAGTTGTATATTCAAACTTTCCGACAATCTACGAGGTAGCACTCTAGTGTCATTACAGACCTGACAGCACTGCCCCTTTGCCACGGGGAGTGCGTTGTGTCCGTGAGTCCAGAAGACTTCTCCCTCGGGTGTTTTCTGGTGTTCTATATCTCCGTCACAGATGACGCAGGTTTCAATTTCATGAGTTTTGTCGACCATACAGTTTTCCCCTTATAGTAAATTAGTAACATCAAAATTTTCCGCAACGAGCGGGACACTCTTTTTCTTAGAGACTTCTTCCTTTTCCTTTAGCAAAAGGCACAACGACAGTGCTCGCGTAAACGCTTCTTTTGATTCTTGGGCGCGTCCCACATTTAACATTATTAACCCAAACTGGATTTGAAACTCTATTTCTGCACCAAATGTTTTTTCTTCCATTTTCCTCTCCCTATGCGCTAGTAACTACTTAATTAGTATTACGGTGATGGGGTTTCTTCGCTAGGACAACTGCGTTTATTCCTTTAAACCTCGTCATCCTCGGTCAAGGTGCCGTTAAAGTGTTCCTCTTCGTCTTGAAAGCGCCACTCAAAGGACAGGTATTCACTAAACTCGGGCGGTGTTAAGTAGTCCCGTAGGGCAGTAAATATAGGCCGTGGCTCCATCCAAGCCGTCAACATCGTGTAGACTATTTGCTGTGGGTCGGGTACGTTAGCAAAAAGCACTGAGGATTTGCCTAAGGTCAAAGTCTTTACCGGACTAATACAATACTCCACGTCGTAGGCGTTCCACTTAGTCCCCCACCGCTTACAGGCCCAATCATACCAGTACACCTCGCCGTGCTCTCGCTCTAGGCGGCGTAAAGTAAAGATATCGTGACAGTTCTCCTTTACCCACTCCGTAGGGGGAAAGTCAAGAATGTAGTTTGTCGTATCTTTAGGGGTTTTACGGTCCTGTAGCCACTTTTTTTGAGAGTAGTAGTATTTTTGATTGCCTGTGGTGACTGAGTTTGTGTCCTCTATTTCCTCCGGCATGGGCACTAGGCTATTAAAATCAAACATTGACTTTGGGCCTTTTAGGTGTTCTACGAGTTTTTCTATGTCCTCTTTACCAGACCAGATAGTTAATTCGTTCTTACAGTGATTAGGCATTCATCCTCCTTGTTACGCGCTATACTTTAATATAGTAAGTTTAACCCCGATTAAATTCATTCCTTAGCACCACTGCTATTGATCATATTTACCCCTTTGCCAACCACCTAGGATATATATGGCGTCCCACCTTTGGTAATTACCTTTTTTGATGTCTTTTTGTCTTTTGATCCAACGGGCTTTCGCTTGTTTACGAACGTCGGGGTGAGCGTGCAGTAATTCCTCGTATATAATGGCGGTAACTCTTCGAGAATCCTCTACTACCATCCTGTTATCTTCATAAACTTCGGCCATGGCTAGAATAGAAGGGTCTATATGTAAAGGCAGTAGCCCATTATCCAGCTCGCCGTCGCCTTCAAGTTGAGTGAAACGTACAGGATTTTTATATTCTTGTTGTAGATTGCGCCTATTTTGATTTACGCACTCTTTTGAACAAAATTTATTATTACGACCTTGTCTAAGTCTAATGAATTCTTCATCACATTGTGAGCAGATTTTTACTTGAGGATGAGGGGGCATATTAGTCCATAATATAGTTTCTATAGTCATGGATCGTCAATTAAAACGTCTTCTAACTTACCGTCTTTATTCATTTTTATAGAGTGGGCGAGTCTTTTCTCATAGAATTGATCAAAGACTTTTCGTACTTCTGAGAGAGGGTGAATTTTTTCGCTACAGGTGCCGCGTTCTACGCAATATGTCGCAAACCACGCATTAAAATTTTCTTCGTAAGACTCAGTGCTATTGTACTTAAAAACTACCACAGGCTCCTCCGTTCCACTTACCCTACTTATTTATATTATAAAGGTAGAAGTAAATAAAAGTAAAGGAGCAATGTAAAGTAACTAATCAGGTATTTTAAGTTCACCTTCAATTAAAGTGCCACGGGGGAGAATGCCATCGGTTTCGTAGTAAAGTTCTTTCATTCTTCGTAGAACTTCGTCCTTAGACATAGTGTCTACTCTATTAACAATCAACTCACTGCGATTGATGTAGAGGCCTGCTGCACGGCCTCGGGCAATTTCAGCTGTTACCGCTGCGGACCACGCACCATTGCGCACTGCCCCGTCCCGAAGGTCTTTTAAATCAACTAGGTGGGTTCCTAGGGACAGTACGACGTTGTCGGCGGCTTTGGTTTGCAAATCATGGATACGATTTTGTATATTAGGATTAGATTTGCTCGTAAGCATCGTACCAGCACGGCCCGCGTTTTTGGAGCTGTAGCCTGCTTGTTTAGCAGCATCTATTTTCTTCATACCCTTGGCCACATTTTGTGCAAATTTTTCTTGCTTAGCGGTGAGCTTTTTCTCAGTCAAGCTGTTCTCCACACCCGTAAGCACCAGCCTTCTTTCTCCTCCACTTTACGGGTCACAAAGTCCTTATTGTTCCTACGCCCGTAATTACACACCGCCACTCTTAGACGCTGAGCAGTTTCAGGTTCAAAGAGGATGCTAAAGCTGTCCCCTTTTTCCATTTTGTGTAGATTGTACTTATTGTTACGAGGAACGATAGAAGGAATAGGAATTGACTGATCGAACATTTGTTACCTCCACGGTTTAATATATATATTAACTTTACTTTACTTCAGGGCTTGCGTAAAGGACGATAGCTTAAAAAATTTGCAAGAAATTTTTGGCCGTTTTAGAGTTAAAAAGGTTTTTAACTAGGTAGAGTGGGGTTGGGGGGCTTTGCATTTACGGTGGACTAGGTTATTCTAAGGGGGGTGGCCCTACCCTAGAGGGTAGGTTAAGGGACGCTCCAGTACGCTTAAATTAGCGCACAATATTCCAATCTTCCTTGAAAAGACAATAGTGTAAGTGTTCATCGTCGGTTTCGTACATAAACTGAGTTGATAAAATACATATCACTGTTCCCTCATTTACACGATCTAATTCAATTTGTTCGTGTTTAATTTTATCCCCCACCTTAGGTTTTTTCATGGTCAGAGTAAAGGATTAATGCAAAGTTTTGTCAGGGGTAAGGGATTCTGTATACAGAAGAAAGGCACTTTCAATGGCTTCTGAAAATCCTTTTTTAAGTGTTTCTTCAGTTAGTTCTTTTTCAGTTAGTTGGGGATAGAGAATAATAGCGGCTTTTACTGCAGCAAAGACCAACGCCCCCGCGAGTAGATGCGGGGGGAACCCACACCTACTCGCCACTTCACCTGACTCTTTAGCTAGCATTTCGGCTAACACAATGGTAAGATGGTTCAGGTTTTCTACGTCCATCTACGCTGCCTTAGCATACTCAATGGCTTTAGTCATGGCTCGTCGTTTTAACGAGGCACGATTTCCAAACCATGCATTGTGGAGTGACGCGTCTCGGTCACGTCCCCATTTATGGTCAACCACAAAGGTAACGGCATTCATCGCTCCCCACCACGTCCCTTTAGAGGACTTCATCTTTGCTCCTGGCTGCTCTTCAATAGCCTGATAGACCGTAGAGGGAACACGCTTAAACTCATCAAGCATTGACTGCCGAGTGGCTATAGCTTTTACCTCTGACATTTTTTCTATCTCTTCCTGGGCTACTACTAGCTCTGGTTGAAATAAATCCGCTATGTAGGTAACAACGGTGTCGTTGGTAAATTTCTTAGAGCTAAGAAACTCCGCACTCTCCTTAAACTCAGTCATACGCTCACCTGCTAGACCGAGGGCTTCCTCGGCAGCGGTAAACACATATTGGTCTAAAGCCTTAACGTGCGGCATTTTAAAAGCCCCTTGGGTAGCTCCCCCTAGAGCCATGGACAGAGTGTTGTTACACACCACGCGGACAGGGGTCCACCTTGTCTCATTGGCCTTGCCCCATCTATGAGAGACGCTTACTAATAAATAGCCTAGTATGCGGTCATCTCCTGGGAGGGTAAAGTCCTTATTAACATTAGCTAACCCCCAAATTTGCTCACCACCCTTAAGTGACCCTGCGGTTTCCATCTTCATATGCCCAGCTTCAGTAAACTTTTTAAAGAATTCAAAAGCCTCGGCATTTTGAGTAGGAATAAACCTAGACCCACAAGGGCCAAAGGTCTTATTGTCACTGTCACGGGTCAAGACAAAGTAGTCAGGGACGGCTATAAGTTCGTCCGAGGCCGCTACGTCTGGGTCAGCGTGGGTGAATAAATGCCTTTTACTGACTGTCCAATCAAGGCCAGCAGCAATGAGCATTTCTTGCGGGGAAAGGGTGTCATCAACCTGTACCCCCAGCCCATGCCAAGGGGTTTCCCCTGCATAGGCCATCGTTTCCACAGCATGCGCCATGTCTTTCTCCTTTAAGTAATAGCGAGTCGCGGAGTGCTTCTCTAAAACTATTAACCTTAATAATATAGTAGGGGGGTAGGGAGTATAGCATAATCTTAAAGATTATTAACAAGAATCTCCAGCCAACCTTCAAAGGGTAAAACAACAGTTTTATTATTGTCGGGCTCTTCTATTTCCCAATGATAATTTGTAAGAACATGTCTAGGAATACACACCCGAATGGGTTGGTGGTTGTACTTCCAAATCAGAACAGGAGTTTTACCTCCACAAGCTGACACTACCTGAGCCCACCAATCTTCCTTATACCAGTTACCCGAGGCATACCGCTTACATTCAATTGTGTGATTAGGAATGTCAAGATCTCCTAATTCTTTCTCTTGATATTGTTCCAAGTTTCTTTTACACTTAAAGTCAATATCATTTTTCTTAAAAAACTCATTTAAGAGCTTGGCGATATGGCGTTCAAAGGCAGCTCCTTTATTTCTTGAATTTATCATTTTATCTTTATCAGTCTTATATTGTTTAACTTTAGCCACTCTCTCATCATCCTGTTAAGTTCCCTAGAGTTTGCGTCTACATGTTCTGCCTTAAAACTTTCATAAGCCTTATTATATGATCTTAAACCCTTGTAGTAGTCACTATTCCCGAGCCTACAGTATCGTATAATTTGCCAGACCCGTTGCTTAGAAATATCATGCTTGTTTCCTATGTCCTCAAGAGTTGTGTGACTATTAACATAGGTCATGTAGATATTAAAGTACAGCGTTTTTAAATCAGTTCTCTTCACTGAAGTACTTCTCATATTGTACTACTTCTCCCCAACTTTCCCCCACTTCAGCATCTACTTTATTGGGAACCTTTAGTTCAATGCAGTTTTTCATTATTTCTATTACCTTTTCACATTCCTTTTTATCCTGTACAGAGATATTTAACTCATCATGTACTTGAGTATGGGCCAGAATTCCTTCTTCATATAGGTCTAACATAGCTTTCTTAGTCATGTCGGCAGCGGAGCCTTGTATAAGTCTATTCATAGCTTTGTAGGTATAGGCTCTTTTTAATTCAGTACCGTAGCACTCTACTGCCTCTTTAAAGGGGTAGGGAGTAGCTCTACGATCCAAGGGTTCATATAAATTAAATCTACACTTACGCCCTAGAATTGTCTTAACATATCCTCTGTTAGCTCCTATACGGGCGGTAGAGTCTCTTAGCCCGCGTATAAAGGGAACCCTTTGATGATATTGATTGAACAGTAGCTCGGCCTCCTCTACGCTAATCCCTAGTTGTTTTGTAAGTTTGTCCTTACCCATCCCATAGCTTAGACCTAGGTTGATGGTTTTAGCCTCCTTGCGGCCTATGTTAGCCATATCAGCCACTATTTGATGGAAGTCAGCGTTTTCATCTTTGTAGTCTTTTGCTGCTTCCTCGGCCCCGTCTTGTTGAGTAAGTACAGAATAGTGCACAGTGAGCCTAGGTTCTTGTTGGGAATAATCAAAACAGCCCCAGTGAGATCCTTCCTCGGGTATAAATAGGCTGCGTATAAGAGGACCGATAAGAGGATCTCTTGCAGGAACTTGTTGTAGGTTGGGTCTGGAGCAGCTGAACCTCCCCGTAACTGTTCCTCCGTTATCTGACCTCAAAGGATGAAGTTCCCCGTGTATCCTCCCATCTACTAAATGCTCTAGTATCATTTTGTCTATAAAGGTGGTTCGGGCTTTGTTAAATTTTCTGGCTTTTGCTATGGCGAGGGGGAGTTTATGGTCATGGTTTTCTAACCAAGTAGCCACAAAACTAGGGGCATCTATCTTAGGGGTTCGGGGGTAGTCTAGACCTGCTCTGTCGAAAACTTGAGCTAGAGACTGCGCTGCCCACAGGTCAGGTTCAATTCCGTACCATCTCTTTATTTCCTTAGTGATTTTTCTTTCTTCGTTGTGTAGTTTTTTCTTAACCTGTTGTGCTTTGTCTGTGTCTATTCGTACCCCTCTTCTTCTCATATCTATCAGTAGGGGGATTAAAGACCTTTCCACATTATATATTTCACTAACGTCTTCTCTTTCAAGACCTTGCTTTAAAATTTGCCAAAGTCGGTAGGTTAAATCTGCGTCCTGTTCGGCGTAGTTTCCTACATACTCAGGGGGAAGTTTGTACATTTCAGATTTACTGTCTACTCCAAAAGCATGCGCTGCTTCTGCTAGAATAGACTCGTCTTTTTTCTCACCTACATAAGTTTTGCCTAGGTTATTAAGGGAGTAGCTGCGTTCGTTTTCATTCAAGAGAGGAGCGGCCATCATAGTGTCGTGAATGGCACCATTGATCTTAAACCCCTCTGCCGTTAGCCAACCTACGTCGTACTGAGCATTGTGAAAGATTTTAGCGTTGCTTGAATTTAATTGCTTCTGTAGCCAGCGATACACTACTTCTTTGTCTAGGTTGGCCCCCAATTGATGAGCCACAGGAAAGTACCCTTTCCATCCCTCAGTAGCTACAGCAATACCTATAATGTAGCCTCTTTCCTTAAAAGCCCATCCTGGTCCATGAGTTTTAAGCCAAGGGTCACAGGTTTCTAAATCAATCGCTATTTCTTTTTGCCCTATTAGGTCGGGAAGAGAAAAAGGAGGATTCCAATCGGCCTCGGGCGCGAGGAGTGTTGTCTGAGTCATGTTAATAAGCGGCCTCTTTGCACATTTTCTCTTTCCCAAAGTAACACCACTTACACTTAAACTTAGAGGGTGCAGCAGGGAACTCTGTTGCAGTAGTCATGGCGACAGCCTTTTCGTTCAGTTTTTCTTGTTTTATTTTAATACTTTCAGGTGTGTAGATGTAACGGTCTATTTTTCCATGGTCTAAGTACCACATTTCCGTGGTAATACTTTCTAATTCTGGGTAACGCTTGAGAGCGATAGCCGCGTACAGCTCACATTGCGTTTTATGTGCTTCTTGATTGCCGTCGTATCGGCCAGTTTTAAAGTCAATGACTCGTGCCTCTTTAGACGACCCCTCTTCATACACAAAAGCGTCCACTTTAGCCCTACCCCAAGTATCTTCTTCAAACCACCCCGTCTTTTCCCACTCCGTGGTGATAGCCCAGTCACTTTCACAGATAACATGACCATATAGGTACAGATTTTTTAGGGCAATAAAGGCTTCTTCAAAGTCCTGAAGCTGAGGAGGGGTTGCCCCTAGGTTGCCTCGGATAAAGTTTTCACAGAGTTTGTGTATATCTTTACCCCTGTCCATGGCAGGGCTTGTAGGTTCTTTTATCTTTTTTATAAATTTGAATTCTGCCTGTTTGGGGCAACGTTCAAAGCAACTTAAACGACTATAGGACCATTGTCTTATCATGATATTTCCTTATCGTTAATTCGAGCTAACCACTCCCAGCACGCCTTTCTCCAATCGCTAGCTGCACAACCTTGAATTTCAACCATAGCTTCTTCGGCTTTACCTGTTTTGTGCAACCACCAAGTATCCTGTATCGGAACGGCTACCTTATTAAAGAAATCATCATGAAAACTATTGTCCCACCTATGGGTGTCAAAGGGGTGTCTCCTCATAAAGGCACTACAGTCTAGAGTCCATTTTTCAAGGTCAGTGTTGATCATGGGGTAGGGGGCGACTTCTTCTCTTGTGTAGGGGTTGAATTCCTTAAGGGTTCTTTGTGCGTAAAAGTCAAGAGCGTCTCGGGCGAGAAATTTTTCTAATAATTCCTCATATATTTCTTTATAGGCATGGTAGCTGTCACTTACTTGGTAATAAATACCCACAGGCACTCCCACACAAGTAGCCACATACTCTTGTAACATCGACAAATGAACTGCGTTAGCCCCATAAGCTCCCCAGATAATATCATTAGAGCGATTAGACACGGTCATTTGTAAGCAGCCCTCGTGGTCTATTTTAAAATATATACAGGTATTACAGGGGACATCTTTGCCATCTGGTTTATCTAAGTCCACTGTGGGATCCCACATCTGTAAGACACAACGCCTGTCGTGGGGGTCTTTTTCAAGTGTATTTATAATGATTCCTATTTGGTCAAAGTCAAAATGATGTCTCCACCGCCACCCATAGGCTCCGTGTATGGTGGAACCGTCGTCACTATATTCCACCATTCTTTTATTATAAGTTTGAACAAATCCGAGATCCTTACGCCCCTCTAACATCCACAACCCTTCCATAAAGTGAAAGAAAGGGTTCGCATTTCGCTCTGGCCAGAATAAAACTCTCTCCGTGGGCTTAAGATAAACAGTGGTTATGGGGGTGGAGGCTTCGTAGACTGCACCGTTTCTGCTTTCTACAATATTCCCTATACTTAATAAATCAATACCGCGTAGCAGAGCGTCGTGTACGTTTCTAACATTAATTGTCTGCATTTTCAATCCCTTCTTTAAAAGCCTTTTTCCACTCCACTCTTACGTCTTTTCTAAGCTCCCCGTCCCACGCTGTTTTAGTTACCTTCTCCACCACCCTGACACAGGTAGGGTGCAGCGCGGCCAATTTCTCAGCCCCCGCAGACTGTACTTCCATAGTTCTCCACTCACTACACCCTCCGCTAGCGTTAGATGTTTTTTGACCCTGTGCGTAGTAATAACTAACGGAACAAGCCTTACCTCTGCGCAATAATTGTAGAGCAATATCAAAGTCTTCCATAATTTCTGTCCTAGCCCACTCTATGTCTTTTGGAAAGCGGTCTAAGTCGTAGGCCAATACTCTCATGTATCTTGTATTTCTTACTCTGAGAGCTTCTACTCGGTTATTACCTTCCCGAGCACTGATTCCACAATGAGCGTAGCCTTGGTCCATCCACTCATCTAATAAACCAAACAAAGCCCCGTATTCTTCTGTCTCTAAGTACCTTAAGTGCCAATCAGTAGGGCTTTTACGAATGTAGAATCGTAAATCATCATCTAACATAACTATGCGAGGATCATCAGTGTTGTCTACTATGTATTTTCTTTTAGGAGAAATTCCTTTTATAGAACTTGGGACAACCATTTTAGGAGTGTCGTGCTGTGTGTATAAGTCTTTTTCATCTTCGTCTACGACTAAGACTACCTCTTTTTTCATTTCCTTGGGAAAGTGTTTAAGAGTCTCTTGATTAAAGGTTCTTCCCCTTGTGGGGATATAGATTCTCATGTCTCGTCCCCCTTCTTAAGTGATTCATCTATTAAGTGTGGGTGTCGCTTGGTGATTGCTATAAGCATGTAGGCCTCAACTAAAAATAAGTACCGACGAAGGTCTCTAATATCATCTAGAATACCTGTATCGGAACTGTCTATTTGAATTGTGCTGAAGATATCGTAGGAGTCTTTTTTAGCCCCAAATTCTATTCGATCCCACTTACGGGCTAGCATCATAAAGGCTCCTACTCCCCCGCGCTTGAGCCAACTATCGCCATAGTATTTCTCAGCTTTCTTTAGCTTAGCAATATCTATCTGGGTTAGCTTTTCAATTTGTTCAAAGTCAGCGGGAACCACGTTTGCTCCTTGGTCTGTATTTAGATCTTGGTCGTCCTTGACCTAACCTAGCTCGTTCGTATTTGTCAAATTCACAGAGACAATGCTCTATGTCTCTCATCTCTAAGGCAGGGACATGCTCTTGTAGATAGTCAGGGGAAAGTTCAAGTAACTCTATCATCTCTGTGTTAAAGTGATTCTTAGAACGAGTAGTCCAGCTGAGTTTTCTACCATGTATTCTGTTGAGTCCGCGTTTAGCTCCTGGGCCAGCATTAGCCCACGTCATAATATCTTGGGCTTGTTGAAGGTGTTTAGTATGACGTAGGTCGGTGACTACTTCATAAGCCATAAACCCGCTAAACCCAATATAGGGTAAGTACTCACGCCAAGTATCCTCTAAGGACTGAGGGTAAAGGGTCGGGGGGTTCTCGTACAGGGGGGTAAGTATTTTATCAATAGTTTGCGCCACCTTTGGCCCTCCGAGTGTGCCCGTTAGCATGTAGGCTCCCGTGTAAACTTTTTCTCCTCGATCCATCCGCTCTTGCATAATAGTTTTTATACGCTCTGGTTCCCATGTTATGGGAAAACCTACTTCTTCCAAAGTATCTGGCCAATTTATCTGTCTGGCCATTGACATAGCAAAAGGCAGGTTAGGGTGACCATCGTATGGTTCTCTCCAATTTTGCCTTAGCCAAATTGTTACAGTATCTAACTCACGAAACACATTACAAAAACTATAGGTGGTGAGTATTTTATCTCCGCTCCAAGGATAAGGTTTCCCCTCTTGACGGAGGGTGTAGATAAAATGCCTTTCATTTATGTAGTAGAAAAACTTCTCTACCTGTTCCAGTATTGTCACAGTTGAATCTATTTGTGCCATTTGTTGTAATCCTTTACTTTCTAACAAAAGATTGTAACCCTTAGTATTTTCATGGTTTAATTTAGTTTAGAAAAATTCATACCTTATTATTTTACTTTACTAGTAAAGTGGAAGTATAGGAATCTTGCCTATAAACCACTCCTAAAGGTCAGGTTTATTCGTTCCCCCACTCCTGTGATTGGGGGGACTGCATGGGTGCTATACATCTGAGACTCTCCATCAAACAATAAACCGTCCCCATGTTCTAGTAAGTAGGTTGTCGTCATAGCGTAGCTCTTTCCACGATTTATGTGGGTTTTACTGGTGTCTGTTTTCTTTTTAATAGCGTAGTGATACTTTGTCCATTCAAATACCCTAGGACAACCAAAAGATAAAGAAAAGACAATATCTTTTTGTGTAGGTACGGTGTCGGAGTGATGAGGAATAGAAATCTGACCTGTCTCGTACCTCCCGCACAAACAAAAGGTGAATATAACTTCTCTATCAAAGTGGGTAGAAGCAATTCTTTCGGCGTAATGTTTAATGCCCTTCATCTGTTTAGTCCACGGTTCAGGTTGCATACTTTTACCTGCGTACTTAAAGGGCGCATCACCAAAGCCCCTTGTGGGTCTTCCCTCTACCGTCAGGCCGTTAAAGTCTCTTACACTAGGCTCGTCCCATTTGTTAAAAGTAGGGGAGAATTCTTTTGCCACTCCTTTTAAAAATTTCATCATATAAATAAAAATTCCTTTCTGGTTTTTCCTCTTATTATGTGTAGGTTATCCTTAGTTCTTGTGACCCCTACATAAAATGCTCTACACTCATTGTCAGGATGACGGTACGATTCCTCCCATGTCTTAGTAGCAAGATCAGTAAGTAGTACAACATTTTCACATTCCCCGCCCTTAGAAGCATGAATAGTGTTGAGCCTGATTTTGGAGGATAAGAGTTTTTCTCCCTGTCTGAGACAAGAAATTAAATACTCTCTTTGCATGTTACCTATTAGTTCAAAGCACTCATGCCAAATACAATCAACCAGTAACCCATGGTCTTTAGTTAGTTGTTTCAGGTTGAGGTTAACGTCATCCTGTACCATTTTAAGCGTCTTAAACCCTCTTTTAACCCCCTTACCCGCTTTCATGTAGTTATATATTTTGCGTATACGAGCGGCCTCGATCGAAGCCCCCTTACGCAAAGACTCCCAGTCCTTAATAGCACTTACTAAATTCTCAGAAACCGAAGATTTGTTACTTCTCTGATAAACCCTACCTCTGAGTTTTAAATACTCCTCCACTGAATTTAATAAGTAATTATTTCTGGCTAAAAATAACCAATCTCCTTGGTCAATGTTTACGTGCTCAAAGTTTGTATGGTAAGTAACGGAACCTTCCTCGGTGCGAGGTTCCCAGAGCTTTTCCTTTCTGTTCTTTATACGTTTGACAATTCCTAGCGCCATATCATGAACTTTACGGGGAACACGGTATGATTGTTTTAGGTAAGTGTTGTCGCCCTTTAGGTTAATAAAGTATTCAACATCTGCCCCTGCCCAACGATAAATGGCTTGGTCATCATCGCCTGCTATATAGACATGTTTAGTATTTTGTGCCAGCTTTTCCACACACCGCCACTGCAGTGAGGACAGGTCTTGTGCTTCGTCCACGATGAGTACTTCTAAATTTGGGCTATTTGCTGTCTTTAAAAACATTTCTAACATATCAGTGTAGTCTATTAGAAAGTTACTGTCTTTATATTTTGAATAATTTTTAACAAACCACTCAAAGTGCATCCACGAGATATTGGAGTCTGCCATGTTCCATTGTGTACGGTACTCTGTGCATTTATTACGGGCCATATTCTCCAAGAACAACATAACATCACCCTTGCTCTTTAAGGTCATGAGGTTCTCACCTTCCCACGCTGAATTAATTCTTTCTCCAATACTTTTGCTAAAGTCTCTAAGGTTACTTCTACTCAGGACATCACTTCTACTAAGCCCTAGCCAATGATAACAGAGCGAGTGGAGTGTTCTAAAGTAAGTAAGTTCTTCAGGAGCATAGCCAAATTTTTCCACTGCACGGGTAAGGGCTTCATTAGCCGCCTTCTTAGTAAAGGCCACGTAGCCTAGTCTTTCTGGTTGAATGCCGGAATGTAAAAAATCTTCAACCTTATTTAATAGAAAGGTTGTCTTTCCAGTTCCAGGTGGACCAAGTACCACGTTCCACATTACAGATTTTTCTCCGTAAAGTCTTGAGTAGATAGGGGGGTGTCATCTGTGTATTCAAATTCACTTATGTACCAGACATTTGTGCCCCTACCTTTTATATTAAAGAATTTGTGTTCAGCTTTCAAGTCTCTTAACTTAGAAGCTATACGATTAGTTTCCATGTCGGTGAATCTATGTTTAGCTAGGTATTCTTTTAGGTCTTTAATCCTAAAGTAAGTCTTACCATCTTCAGTGTAAGGTTTACCTAGTAAGATTTCATCCCTAGTGTTAGCTTGAGCCATGTCGGTGCAAAAAGACTCAAGGAGCTCCATAAACTGCCCCTCAATGGTGACATCTTCACTTACCTCGATAATCTCCATCCCATTGTCCATTAGGTTTTGTATCAAAGTTTGCCAAGCTCTGTCCTGCATACGTGGGGGCATTATATTGAGCGTTTCCATACAGGATCTCTGAAATTTAAGCTGATTCTGGAGCTGTTCTGTGTTTAATTCAAGGCGTTTGTCGTTAATAGATAAGAACCAGAGGGGTGGTTTAGTGTCTAATTTAGATAAACTAGAAAAGGTGGGTGTAGTATTCCCCCCGCCTACCCCAAACTTACATCCCCGACACTTACTAACATTACAGTAAGATTTGATTGGCTCGTCACTACATTTATAGTTATATTCTTTTTTCTTAAGTGTACCGATTAATGTAAGAACTTCTTGAGCGGGGAGGGGAGGATGAACGTACTTACGATTATAGTCCTCTATTTCTGTTTGCCATTTTTCGGGGTTTGATTTTTTAAGATAAACCCCTACATTAAATAACCCATTATTACGAGTCCCTTGAGGGAACCCTTGTTTTAACAAAACTTGAAGGCACGGGGGACCGTCCTTTATATCAGTAAGGACGGGCACCCTTAGCCTGACTAATTCTTCATGGGCTATGCACCTTTGTTCTGTAAAGTTAACAAAGTTCTCTAAAGAAAGGGCCTCCCCGTTGGAGTCAAAGCCATAGCGAAGAGATTCATTGCCTTCGAAGTAGGGCATATTTAACCAAGAGCCAATGTCCCCTCTTTCTACTAAAATTTCTCTTTGTTTAGGGAAGATTTCTACTCCTCCGTAACCTAATCCTGCTGAAATTTCTCTTAACTTATCCTGCATATCTGCAGCAGGTGCTTTTTCCTTAAGAAAACAAAAGACATGAGCTCCCCCACTCTTACTGCGACAGACCACTAAGGGGAGTTTAAATTCTTCTATCTTTAGTACGAGTTTTTCTAGGTTAAGGGAGTAGATATCAATGTCTATCGCCCCCCACTTGACACAATTTTCTTCGTCTATGGGGATAATACCTAGTCCTATTACACCGTTTAGGTGATCTTGCCAATGTCTTATACCAGCACCAATGGTTTTGATGGTTTTTGCTTTGCCTTGTTTTTTCTGCCCTAGAAAATTATTCTCCACTACAAAACTACCATGCGCCCGACCCGAGCCGTGGAATATTTTATGTAGCCTTTCAGAGATTTCCAACGAAAACACTCCAAGTAAGAGTGGGGGCTGGTCCCCCACCCTCGTTCTTTTTAATTAAAACGGAATGTCTGAGCTTTCAGTAGAGCCAAGATTATTTTCGTTAATAGTGCTTGCAAAGTATTTTGCTGCTTCATATAGAAACATCTCTTCCTCGCTAAGTACTCCTGCTATTTCAATACTCCAACCAAACCAGTTACCACGGTCATTGGACTCCGCTACAGTTGTAAGTTTGTACTTATGGCTGTAGGACGGTGGGGTAAACACTTTACCAGAGCCTGACTTTACCTTTAAGCTGGCCATCACCGAGTTCCAGGTGCGAGACTTTTTCAACTGTGTCCCAGCCATAGGAATCATTACCTGCTGGTAAGAATCTTTCTCAGTTACTAAAGCATAGTGGTTGGCAGACGTTTGAATGTAGTTACCATTCTTTAATATATCTGCACCGTTAGGGGCTTTAGTGGTTTCGCTAAGAATGGTTGCGTCTGAGTGTTGGTTTACTAAACCACCACCACTCTCGCGTGGGGTCCATTCTAAAAACACGCGCCTATAGGCCACAGGAACCACCACACAACCTTGATCCTCGTTGTAGAGTTGCTTGGTTACTGTGTTAGTTATGTCCCCCGCTGCGGCATTCTCAATGTGCTTACCGTTATGTTTATCTACTTCTGGGCTCAAGGCTTGAAGTATCTTTAAACGTGGGATAGTGAGATCTTCAGCTGTAAGATTTTCTAAGCCACTACCTGCATCTTCTTCAAAAGCAGTAGAGGTGGTAAGGGCTGTGGATTTTCTCTCAACTATTTCTGGTCGATTTCCATTTATTTCTGTCATTTTTTTACCTTCATTTTTTGACCTATGTAAACATTAAAGGCTTCTAAAGGCAGGTCATTACCTCTTTCCACCTGCTCTCTGACTACCGCTTTAAGTGTCATAGGCTCTACCCATTTTTTCTGAACGAGTGAGTGCCCTTCTACCTCTAGGCGTGTCATAAGAGTTTGGGCAGCTTCATCTTCGCCTCTGCCGAAGTTAGCTGAAACTGTATTCTTAATTATATCCCCTAGCCCATTAGTTTCTAACCAATGGAAGCAGACGTCACGGTTCTCAGGGGTAATTCTCGCAGAATAGTACTGCTGTATGGATATACTTGTGCCGTCTGATAGTTTAAATTCACTGATTCCTAATTCCCGTAGCCTGTTAGGGAGTAAGTCCTCACTAAGTTTACGAAAATTTTCTTTCAGAGATTTTAAGTATTTTTCTTGTGAGTCGATTTCTTCTTCTAATTTTGTCAGCTGGCGGCCCATCTCACTAATATTACTTAGGTCACCAGACGTCAGGTCGGGGGTGCTTTCTTTTTCTAGTTTGTCTAAAAATTCGACATTAGTTTCTTTGGTCATAGTTTTTTTACCTTTATAAAAATGGCGGTGTGTTTAATAGGAGTAAAACTTAAGGCAGCACCGCCACTACCTCTCTACTACCCTATTATTATAGGTATATTTGAAATTTATTAAACGAATTGTGCTAAATTTTTTATTTTAGCTAATAGGCCAATAGGCAATAGCCTAAAAATACTGTTAAAACAGTCAGTTACATACCCTATTGGAAGACCTATTAGTAGGGTATTGGCTATTAGCCAGTAGTGGTAAAACATATATTTATTTTCCTATAAATGTAGTAGATACTATTAGTATAGCCTATTAAAGAAACGGTAAATATGAACAAATTTGTTTTTAAAACAGAACCTTACCAACATCAATTAGACGCTTTAGAGGAATCTTACGAGAAAGAAGAATTCGCCTTGTTTATGGAGATGGGGTGTGGGAAGTCAAAAGTCATTATAGACAATTATGTTCACCTATATAAAGAGAATAAAATCAACGGTGTATTGATTCTTGCTCCTAAAGGGGTGTATGACACATGGTTTAGTAAGGAAATTCCCATTCACACTCCCGAAGAAGTAAACTACCACACCGTTAAGTGGCTCAATACGGGAACAAAGAAAAATAAAAAGGCACTCGCTACTCTATACGAGGAACCCGACAGACTTAATATATTCATAATGAATATTGAAGCCATGAGCACTAAGAAAGGCACTCAGTTTGCCACTGAATTTTTATTTAAAAGAAAGTGCATGTTTGTAGTGGACGAGAGTACAACTATCAAAAACTATCAGGCTAAGAGAACCGTTAACGCAGTTCGTATTGGTAAGTACGCTCACTATAAGAGAATACTTACGGGGTCTCCCGTCACTAAAAGCCCCTTAGATCTATATAGTCAGGCGTATTTTCTTGACCCTGCGTTGTTAGGGTTCAATAGCTATTACTCTTTTAGAGCCAGATATGCCAATTTAGTCAGCCGTTCCGCTAACGGGAGAGTGTTTAAACAGGTAGTAGGGTACAAAAACCTCACAGAACTGAACGAGGGTCTCGCTAAATTTAGCTACAGAGTACTAAAAAAGGACTGTTTAGACTTACCCGATAAAATTTACCTGAAAAGAGTTATCCAATTAACGGAAGAACAACGACGCATCTACAAAGACCTTCAAAAACAAGCCAAAGCCCTCCTAAGTGAAGGCACCGTAACCATTACCCACATAATTACACAAATTATACGGCTACATCAGATCTCCTGCGGCTTTGTGGGCTTGGACAAGGGGGGTACAACCGAGTTGCCTTCTCAAAGACTGCCTGAACTGATGGAAATACTAGAAGAAACCGACGGTAAAGTCATTATCTGGGCCAATTATCGGCACGATATACAGAAAATAGAAAAGGAACTAGCCAAGGTCTACGGAAGAGAGTCCGTAGGTACTTATTATGGGGACGTGGGGCAGGAACGCAGGGAGGAAGTAATCAATAAATTCCAAGATCCCCGTAGTTCTTTAAGGTTTTTTGTCGGCAATACACAAACCGGAGGCTACGGCATTACACTCACCGCCGCAAGCACCGTTATTTATTATTCAAACAACTACGATCTTGAAAAACGCCTACAATCCGAGGACCGAGCTCACCGCATAGGCCAGACTAACAAAGTAACCTACATAGACATAGTGTGTGAGCGCACCGTGGATGAGAAAATTGTTAAAGCCCTACGGCGAAAACAATCAATTGCCCAGACGGTACTGGGCGAGGAAAAGTGGAAGGACTGGCTGGTTTAATACCTAAGGGGCATTCTACCCACTAACCCACCACTATACATACCCAACCTCTCTCCAATCCCCAACGCCTTTGACCGCATAGATCTGTCTATGGGTCTAGCTTTGCGTTTACCCTGTACTATTACAGTTTCATATAAGATTTGACGCCCATTGCCGAGGACAACTGAGCCGCTTCGGGGGGCGTCCTCAGGCACTAGCATCATTAGAGCATTAGATTCTTCCCTTTCCGCATCTGTCAATGGTCCCCAATCGAATTTTACCACAGGTGTTCCACCTAGCCTGTTGTTTTCATAATCGAAAACTAAATCTTTATCTGAAAGACTACGGCCTTGTTGACCCTGTTCCGCCGCCTCTCCTCCGTCTTGATAGCCTTTAGTGACCTGTCCACCTCCTGCATAACCACCAGCACCACCCCAAGCACCGTAGTTTGGTTGATTGGCGGGCTGAAGTGGAAGACCAAGGTTGGCTTGCGATGCTGCCGGTGCTGCTGGCTGCTGTGGTGCTGGCTGCTGTGGTGCTCGGCTACCGACACCGGACCAGCTACCATAATAACTCTCGGGTCCTCCCATACGGACCATTTCTCGTCCCCACGTCGACTGGTTTCCTTGGATAGTAGTGCCCCTATTTGGGTCCATTTCGGGTACATAAGGAAGAGATGAGAATTGATTCTGCATTCCTGGTGCCCCTAGTGTTCCAATTCCACCCTGTAGCGCACTAGGACCACCATAGAGATTTCCCCCCGCTCCATATCCACGGCCATAGGGGGAGCCTCCTTGTCCAGGTTGTTTCAACTCTGAGTAAGTACCAGGAACACTCGTATTCGGTCGACCCCACAATCCCTCGTTTCCAACCCAGTTCCAGTTAGTAGGCACTGACGCACCTGCGGTATTAGTCACATTTCTTCCGGGAACTGATGAAGGTGTCGACATCCCTCCGTATTGATAATTTTGCACTTGTCCTCCTTGTGCATAGCCACTGCTTAAATTATCCCACTGAGAATAATCTGGTAATGTGGGAATTGGTGTAGGTGGTGGCGGAGGGCTAGCCACATCAGGAAATCGTTCTCCAAAACTATCTGGGGACGGTGCATTCCAAACTGGGCTACTTAGATTTCCTTCCCGATCGTACCCAGGTGGTCCCTCTGGAATCAGATTTTGATAGATTTCCCTCGGTGGTGGTCTTTCTTCAGACGGAGGTGCCTCTTGGAGCCTACGCAAGCCTGATTTGAACCGACTTGCAAATAAATCTCTACGCCTATCGCCGCTTCTCCTGTCCCAGGCTGCTTCCTGTAGTTCTTCTCTAGTAGGCATAGCCTCTCCTTCTCCGTGTTGTTGGTAGTATATTCTTTTTCTATAGTATAGGGTAGGGGGATTAAGCTAAGTTAGCACGCATAGCGGGCATGGGGGTGGGTGAAGCTCCCCTTAAAAGTTCTCTCAGGTAATTGGCTCTTGCGGGGTCAGACAAAACCTTCTCAGCCATCGTCATATCCCCCCTCTGCAAAACTCTACCAGGACGAAGGTATCTGTTTTCTCTACCTTCTGGTACAGGTCCGTACGTTACCCCCGCAGCTTTAGCTAAAGCTTCACTGAAGTTCACCTTTGGATTTATATAGCTTTTTTCTTCTCCAAACAGGTCTTTCATAAACTGTTGCTGTGCTTCCCTGCGTTCCATGGCCGCTTCCCTACGGCTCTCGTACTGTGCTCCGGAATCATCTTTCCCGCTGAGGCCATACGAGGCGCTAGGAGGGGCAGTGGCGGCTGATGTCATAATTGTCCCCAGCATAGTGCTGCCTGTAGGCATAGTATATGGACCGTAGCCCTCTAGTGCTAGTCGTTCTTGTCTCTTATCGGCACGGTCCTGTCGGCGCTCTTCGCGTCGGGCTTTACCACCCTTAACCCAGTCCCCTACTTTTCCTAAAAGACCCCCGAGACCTCCGCCCTCCTCTAGTTCCATGCCTGGAATCATAGTGCTAAGACCCATTGTATTGGCCGCCAGTATACCCTTACCCACATTGCCCAGTCTATCCAAAAACCCCCCGCCAGAGTCGAAGTTAGGGTCAGGTGGCCCTACAAAACCTTCTTCTCCTTGAGTTGGTTGGTACCCACCTCTCATATCGTACCGTCGTGGCGGAATTTTCGTATTCATTGTTGAAAGAACAGGGAAGCCTACGTCAGGCTTCATAACGTGAAGCGGCCCTTCCCCCGCCAGTATCGCATCAATAGTGCCAGTCGTAGGTACACGACTAGGAATCAAAGCAGAACCCCCCAGTTTTGCCTGATTGTCCACTAATTCAGGGGAAGGCTCTTCTTCCTCTTCTTCCTCAATTCCTGGTAGTTGTGGTGGTGGTGTTCCATGGTCCACTAGAAATTGTCTATACGTCTCCCGCTGCATGTCCATTAGTTTTTGCCTATCTTCTTCGCCCCCTATTGGAGTTCTAGGTGGGTTGATAATTAAATCAAGGTCCATAGCGGGCATAGGCGCAGCTTTTTGAACGGGACCACCCTCCGCGTACATACGGTTCAGGTACTGATCCCATTGGGTCTGATAAGCATCGAGATCCTCCACTGATCTCGGAATACCTTCTGGAATATTTGAGTAACGGAAATCGGTTGTCGGGCCGACAAATCCTGCTGGAAGTGCCGCAGGCGGGGCAGCGACTGCTTCCGGCGTATAGTCAGGGATAACCTGTGGAACGTAATCTGGCACCGATGGTGCTAGCGCCTGTAGATATTCGTCCACTGCGGGATTAGGTGGTGAGTTATATCCAGAAGCCATGGATTGTGGTTCTCCTGGTCCAGGGAGAACGATATCAGGTGGTGTTTGCTTTGCGTCCCAAGCCGCCTCTAGGCGATCTTCCCTGTCGCCCCACGGCTCCTTTTCTGCCCCAGCGGTCGGGGGGCCTCCTGGGAGAGTACCTGTTGTGTTGTAGTCGTAGGCATTTTTGCCTTCGGAGGTTAGGGCGTACTCACCCGTTTCTGTAGCGGCTATAAAATGAGGATTACCTGAGAAGGCATCTTTGACTACGTCCGATTGTTTTGCATTCCACTCTTTCAAGTATTCGGGGTCATAGTTCTTTGGTGGATCTGTGGGCCAACCTTCATAATCACTACCGACAGGATAAACCTCCCCTACAATAGGGTCTACGGGGTCTACGGGGTCTACGGGGTCTACGGGGTCTACGGGGTCTACGGGGTCTTCAGGTGAGGTTAGAAAATTTCTATACGTTTGCCGCTGCATCTCCATTAATTTTTGTCTGTCTAATTCACCCCCTACCGGAGTTCTAGGTGGATTGATTAATGACTCTAGCCCCGCTGGACCACGGTTATACATCCCCGCCAGCCGATTAGAAGCCGGAGCGCCTTCTACCTGTGCTATGGTGTTTCTTAAAAGACCCATTTCCTCACTTAAATCCGTAACGTAAAGGCAGAGTACCTAAGTCCCTAACCACATGACCGCCTAAATTAAATTCTCTTCTCTCGGGTGTTTCTTGAAATTGTGTTTCTTGAAATCCTGGACCTCCGATTAAAGACTCTAATTCAGCTTCAGAATCTGCTGTAAAATCAGGGGGGTAAACCCCTTCTCTATAGAATATTCTACCTAGTTCCCTGACTGTTCCCTTGAGAACAGGATTCCGTAACCATTGATCTCTCATAATAATTTGGTATAAACGGTCAGGATCAACTAGGAGTCTTGTTGCCCTGTTGGCAGCTGCCCCTCCGTACAGATTCTTCATAGCCGTGAGTACACGTCCTGGTGTGGTAAAAATACCCACATACGCACGGGCTAGTGAATTAGTTGCTTTTACTATTTCGCTAGAACCTATCGTTATTGGTCCTTTTGTAGGGTCTTGGAGCGCCCTCATTTTCTTATTGATCTTATCTAAGTTTTGAGTAAACCCATCCCCCAGCCACAAGTTTAAAGAATCTCCATGGTTACTTATATAGTCGTCCACTCTGTTTGGATTAAATATTGCTTCTCCTATGTCATTTTTTACTTGCGTACTGTCTAAAAAATCATTAAGGATATGGGCTTTATAGGACTTTATTAATTGGTCATTTCCCGCGTCTGTGAGAACTTGGTGTAACTCTTGACTAGCTTTAATTTCCCCCTTTCGCCAAGTTTTCCTGAAGATACTTGATGGTTCTAATGTTTCTGCAAAACCCTTTAAGTAACTATTCCTTTCTATACCGGCTATTGTAGCCTTTGCTGCTTCAAGATCACCCGTGTACCTTTGGAGAAAAGTATCTGCATCAGCAAATTGTGCTAATTCGTCTTCGTCAAAGAATTTCCGTAGCAGTGGACCATTTTCCTCCATAAAAGCTGCGTAAGCCTGAGGGTTGGGCTGAAGACCTTGGTCCGTTTGCTGAAAAATTTTGTCTCTAAACTCACCGCGTAAGGTATTCTTTACACTCAGTAGAGCATCTGTATGTTGAGGGTCTAATATAACTTTATTTATATATTCTGGTGAACGCAGAGTACCGTCATCCAGTACCTCGACATTGTTGCGTAGGAACCTTACAAACCCCTCATAGGCTTCTCTATTGCCTTGTCTATAGAGATTAGAACTGGCCGATTGGGTTGCTAACATCCCCCTAATCAGGTCGTTACTAAATTCTTCCTTAAACTGGGTATACATCGCATCTGCATCTGTCGTCATCCTTACTGCATCTGGGTTTTTAGAAGCGGCTAAGGCTCTTGTACGAACCGCTGCAAAGGTTTTTTCAAGATCTTGTAAATCTCCAACATGTTGCCCATTGTTTATTCTGTCAGTTATAAGACCTCTAAGAGCATGTAAATCTTCTGTGAAAATTTTGTGAGTTCTCTTTGGACTTTCGTCTCCAAATCTTTTTATAAGAGTCTGTAGCACACCCTCCGTTTTAAGATCAGGGAACCCCCGTTGTCTACTACTCCTGAGTATGTCTTGAGCTTTTGCCGTTAGGGAGGTGTAGTCGTAGGGTCTTACTCTTCCATCAAGAAAACCTGCTAATCCTGCCGCTTCGTTATATTTAGTATTTACAATTGTTGAGGCTTCATTTTTTGCACCTTGAAAAGTCTCCTGTAGCCTCCTCCCTGCCCGAACGGGATCAGCCGTTTTATCAGTTAGGCCAGCAAAAATATCATCAGCTTGTTGGCCTAGGGCTTTTATGTTAGCTCTAGACTGTGCGATTTGAGGATTAGCTTCAAGCCCTTCTCTAGCGGCAGCTCTGAATCGCCGACCTGCTGCGAGTCGAGCCTGTTCTGTAGCTTCTTTAACTGCAGGAGCTACTGCAACCCCCGCTCCTTCAAAAGCCCCTACCCCGTAGTCCCTTAGTGCTTGTTCCTGAGCTGCGTATAGGTCAGTGAGGGGTTTTGCATACGTTCCTCCTTGTTCTGACAGGTCTCGTAACTCAGCTTCCGTAGCCGCCACCCATCCAGGGGAGCTTATCTCTACGCCTTCGTCAGCTCCCCTTATCATAAGCTGAGGAGCGGTCAGGGTTGATGGTTCTTTTACTATATTTGCAGCCCGATCTCTGAGAGCAGCGGCCCCCGCGTCATCTCCTGCGTCCGCTAAAAGGTCTGCCTGTTTCAGTAGTTCGTCGGCTTCTCGGGTATTTGCCTTTACTACTGCTTCATAGGCTTGTACAAACTCGTCAGTGTCTAGTCCGAATTTCTTAGTTACACCCCCTAAGCCCAACGCTATTTTAGCAAGTTTAAACACCCCCACTCCGCCTGCGCTAAAGAGGGCCGTCATGCCTGATTCTTTTATGGCATTCATCCATATGTCTTGATCACTATAGTCTGGGGGTAAGAGACCTTCTTCCCGTAGGCTAAGTAATGAATGCATTCGGTAAGCAAATGTACCCAACGCTTCCCCCACCACAGCCCCTGACAAGGCTACTCCAGGACTACCAGTTAACGCACCTAGTCCTCCTACCGTTAGTCCTCCCGCTATTTCTGCGGCGATAGGTTCGATAAACGGACGCCAGTCTTCTTTCTGTATCCCAGGTTTATGAATAAAGGTGGGTTGATTGTTATTTTCAGGGTTGTTAAAAATGAGTCGTTCTGTGCTTGGTTCTACCCTTACGTTATAGTCATAATTGAGCGGTACACCATGGGCTTTTGTATAGACTTTCTGCAGTATCTTAGTGATAGTATTAAAATCACTAGATAAATCGCTAGGGAGTAATTTGATTAGACGTTTAGCTTCGGGTTCTGCTCCTCCTGTAACATCCACCCCTGTGTATTGGGCTTTAACTATGGGGTCAATATCGTCAAGATGGTGCTGTAGAAAGTAAGGGTCATCTGCTAAAAACCCTCTCTCTATTGCCTTTTGTCTTTGTGCTCTGTCTTGGCCACCTGTCCCTAAACCACCCCAGTAAGATCCAACCCCTTCGGGTTGGGGGGGTTGATAGCCAAATTCCGCTAATTTTTCTGATTCTAAAGCACTAGCTTCCTCACGTGTGCCCTGTCTTGCGGAAGCTTCTAGTAGCTTTTGCGACGCGAATTGATCAAGAGCTGCGTCTAAATCAACAATATCAAAAGGTTCGTCGGCCATTTAATATCCTGCCTGTTCCATTTGTTTTAGCATATAGTCTGATATAGGAGCCCAAGTTTCGTTGTATAGTGCATCATTATCACCTGCAAGGGCTCGTATTTCGGCTCTCTTTTGCTCGAGAAAGGCCAGGACCGCACCTCGTTTATCGGTGGTGCCTACCCGTGCTGCTGCTGCATCAGCCTCAAGCCAAATATCATGTATGCTCTGAGTACCTATACCTGCGGGTGCACTTCCTCCTTCAAGAAGTGGGGTAGGTCCGGTAGCGTCTTCCCTAGCTAAGGGGGCTCGGGGTTCAATATTCAGAAGTCTTGCCCTTCTTTCAGCTATACTTGCCAGTCCTGGAGTGGGGAAAGTTAAATCATCTTCTTCCTTAAAATCACCCCACTCATATTCTAATAACTTTATAGTATCCCCAGACCCATCAGGGTTGGGTATTCTAGTACGGTCCATAAATATTGTATTTGACGTCATTCGGTCAAGATAGTCTATAGTGGAACGTTCAAGATGATCTAATATAGAATCAAGTTCAACCAGTGATGTTGCATTAGCTCCCGTTCGCGCCATGTGGAATTGAATATCTCTGTCTGAAATATCACGGCCCTTCTGCCCCTCCAACATAGCACTGGACAAAGCGAGCTGAAACATCAGGTTTTGAGCCAGCGAGCGGTCTATACCTGCATCAATGAAGAACTGTCCTCCTTCACTATCTGCCCACTCTTCTAAATTTGCTGCCGCTTTAAAGTCTTCGTAAGAGTTATTTACAGTTTTATTTTCCCCTTCTCCTATTTCAAAGTTCCAACCTTCTCGCTGAAAAAGCTCCCCCACCTGATTAAATTCATTAATAGCTCTACTGATAACGTCAACACCAGTCCCCGTTGTGCCAAGGTACAGCCCCTCTCTCGCTACGTCTCTTAAATAGTCTATCCCCCTTAGAATCTGGTCTCTATTACCACGACCATTAGCAAATTGGTCTTGAACACGGCTAAGCAGGGCTGCTATTTGGTTTTGCCCCGAAAGGCCCAGTATCATATTAGGATTACCCAGCATAGGATTACCATTATCATCTATGGCATAGGCTATAGTCCCATCTATAGGAGATAACTGGTTCTGCTCTGTTTGAGCAACAACACCCCCCACACCTAGATTTGCCTGTGCTCTTATCACTTCTTCTGTAGTAAATATGTTTTGTTTTGTTTGTGGGTCATACGCTTCTATAAGATCGTTACCCGTGGCAGTGAAAACTTTTTTCCCGTCCTTTCGTAGCTGTGCTATGTCTGCTGGACGGTGCATTTCATTTACACCGTCAACATTATATAACTTCAACCCCCCACGCTGGTCCCCCACCTGTACGTCCTCATATGTACCTTCGGATATCATTCTCTGGGCTGCGGTATCAGTTAAAGCCTGCATTATCATATTGCCCCTACTATCAATAAGGGTATAGTTTTTTAAGGTTTGCTCAGCGGGCCACTTTCTTAATACATTAATATTACTAGAGTTGTTTAAACGTCCAATTTGATAGTCAGTTAAACCCTCTGGTCTGTCTTGTATTACTCCGTCTACCTCTATTTCATAAAGTTGCCTATCGGCATTAAACAAAGTATTGGCTAAGGACAACTGGTTTGCTCTGTCTGCCATGTACATTTGGGACACAAAGCCCTGAATTGCCTGCTTTTCTTTCAGCTTGAGGTCTAGGAGTTTGTTCTGATAGGCTGTTCTTTCTTTATAGCCCGTTAGACTATAGGTACTAAGAGCCTTAGCTAAAGCACTCCCCCAGGACTCCCCCTTCTCCCCCGATTGAATTAACGACGCTCCCGCTACCAGAAAGGGTAACGCTTGATCGGGTTTTGGAATAAAGTCTGCAAGATCATCCGTGTTAAAAAATAGCTCGCCCGCGTTCTTATACATCTCTAATTGTGTTGCTAGTTTTTCATTGTCTTTTAAACCACTTCCACTTAGTATCTGTAGCATTTGGGCTTCGGCATCAAGAGTCTCTCGAGCGTCAAGGTCTGTTGGATCGTTTTCAAGTAATGCAGCAGCTCCCGCAACACTGGCCAACTTTACCTCCGTAGCTGTACGGGTGTCACCGCTTTCGGTGTTGTCTAGGGCTTCAGTGTCAGCCTCACTTAACTCTGTGCCCAATTCTTCCATAGTTTCTGCAATTAAAAGCTCTTGACCATAGTGACTAGGATCTATAGTAGCCATAGGATCCGGATCCATGGACGCTAACATATCGCTAGCTATGTCTGTCACACTAAAGCCTTGATCAACTAATTGGCCCATGTCGGTGCGGTCATCGTCGGTGACTACGCTTTCTATGCCCGTGGCTGCGGGAATGTCTAGGGGCGCGGGACGAGGGGTGTCCCCTACCTCGGAGATTGTCGCGCGTCCTTTAGGTTGTCTATTTAGAGATTCAACTACTTTTGTGGGGGGAATGTTCGTGGCCTGAGAGATTTCATCAATGGAAACTCCGCCTTGATGCATACTTTGAATGTATGCGTCAATTTCGGCATGTTCCTCAGCGGAAATACCCGAGTCAGGTCTTGCCGTACTGCCAACAAGATACTCATTAAGGTCGGGTATAAGTCTAGAAGGCACTATTTACTACCTATGATGGGCCTACTATGGGCGGCTTTACTTGTTCCTGCGCATATGGAGCATATCCGTATGGAGGTTTCATTGCTCCGTAGGCAGTTAACCCCGCACCAACGGCCTGCATCCAGGGATTAGAATCGCTGCCTCCTTGGGTTTGTTGCAGAGTAGTGCCGCCCATTGATGGGGCCCATCCCGTGGCTAGCCCCCCTACTTGGCCTATGGTTTGTAGGGGTAGGTTGTACTGACCCACAAAGTTCTGGTAGCCTAGGTCTAGGCCTCTCTGGTCTAAGTCTTGTTGCATCGCACCCATACCGCCCATTCTGGCAATATCGGTGCCCAGTAGACCGCTTACCCCTTGGCCAAAGCCCGCCATCTGCTGCCCTGCCCCTGCGCCAAACTGTCCCATCTGTGCCCCTGTGCCGAAGACATCTCTCCCCGCACCACCGTAAATATTGGATAAATTGCCGCCTAGACTTGCTAATCCACCAGCCGCAGTTCCGTAAGTACCTGCTAAATTGCCGCCCATCCCCGCTATTTGAGCACCGAGGCCTGCGCGTGCGCCGCCCAGTTGACCCAATCGGGCACCGACATCGGACTGTTGTGCACCGAGTCCGGCTAATAAACCAGCCTGTGATCCTCGACGTGCTTGTTGAGCTTCGTAGGCGGCTTGTGCGCGGCGGGAGGCGTCTTGATACCCTCCGGCTCGGAGAGCGCCTATTTGTTCAACAGCTCCTCGGCCTGCGGCTCGGGCCAATTCTTCTCCCATCAACCTACTACGCGACCCCCCAAAAGCCCCTTGTCCTATGGCCTGTGCGCGGCGACCGATATCTTGTTTAGATAACCCTTCTCGAACATCTTTCAGCGTTTGCTGAACGACGTCCTGTTCGTAGGGGTTATAGAAATCCCTAGTGTTGCTAGGATCAAACCTTCCCGTAGCCCCATAGCCCACGCCAGCCGCTTCATCTAAGCGACCCAAGGCTCCGGTGGTTACTCCCGTGGCCCCGCCTAGCACATCAGCCCCTTCCCGAGCGAGTTGAGTCCCCT
>Ga0310345_10000892_pt1 | contig 36942 bp, 31 predicted proteins | sample HC15DNA20500_MG_FD_204667 | JGI IMG/M metagenome (GOLD analysis project Ga0310345, IMG submission 204667) | Marine microbial communities from station ALOHA, North Pacific Subtropical Gyre - HC15-DNA-20-500_MG | ecosystem: Environmental > Aquatic > Marine > Oceanic | place: Pacific Ocean: North... | reverse complement strand
GAACTGACTGGTAAACATGTAGCTATCACCGGGCACATTGACCCTTCAGAGAAGGCAATTCATGTGCACAAAATTGTCAGCCAATGAGAAGACTACAAACGGTGCTGGAGAAAATCAACGATCCTCGGTTTGTGGAAAAGCTGATAGTAACGTTGTTGCTTGCAGGACTAGCACTTTTGTTTGTCGAGGTTCGCTTTGAACATCAAGCCGTGTTGGCAAAGAAATGGCAAGCCTGGATACCATTGATTTACAGCGGTCTTATGGTATTAATCGGTCCATTTGCCTTGTTTTTCTGGAATCGGGGCGGGAAGATGCTGCTTGCAGTAGCGTTCTCTCTCGCCCCGATTATTGGGGGTTTCGGCTTCTGGCTTCACAGCAAAGGCGATCCATGGATGGCTATTTGTAATGTCGTCAAAGTAGTTTGCATGGTGCCCGGCAAGATTCCGCTGGATGTGGAAGGTCCACCAGTGTTAGCGCCTCTGGCTTTGGGAGGATTGGGGCTAATCGGTCTGGTGATTTGTGCTTCGGGCCTTAGCTATGAAGCCAAAAGCAAATGAGCTTTTCTTGTCAGTCCTCAGGAGGATTCGTTTCAAGCCGTACCGCATTAGAGTAAGGTCAGAGAGAGGTCAGGTTAGTGACTGAAGAGCATTCATCGTGCAGTAGGACGGCTGCGGATCACAGCAAGTCCTCATCGGCAGACAAGGGATTGCAATATTATCTCTTGAGTTTTCTAGCTGCGTTCATTGCTTGCCTTTGCTGCTCGCTTCCTTTATTGGCACTTGCTCTTGGGCTAGCAGGTGCATCCGGAATCAAAGGATACATGGGGAAATATCATGACCTATATCAATTTGCAGCCGTGAGCATCTTGCTTGGGGCTTGTGTTTTTATGTGGCTTCAAAAGAAGAAAGGCCGAATGTCTCTAAAAGGCTGTCTGTTTCAAGTTGCACTTGTATTCTCAATGTACGGGGTGATGACTGTTGTTATGGAAAGAGTCTTGACTCCATGGTTCACCGAAAAGGTCATTGGCTCCGAATTGCACGGCAACCACTGAGCAAACTTATTTGCGCTACGAGATGAAATCAATGAGCGAACAAACCAAACCGGACAAAACGTACTGCGACTGGAACATGCAAATGTGGCTCGGACAGCAATCGTATGAACGCGGTCTGTACTCGGTCGCCCAGCAAAAATTTCACAAGGCCCTGCGCGACCTTGAATCGCTGCACATCAACGATGAGCGCCTGGCTATGACATTGAATAATCTGGCACTTTGTTATTGTGCTCAAGGAAAGCACAAAGACTCTGATCCGCTGTATCAAAGGGCTCTTTCTATCGATCAGAGTTCCGGTAAATCCGGAAGACTAAATTTAGCTGAGGATTTCAGCAATATCGCAACACACTATAGAAAGCAGGGGCTGAGCAGCCAAGCTGAACCTCTCTATCAAAAGGCTCTTCAGATTTGGCAGGAGGAACTCGGCGACTCATCGGCAGAAGTGGCTGGCTGTCTCAATAATTTAGGTGTTCTCTATTGCGAGCAGCACAAGTGTCACGAAGCAATCGATCTGTACAAGAGAGCTTTGAGCATTAAAGGCTCTATTTACGGCTCGAAAAGCAAAGAGTATGCCGCTTCCCTGGTAAATTTGGCCGCAGCTTATTGTTCTCTCAACAGGTGCGACGAAGCTGATCCGCTCTTTGAGGAGGGTATTCGCACACTTGAATATACCGTAGATCCGGTACATGAAGAATTGCTGGACGCACTAGAATCGTACGTCGTCCATTTGGAGAAGGTAGGCAAGAGTGAGCAAGCAATGGCTATACAACATAATGTCGAAAAATTCAGGGCGCGGCGAAAGTAACTTCAGAACTACTCCGGTCATCCGCACTCAGTTGCTTGGGGCAGCCATCAAAATCAAGCCCAGAACAGCAAGAAAACCTGGCAAGATGACATTGCATGTTTCATAGTTGAAATCACCGAGCGCACTTGTGAGACCGGCACCAAGGACGGTGCGATTTAACCAATTCTCGGACTTGTCGTTGATTTGTGTTTATAGTTTATAGGCACGTCTATTTGGTCTGTCCTGCGAAGCGGTCTGTATTCACTGTCCTTAAGGTTTCTGTGATTCAGAAAATCTATGACAACTTATCTTTAATGTGCTCGTGACGGTGTTGTGTATCCGGATAATGCGGATGTGAGTGCGTGATTGCAACGTGTTTATGCCAGTGGCTATGAGGCTCACCTGCCGATATGTTCGGGTCGTGCTCATGTTGGTGGTGCTCATCGTGTGAATGCATATGATCGTGCTCTTCCGCTGGGTGACTATGTTCATGTTCGTGAGCTTCGGTTAAATGCAACCATACTCCAAGCGCCATAAAACAGCCAGCTAGCACCAGTTGACCAGTTATGGGCTCATGCAGAATGAGCACTGATAAGATTGCACCGGTAAATGGTGCTGTCGAGAAATATGCTCCTGTACGAGCGGTTCCGAGGTGTCGAAGTGCCCGGATGAATAGCACTAGACTCAGGCCGTATCCCATGAAACCGAGTGCGGCTGCTTCGCTAAGAATGGAGATATTTGGTAATCGACTGCCGTAGACAAAAGCCATACCGGCATTAACTGCGCCTGCCACCAACCCTTTTATAGCCGCAATCTGAACAGGGTCAGCTTCTGAAATGTTTCTTGTGAAGTTATTGTCCAACGCCCAACAAAAGCAAGCTCCTACGATCGCCAGTGACCCGATCGATATAGCGATTACCGCTCCTGGCTGCCAGGCTAGCAAAATGCTTCCGCCGACGATTGCCAACATGCCCAATAGGATTCGCCGATCGAAATTCTCTTTGAATGCAAACCAGGCCAGCAGTGCTGTAAAAACGGCTTCCATATTGAGCAATAGGGAAGCTGCCCCGGCCGTCGTGCTGCTCAATCCAATCATGAGCAATAGTGGTCCTGCGATGCCACCAAATAAAACCGCGGCGGCAAGCCAGGCGAAATCCAATCCCTTCAATCTATTTTCAGACTTAGAGCCAGCAATGGAGTTGGTGACAAGACTGTACAATAAGAGACCTACTCCAGAGCCCAAATAAAGAAGACCTGCGAGCAGTTGTGGATGTATCTGTCCAGTTAGCAATTTCGCAGCTGGGGTGCTGGCGCCGAATAAAATTGCCGCTCCAATTGCCAGACATGCTGGTTGCGAAATTCGGCTTTTTGTATGGGCGATCTTCATGAATTCAATGCAAACTCCATTCGCTATTCTTCTTGCTGCAAGACTGGCGCGGGCGGAGGAGGTGAACGCCTACGCCTCCCTTTCGTTGTCCAATCATATATAACTGGGAGAACAAACAGCGTAAGAAGGGTCGAGGTAAACAGACCGCCTATGACGACCGTGGCAAGTGGCTTTTGAATCTCTGCCCCCGCCCCAGTTGATGTCGCCATAGGTAAGAAACCCAACGTTGCTACCAGCGCCGTCATGAGAACTGGTCGTAATCGAGTAGCTGCCGCGTGCCTAATTGCCTGCTCTATTATTTCTCCATCGCCAACGAGAAAGTTCACTTTGGAGATAAGAACAAGACCGTTGAGTACAGCTACGCCGAAAAGGGCAATAAAGCCAATCGATGCCGGCACACTTAAATACATGCCGCGAACCCACAATGCAACGACGCCGCCAATGAGAGCAAATGGAATGTTTGTCATCACTATAAGCGCATCTTTCACGGAACGAAATGTAGTGAGCAGAAGGAAAAAGATGATAAACACAGAAAGTGGAACGACAAACATAAGGCGCTGCATGGCTCTCTGCTGATTTTCGAATTGTCCGCCCCACTGAATGTAGTATCCGGGCGGGAGTTTAATTTTCTTGGCAATCTTTTGTTGGCCTTCTTGGACAAAGGAACCTATGTCTTTTCCGCGCACGTTGCACTGGACAATTATTCTGCGCTGGGAAAACTCTCTATTGATCGCATCCAAGCCCTGAATAAGTTCTGTCTTGGCGACTTGCGATAATGGTATGCGCTGCCCGGTGGCTGTTTCAATCAACAGATTATCGATCGACGCAATTGTATCCTGGGTTATTTCAGGGAATTTGACTCGAACGTCAAATCGCTTTCGTCCATCTAGGATTTCTGAAACTGGTATGCCAATAACGGCAGTCTGAATCACTGTGCGAATATCATCTATATGTACTCCATAACGCGCCATCTTGGCGCGGTTTGGCGTAATAAGCAGTTGCCCGCTTCCGGTTAACTGTTCGACCTGAAGGTCAGTTTGCCCAGAGATCCCTGCAATAACGTTTTTGATCTCTTCTGCCTTATTTTGCAGTACTTGAATGTCGTCGCCAAAGACTTTAACGGCAACATCTGCACGCACTCCAGAGACAAGCTCATTGACCCGCATGGCTATTGGTTGCGTAAAGTTGTACTTAGCTTCAGGAACGTCCTGATTTAGCTTGTTCCTCATCTCATCGACGAGTTTCGCTCGGGTTTGCCCTGCTGGCCATAGCGACTTAGGCTTTAGAATCACATACACATCAGTTTGATAAACACCCATTGGATCGGTGGCTAAGTCCGGACGACCGGTTTTCGAAACAACAGTTTTCACCTCAGGAAACGGAGCAAGCGATTTTTCTATTCGCGTCGAGACCTTGAGGGCTTCCGGCAGTGAAATACTAGGAATATTGCGCGTTTCAATGATCATGTCACCTTCGTCGAGCTGCGGCACGAATTCTGTTCCGAGCAAGGGAATCAAGGCTATGGCAAAGATAAAAGCCGCACCGGCTAGAAGGACTGTGACAGTCTTGTGCCTTAGAGCCACGTCTAGCGCTCGCACATAAATCGGCTTGATGATGTCTATGATCCAACTTTCGCTCTCGGAGATCTTGCCTCTCAGAAAAAGACTGCAAAGAGAAGGCACAAGGGTCAACGCAATAAGCAGCGAACCTAGCAAAGCGAAGCACACAGTGAATACCATCGGGGAAAACATTTTGTATTCCATGCCTTGCAAAGACAGTATCGGCATATAGACGACAGTGATTATTAGGACGCCAAAGAAAATTGGTCGAGCCATTTCACGCACGGAGTCCTGGATTACTGCGATTCTATCCTCGCCCGGGCGAGCACGCGAAAGCCTTGAAAGACTGTTCTCGACCATCACGATTGAGCCGTCAACAATCATTCCAAAGTCGATCGCACCAAGACTCATAACGTTTGCCGTGATGCCCATCTCTCGCATACCAATAAAGGAGAAGAGAAGTGACAGCGGTATCGTCAGCGCCACTATAATGGCTGCCGTAAAATTGCCGAGCATTAATAAGAGAACTACTATGACCAGAAAACCGCCTTCAATCAGGTTTGTCTGCACAGTGTGAATCGTTTGTTCCACCAGATGTGCTTGATCGTAAAACGGTTTCAAGGTGACGGCTTCCGGGAGCGATTTTCTAACTTCATTGATGCGCTCCTGAATTCTCTTTATCACCTCCCTGCTATTTTCGCCTTTGAGCATCATTACAATTGCGGTGACAACTTCGCCCTTGCCGTCCTTTGTAGCGGCACCCTGGCGTAGAGCGTGACCATACGACACCTGAGCAATGTTCTTGATATAAACAGGAGGACCATTTTGAGTTGATACGGTGATATTGGCAATGTCATCCAGTGAATGAAGCCGACCTATGCCTCTTACGGTATATTGCTCTGAATCATGATTGATGATCCCGGCACCGAAGTTTTCGTTATCCGATGAAATAGCAGAGAATACATTTTTCAGAGTCAGTCCATATTGCTGAAGCCTTGCCGGAATGATGGTGATCACATACTCCTGTGTGTAGCCTCCCCAAGTGTTTACCTCAGTCACGCCAGGCACCGTCCGCAATTGGTATCTAATGTCCCAATCTTGGAGGGTTTTCAGCTCCGCAGCAGTGTAGCCTTTTCCATCCACAACATACTGGTATATCTCACCCATGGCAGTAGTGATGGGGCCCAGCTGAGGATCTATATCATTGGGCAGGCGACTCTTGGCGCTTTGTAGACGCTCTAGGACTACTTGCCTGGCGAAGTATGTATCGATATTGTCTTTGAAAACTACAGAGACGACGGACAGTCCAAACTTCGATACTGAGCGTACCTGGACTACTCCGGGCAATCCATTCATGATGGATTCTATTGGTATCGTAACCAGCTGTTCCACCTCTACAGGTGCCATTCCACGGGCTTCCGTCAATACTTGCACCTGATTGTTAGCCAGATCCGGGAAAGCATCTATAGGCAAATTTAGGAAAGCATTGACACCACCAGCAATGCAAAGCAGAAAGCAAAAGCACACAAACAGGCGTTGCTTCAACAAAGAGGCGAAGAAATTTTCCATTGCTCAGTCTTCCTCCGCAAATTCGCCTTTGAGCACAGCAGCCTTTAAATTGAACGATCCTTTAGTAACGATAGGTTCGCCGGCACCAACTCCGGACTCAAGCAGGAATCCCCCCACAACCTTCTTTCCAAGTTTTACGGGTTGCTTTCTATAGCGTGCTTCTCCTAAATCTACGAAGACAAAGTCTTCTTTTCCATAACTTTGCACCGCATCAGATGGCACAAAGACCTGACTTTGTGAGGCGGGTTCTTGAATCGTGACTTGTCCGAACATGCCGGGTTTGAGCAAGAATCCGGGGTTCTTCAGAACTACGCGAGCAAGGAATGTTCTAGTGTTGTCTCCTGTTGAAGGTCTCATGTAGTTGATTGCCCCCGTAAACGTTTTTTTTGGCAGACTGTCACTGACAAATTCCGTCACTTGCCCCTCTTTGACTCGGCCAAGGTCCTTGTCGTAAATGGTTATATCGAGCCAGACTTGTGAAAGATCGGCTACTTCATAGAGCGTCTGCTGCACAGCAACGACATCACCGACCGTGACATTCTTCTTTGTTATGACACCTCCCCGGGGAGCTACAATCGGGCTTGTTGTTTGGAGTTTTTCAGACTGAATATTGTGAAGAGTGACTCCGTATGCGGAGAGGAGCGACCTGGCCTCCTCTTCAATGTGCGTGCTTTTTTCTTTGAGAGCTTCGACGGCCCTGGCAGCAAGCGTATGATCCGCCTGAGCCTGGATCAGCGCTTTCTGCGGAGCAATATTTTCGTCATATAGCTGTTGAGTACGATTTAGGCTGTTCTTCGCAAGCGCTAATTTTGTGTCCGCATCTTTGATCTCGACATCGTTTTCATGGTAACGGCGAATAAAGTCAGCATAAATTCTGGCTACTTCAAGATTTTCGATGATTGCCAAAGTTTGTCCTGGTTTGATCAAGTCGCCGAGAATTACCTTATCTTCGATAACTCGTCCCGGTGCCAGCGAATTGATATGAAAGACTCTATTCTCGTCCGATTGAATTTGACCTGTAGTGACTATGTCATCGTAAATCACACGCCGCTCAACACCAGTTGTCTTGATTCCAATCTTGCTGAAAGCTTCTGGCGTTAGTTTGATGATGTCAGAGGACGCAGGTCTTGTCACGCTTTCTTTAGCTTGCTCCGGTACGTTTTTTGTACATGACGCAATACAAAGAACAGGTAGAACAAAGACGATCAGTTGTTTGAGTTTTTTGAGTTCTAACATTCGAATTTCTTGAACATCCTTTGATTAATACAATGTCGTTCCAATCGACTGCTCCAAGTCCGTGTATGCGAGTTCGTATGCTTTGATTGCATCAAGATACTCATTTCGAACCTGCACATTGGCTTGCTGTGCCTGAAGGGCAGATGTAATATCGGTCTCGCCTACCTGATAACTTTTTTGAACTAGCCTGGCTATTTCCGCAGACCGTCCAAGAGCCTTTTCTTGATAGGTCTGGATCTTTTGTCTCTGGATAATCACTGATTGAAATGCCTGTACAACGTCCTGCTCAACGATGTTTCGCTGAGTCAACCTCTCCGCTGTTAACTGTTTGATTGTCGATCGGTACTTGCTGATATCACCTTGTTGAAAGTTGAAGATCGGCAGCTCCACGAAGGTTTGAAAGAAAAAGCCATGAAAGTTGTTCTTAGTCAGAGCCGTAGCATCGGGCGGAAGCCCAGGACCATTCACAACTGAGCTGCCCACGCCTATCGCTGGAGTAGGCAATATGTTTCCGTAGCTCACATTCAAACTTGCCTGTCCTGCGCGGATTGCTTGTTCTACTACCTTTATCTCCAAACGATGTTCATGAGCGCTAGCCAGGAGTTGATTGAGAGAGGGAAGAGGTGTCTCCAAATCAGGCAAATAGCTTAATTTCTCAGCCTTTAACTGAAATGGCAGGGCGTCGAGCCGCGGGATGGTAATGTCGAGGTCGTGATTGCGGCCCAGCAGGACGTTTACTGATTGCTTCGCCCGCACGACCTCAGTTATGGACTGATCGCGATTGATGGACGCCTGCGTATAAGCCAGTTCAGCTCGATATACGTCGACTCGGGCGACATCACCAGCCCGCCAGCGCTTCTCGGCGGTAACAAGAAGACTTTGATAGAGATCAGCGAGCGACTTAAGGGTCTCGTATCGCTCCTGGCTGATAACCACCTCAGTGTATGCACGCCGGATGTCGCCGCGCAAAGACCACAGCGCTTTTGCAATTTCCAGGTCTATGCGTTTGATCTCCTTCTTAGCGGCGATTATCCTCAAAGCCATTTTCCAAGGTGGCTCTATAGGGATCGAAAACCCATAGCGATATGTGAATTCTGCTTTGTATCCGTTGTCCATGAAGATGCTTGGGTTGGGCATCTCAGTGGCACGAATCAGATTGGACTTGGCAATTCCAAGCTGAAGGCGCAAAGATGCAGCCCTTGGACTCTGCATGAGCGTCTCGTTCATTGCTTGTCCCATGGATACCGGCTTAGTCAGCGGCCCGCGCAATGGTGTTTCTAATGGACCATTACCTTGAGCGATGACTGACTGAGCGAAAGCCAGGTTCTCACCAGGTGGTGCCGGAAGCTGCGCGTTAGCTGTTGGCGAACAGGCAATGAGACCTGCCCACCATAACGGAAGAAGTATTTTGATCGAATTGAAATTGTTGAGCACGGGAGACCGGGTGGTCTTCCCAGACTGACAGGGAGCTTGCAATAAAAATTCTCCAGATCGGAAGAGGCAACAGCAAGAGTTGCCTCTTAGATCAGGAGAACTTGTTTGGCAGTGAATGGAGTAAGCCGTTCTGCAACAACAGGTGGAGGAGCGCGCAGGCGCTTGTGTTCATTCAACGTTTGCTTGTGTAGAAAAGGAGCGAAATACTCGATAAAAATCGCTAGCTGCAATACTTCAGGTAGTTCGAAAGTAGCGCCACCGGCCATTGCAAGTTCTTGATGGCTCGAACAACAAGAGCGCGTATGCCCACAGTCCGTGCACAGGTCACTTGAAGTTGCTTGAAGCACAACGGCTGAAATTGCAGAGGCAGTTCTCTTTACTTCGTCCGGACAAATGCAAGCACGAGCGGAACTGGTCGCGCATAGTAAGAGGAACAAAAGTATCGTGCTAATGACTTTGGTTTTCATTTCTAAAAGCCGCATTACTTCAGGCTCGCAGCAAAATTCAGTTTACTTTGTTGACAAGGCCAAAAAGAAAAATGTATAAGCAATTAAGACAGGCTTGATAATACAAGAGTTTGTCAAGAATAGCTATCAGCGAGCGGCATTGATGACTACAAAGCAGGCACCTATTGTGTCAGTGACACATTTTATTCACGCAAATTTTTTGCCGCTGCTCATCTTCAGCTATGTTGCGGCTGCACTCTTTCCGCAATTTGGACTCTGGCTAAGACACGTATCGCTTGGTTCAATTTCGCTACCTGGGCTCGGCGAAACCAACCTTTCTCTTGGCTTGATAATGCTTTCATTCCTCTTGTTTAATGCCGGACTGGGAATACAAACCCAAGAATTACTCGGCATAAAGAAGAAGCCACTCTTGTTGCTTGTTGGCTTTCTTGCAAATATGCTCGTTCCAATGTTGTTGATTTTGGGCGTTCGCGGAATCCTTGGACTTTGGCACAATCAGGACGAATTACACAATTTGCTCGTCGGGTTAGCCTTGATAGTCGCAATGCCCATAGCAGGTTCTTCAGCAACCTGGGCGCAAAATGCTAATGGCAATCTAAGCTTGAGCCTGGGGCTAGTTCTTTTATCGACTGTTTTGAGTCCGCTGACGACGCCTCTTGTTTTGCATTTGTTCGGATTCGTGACTCAAGGAGATTATGCTGAAGATCTCCATGAAATGGCGCAGCAAGGGACAAATGCATTCTTGTGCTTGACTGTGGTCCTTCCATCGCTGGTCGGAATTCTTGTCCACTATTGCATTGGCGACAACGGAACAAGCAAAATCAAACCAAACCTGAAGTTTGTGAATTTCTTGGTCCTGCTACTTCTAAATTATTCCAACGCCTCAACCAGCCTCCCGGAGGCGTGTGCAAGGCCTGACTGGGATTTCCTTGCCTTCATCTTAGGGATAACGATATTCGTCTGTGGCTCTGCATTCTTTGCTGGCTGGGTAGTTTCCAAATTGTTCAACAGCGATAATCCGGACAAAGCTTCGTTGATGTTCGGCTTGGGAATGAACAACAACGGGACAGGATTAGTTCTGGCTGCCACGGCATTAGCCGACCACCCTGCGGTTATGCTGCCGATGATTTTTTACACTTTGGTGCAGCAGATAATTGCTGCAATGGTTGATCGACGAGTATTTCACACACCAGACTGACAAGAATAGGTGAACCGAGGCGAGTCGCCTCGGCAAAGTTGGTTGCACGACTTAATGCGCGCAAGCGCGTTCAGTCTGTGTAAGAAAACCATTGATACTGTCAGTTTCAGAAGAGGAGTTCAGCTGACAACTTGAATTTTCGGGGCCGCTGCACTCGACTCCTAACATATGATAGCCAAGATCTGTTCACAAGACGCGTTCACTGGTAGTCTTTTGTCCAGAAGGCGAGTTCAGCGAACGAAAGCTGCAAAGAGTCGGGGCGGGTGAATATGCATGAGCGTGGGGTGCTCACGCTATCTGAAAGCGCATGGGCAAAAGCAAAGAAAAGGGCGGATGTGATTGCTCCACTTGCTGCTTTGCCGGCTGTTAGTCGGCAGGCAGCTGAGGCAGCGGCAGCTGAAATCGGAGTCTCAGTGCGTCAAGTCTATAAGCTCGTCAAGCGTTATAGATTGAGCGATGGGCTTGTGACCGATCTTGCGATAGGCTGTCCAACAGGCGGCAAAGGAAAATCGAGGATAGCACCGGAAATTGAAAAGCTAATCAGTGAATCAATCGAGCAATTTTACTTGACGCGCCAAAAGCGCTCGCAAGCTGCTGTGGAGCGAGAAATATGGATGCGTTGTAAACAGGCTGCATACAAGCTTCCGTCGCGCAATACAATTCGTGCACGCATCAAGAAGCTCGATCCGAAAATGATCGCTCAGAAGAGGCTGGGTGCTGATGCGGCAAGAAGCCTTCATTCAGCCGCCGGGAAGCCGCCGGAGCCCAGTGGGCCACTCGACATTGTCCAAATGGATCACACGCCGGTGGATTTGATCGTCGTGGACGAGTGCTCGCGTCAGCCAATTGGTCGACCGTACCTGACCATTGCAATCGATACTTTTACCCGATGTATCGTGGGCATGCTGCTTACGCTGGAAGCACCGTCGGCAACTTCAGTTGGCTTGTGTCTGACCCATACAGTAACTGACAAAAGCCGCTGGTTATCTGGGTTAGACATTACAGACATGACCTGGCCCATGCATGGCAAACCCAGAAAAATCTTTCTAGACAACGCACCCGAATTCAAGAGTGACGCGCTCAAGCGTGGCTGTGAGCAGCATGGCATAGAGCGCGAGTACAGGCCGCCCGGTCAACCACATTTTGGTGGCATAGTTGAACGAGTGATCGGTACGGCCATGACAATGGTTCATGAATTGCCGGGCACCACATTTTCAAATACGAAAGAGCGCGGTGATTATGATTCCGAAAAAAGAGCAATCCTCACGGTGCGAGAATTGGAGAAGTGGCTGACACTGGCGATAGGAACTTATCACGAGAGCATTCATAGCGGGCTCTGGGAAACACCGGCTGCATGTTGGCGCAGAAACATCGGCAATGTCAAAACATCTACCGTCAGCAACGAGCGTACCTTTCTAATCGATTTTCTGCCTGTCCTTCGACGAAATATAAGCCGAACTGGTTTTGTGATCGATCACATTACCTACTACTCTGACGTGCTCAAAGCATGGATAGCGCGGCGCCACGATCTGGAAAAATTCATTATCCGCAGGGATCCACGCGATCTCAGCAAGGTTTGGGTTTTGGATCCGGTAAGCAGCCATTATCTTGAAATTCCGTACAGATCGATATCCAATCCAGCCGTGACTTTATGGGAGCACCGCAAGGCGGTAGAGAAGCTTCGCGAAAGTGGCCGGACGCAGGTAAATGAAGCAATGGTGTTTCGGATGGTGTCCCAAATGCGTCAGATTGCTGAGACTGCAGCCGCTGAGAGTAAACTGGCCAGGCGCGACAAAGCGCGCAGGAAACATCTGAATAACCGTTGTCTTGTGGATCAATTAACCGCGTCGGAGAGTCCACGCAAGGAGGATTCCCAACATGTAAACCCGTTTGATGATATTGAGGAGTGGTGATCGTTTGAATAATCTGCATTCTGACTTTTCGCATCTTGCACCTGCCGTTGAGCATGTTGCAGCGCTTTCAAATGAAGACCGCCTGCGACGTATTCGTTCAGATCGTTGGATTGGGTATACTCGGGCTCGCTCCGCACTTCAACGCATGGAAGATTTATTTTCATGGCCAAATAAACAGAGAATGCCAAACCTTTTGATAATCGGTCCGACAAACAACGGTAAATCCATGATCGTTGAAAAATTCAGGAGGGATCATTTTGTTGCGCCAGCCGCAGAGGGTGGTGATCGCGAGTATATTCCAGTAGTTGTCGTGCAGACTCCATCGGAGCCGTCTGTCGCAAGATTTTATTCAGGGTTGTTGGCAGGTATTGGTGCACCCATACGTCGGCAAGCTAGAGTTGCCGAACTCGAACAATTGGCGCTTCAGCTCCTGAAAGCGGTGAAGGCGAGAATTCTTATCATTGACGAGTTGCATAACGTGCTTGCTGGAAAAACAGATGCCCGTCGAGAGTTTTTGAACCTACTGAGATTTATCGGCAATGAATTGCGGATTCCAATTGTCGGTGTTGGCACGCGGGATGCGTATCTGGCGATTAGATCAGACGATCAGTTGGAAAATCGCTTTGAGCCTGTTCCATTGCCTGCTTGGGAAGAAGGTGACGAATTGCTTTCTCTGTTAGCAAGTTTCAGCACGGTGTTTCCTTTGAAACGTCCTTCTTTCATTGCGACGACTGAAATGTCGAGGCATGTCCTGTCGCGAACTGAAGGCACTATCGGTGAAATCGCGAAGCTCCTGACGGCGGCGGCAGTGGCAGCTGTTGAAAGCGGCGAAGAGGCGATCAATCAACGGACATTGTCGCTGGCTGAGTATCAGTCTCCCAATGAGCGTCGCCGGGCGTTCGAGAGAATGCTATTGTGATTTTGGGTAGATGGCCTATACATCCAAGGCTGCATCAAGGAGAATGCTTGTCATCATGGCTGCGAAGAATAGCCATGGCATACGGGCTTAAGCTTAGAGCTTTGGTTCATCAAGATCTGGGATGTCCAAGCGTCGAGATCTGCAAACTTGATCTCAACCCACCGGATGATCTACTCAAGACGGTGGCGGCACGAACAGGCACTCCGCTTGAGACAGTTTGTAAGACCACGATTGCAGGACTATTTCAGTACCTTCTTTTGAGAAGCCCGGAAGAGTGTTCTGTCCTATTCTCGCTCTGCGATCGCAGCTTTCCAGTTGATGAGGTCGAACTAAATTGGGAGCAGTGGATCAAGCTGTTTCGGAAAAGACCGTTGCGCGGCTGTCGCTCATGTCTTAGCAAGTATCCTGATGCAGCCTTGCTTTTAGCTTGGCGTCTTCCGATCATGTTGTCCTGTCCGATGCATGGCCTAATGCTTGAACCAGTTCGCATTTATCTAAACGAATTAAAGTGGCGCAACGACAAATCGGAAGCGGTACCTGAATCACTGAGTTTGCATGATGGCAGAACCTGGTCTGCACTAACCAATGGGTATGTAGACCTGCCAGGCGGCCGAGTTGCTGCGTTTTCCTGGTTCAGAGCTTTGGGAATGATTTTGGATGTGCTGGATAGCCGATTAGAAGATCCGGGGCCGCTCCCTGAAGGGATATGGAAGGAGACTGTCCGTGACGCTGCATGCGATCAATTGGATGGAATGCCTTGGAAAACAAAAATTGCCAGAATGGATGCGATGTTCCTTGCTTCTGCAGTTGGCTTGATGGAGCGCGGTACAATTTCTGCAGTAGGTATGGATGCCAGTTATTTTAGTCTTGTCGAAGTCTAGCATTTCTTCGTTTCTTCAAAAGTTTTTTCGCATCGGGGCGTAGCGCGCCTGACGGACTCACATAGCGATAAAGCGTCTGTCGAGTAATGCCCAGCTCATGGCAAAGATCGCTAACGACAGTATCAGATTTGCCCATCGCTGCCGCCGCCAAATGCACTTTTGCAGCAGTCATCGTATGCCGGCGTCCTCCGCGACGTCCGCGAGCACGGGCAGCCGCCAACCCCGCTTTTGTTCGTTCAGAGATCAATTCTCTTTCAAACTCTGACAGTGCCGCAAAGATTCCGAACACCAGTTTGCCAGAAGCCGTTGTGGTGTCTATACTGTCGCCTTGTCCAGTGAGCACTTTCAATCCTATCTTGCGCTTTTGCAGATCATCGATAAGGTTTACCAGATGCGTCAAACTACGGCCGAGGCGATCCAGCTTCCAGACAACCAGCGTATCACCAGCACGCAACGCCCTTAAACAAGCATCAAGCCCTGGGCGCTCATCTTTTTTGCCTGAGGCCAAATCCTCGTAAATGTGCTTGCTGCTGATAGCGGCGTCAAGGAGCGCATCTTTCTGGAGGTCTAAACTTTGCGACCCATCAGCTTTTGACACACGAGCGTAGCCAACAAGCATTTGATTCTCCTCTGTCACTTAAACGACCGTTTAGGTGACTTCCAAAACTGGTCCGTTTTTCGCCTCAATTTCTGTCATTTATGTTGTCATATAATCAACGTATTGCAAAGGAATTTGAAAAACTCTTATGTGACAACTTTATTTGAAGATTTAACAATAGTTTTGACTCTGAAAAGGAGTGAAGAAGTGGGCAAACTCTAAAGGTTCTGGAAACTGGCAAAACCCAGATGAGCCAAGGAAATTCAGCTCCGGCTTGCCGAGCGCCCGATAAGACGCTTATGTTGCTGTCGGCGTCGTGGTTGATTGGCATGAGACGCCTGGAGTGCAGCATGGTTGTGCCTGCTTTCGATATCTCCACCAGGCAGCAACTGCTACGGCGATGGTTGTAAGGCCGGCAGCAATTGGTTTTGCCATCAGCAGCACATTCGCGCCGAAAAGCGTTAGCCATATGCCAAGCATAGGGGAGCCGCAGCAGCCCAAGAAAAAACAAGCGCCACCACAAAACAACGCGGTGATGCCAGCGCTACCGGCGGCCATGTTTCTAGCGGACGTAGAATGAAACTCGATGTACCGCCGTACCGCATCAGCGGCAAAAGCAAAGCCCAGAGCGCAGGAGTACCCTAGCAAGTAGTTCTGTGTCTGGATGTAGCGATCCCACATGGAAGGCAGATTGCAGCCATCATCACAAATGTCTTGGGTGAGTTTTAGCGGCTCAGGATGTGTGCTGAACCAGAGGTAATGAACCCCGTAGGCCAGACCAAAAACACCAACAGGCAGAAGCACGCGCCCTAGTGTATTGGTTGATGCGTTATTCACAGTTTGCCTCCAGCATTATGCAGCAGAGCAGGAAGAGTTACAGCCGCAGCCGCCCGACTGCGTTTTTTCATTTGGATACGGTACTCGATCTTGTACGTAAGGTTCGCCGGCGGCGAGGGCGTTGTAAGCGCGATCTAGCTCTCGTCCCAGATAGGCAGCGTGATCCAGCCTGCTTATAAGCTGCCGATCAATTGCTTCCATGTATATAGCCACTGGTGTCTTTCCTTCAATGATGCAGTCAAGAACACCGGTAGGAGTGTAGTGCTCAACAATGAGTAAACCTCGTTTCTCGTCAGGGTAAATCACAAAAAAGCCAGCAGCATCAGCTACAAAGCGCTCTGCGTCTTGCGCGCGCACTACCTGAATTTTTCTCGTCTCGATCTGCCTTTCAAACGGGCCGGGATTCCGTGCAGCACAAGCCCTTATCTGCTCACTGATTGCCTCGATGTCGGTTAGCCCAATTGATGACACCAGTTCGATTTGTTCAAGGAAAGTTTGCACCTGTTCTCTTGTGACGTTCTTGAGATATGGGCGCTTGCCTTGCGCTTTCGCTATGCGCATGTTGTCGTCTAAGCCGTATTTGAAAAGGCTTTCCAACGATTGCCCTGGCAAGTGTCCAACTGCCTGCTGTGTGTCTTCACCGCACACAAGCAAAAACCGGATGTTCGGATTAGCAAGAATGTTTTGGATAACACGCTCTATGCCAAGGTTTTCGGTATGCATTGGTCCGACAACCGCCATACCTTCGGGCTGCTTTGCTTTCAATTGTTCGACCAGAGCTTCGCTATTGAGGGTGACTACAGCGACGGGCGCCGCATAGCGAGCCACCTGGTATTCACCTGGCAGCGGCGGCCAGCCCGCCCTTTCTTCTGGCATCTCTGTTGGGCACAGGTCTAAACTTTCGCTCTGTTCAGGATAAGCCTCAGCAAAGGCATTGGCAGCTATCGCAGGGTAGCAGACGGCGCAGCCAAGGCAGTCGTATTGCTTCTCAACGAAGGTAGATCGTGCCTGCTCCAATAATCCTGAAAGCTCCTGCTTGCCTGGTTCTGTCTGTGCTAGGGCTTCGGTTGTTTGTTGAAAGCAACCGCATTTATGGCATTTGGCCAGGGATGCGGCGGTTTTAATTTGCTCTCGAATGGTATCGAGTGGATTTTGCGTCATAGCTGTTCTGTAATAGCCGCTATCAGCTATTGTACACTAATCAATTGAATAGTATATACTAGTTGCTGAGACGAGAGGTAAAAACTTTGAAGAACGAAGCTGACGCCTGTTGCAGCCCCAAACCATTGTTAGAGGATCGCCCCCTATTTTCGCTTGAGCAAGCGGCAGGACTGGCTGAGCTGTTTAAGCTGCTTGCCGATCCAACCCGAGTCAGGTTGCTGCAAATGCTCCTAAAGCAAGGTGAGATGCGCGTATCTGACATTTCAGACGCGCTTGAGATGACTCCGCAAGCTGTTTCCAATCAGCTCCAGAAGCTCGCATATAACAGCGTTGTTGCCGCCAGACGCGCCGGCGTCAATATTCATTACCGCGTCGTTGATCCGTGCGTCCGAGAGCTGCTACAGCAAGGCATGTGCCTATTGGAAGAAAGCCGAGATGTTGGCACACAGTCAGAGGTTGGCTGATGAAATGCAATATCAAAAGCGTGGTGGCCTGCTTCATACCAGTCTTTCCTGTGCAGTTGAGACAACCAACCAGAACCAGCTAACGAAAGCTGAGCTGAGGCTATGGACTTTGAGCAATTGCTGATCCTGAGCCAGTTTTGGGCACTTAAAGACTTCGAATTACAGCCGAAGGCCGAGCAGTTCGCATACCTGCTGTCAGTTGAAACATCTGAACAGGCTCACTCAGAAAGGTTTCGAAATAGAACCGCCGTTATTTGATGGGCAACCCATAGTTTTTGCAACTGTCAAGTTCAACTCCGGTTTTTTCAACCAACTCCCTCGCGCACCAAAGGATCTGCCGGACGCCCGTATCACTCAATTGATAAATGTTGTACTTCCCTTGGCCTGTTGCAACCACCAAGCCGCATTCGCGTAAGCAAGATAGGTGATTGGAAACATTGGGTTGAGAAAGCCCGGTTGCCTCAACAATTTCATTGACAGTTTTGGGTTCTACCTCGATGGAGAGCAAGATGGAAAGCCGCGAGCGGTCGCTAAATCCTCGGAACAGCTTTGCTAGGCGTGATTCGGTATCTAATCTCTTCGATGTAATAATTTGTTTAGCCATGGGTCGTACTCATATCATTCAACGATGATATTATAGATCTGCTACCCGTTTTGGGACACAAATGCGAACGATCTGCTTAGCAATTTTAGCCGTAATACTCCTGAATCTTCCTTTCCTTGGAGAAGCACAGACTCGGGCGGTTGCAAAGACTCCCGCAATCCAACAGACTAGTCAGTCGTATTCCGATACGTGCCCAGATTGCGGCGAGAATATTTCTGGCTGCATTGTCAAATCTCAGAAGGCAGCATCAACCCACATTCCGTCAGTCGTGATCTGCGCTCTAGTAGCCACCTATGGAGCCATTGCATTTTGTCCGGAGAAACTCAACGTCCTCGGCCAGAGACTACGCGGCCCTATCTACGATAAGCGAACTACAAGAACGCATGTAGTGCTGCGGCTTTGACAGTACAGAGCACGTTCTAGCGTAGAAGTTTTTCCGGCAATTCAAATGAATTAGGTTCTCCAATCAATCCTTGTGTTGGGTTGCGTATGGACTTTTGATTCAAAGCCGGTAATTGCTCAACAAGAAAAAACTCTCAACCTGCGGGGCGTCATGAAGACGAGTGCCGCAACGAAATCCGCGCAGTGGTGCAGATAAAAATGCAGCTGCAAATTTCCTAATCCAACGTTATGAGTAAGAACAAGGCTCAAGCAGTGAAACCGATAGTTCTGTTATTGGCAGTGACCGTCCTGCAGTCTTGCAGTGCGTTCTTTTGTTGCCCGATCCTGGCAGCAAGTGGACCAATTTTTGAGCAGCCGCAACAAGCAACGAGTGGTCCGGCGCAGCTCAGACCGACTGCCCCCGGTTCATCCATGCACCAAGGACCTGAAATACCGACTGAAAGTTCGCCCACAACCTACATACTCAAGGCAGAACGAACAGTTCGATTGACTCTGAAGGACGCATTTGAACAGGCCGAAGAACATAATCCGGAAATTTTAAAGGCGAAGCAAGATGTATCTTTAGCCGCTGCTACTGTTGTGAGTGCTGGAGCTAGACCCAATCCTCAACTGGCTGTCCAGATGGGATTTGGCCCGGCTTGGACCAAAACAATTGCGGGCAACACGCAGCAAGTAGGCATTAACCAGATTGTCGAAACAGGAGGCAAAAGAGCAGCTCGGATCAGACTTTCGAAAGCGCAACAGACAGCATCAAGTCTTCAGTTGGAGGCGATTCGTTTTGATGTTCGCACCCGTGTTCGCCGGGCTTATGCAGAACTGGCAGCCGCACAAGCCTACAGTCAATTGATTGAAAACATGCGAGACTTGGCGGAAAAGCTGGTCAATATTGCCACTGAACGATTTAAGGCAGGCTCCGCCGCCGAAGCCGAAATCATTCAAGCTCAGCTTACTGCAAATCAATATGATGCACAGCGTAACTCCGCTCAGGGACGAATCAGGCAAGCACAGATTCAGTTAAGCACGCTTTTGGGCCAACCAGTGGCACCAAATCTGGTGACCGAGGACCAAGGGCTATTCCGGTTGCAGGCTGCTCAAAGCGAATTAGTTCCTGCCCCTGATCAATCTATGCCGGATGAGGTAAATCTACTTCATTCGGCTTTGTCTAAGCGACCAGACCTTCTAGTCTCCCAGCAACAGGTGGCTGTCTCTACCAAGCAGCTTGGGCTTGCGCGAGCTCAACGAATCCCAGATTTAATCCTCGGATCTGGATTTGCTTTTACGACGTTTCAAGCGCCTGAGCCACAACAGTATGGCGCCTATCTCAATGTCAATGTAGACCTGCCCATCTTCTATAGAAAACAGGGCGAAATCATGTCTGCAAAGGTCTCGATCGAACAAGCAAAAACCCAGACGGTCATTGCACAGAACCGACTTATTTCAGAGGTCAAGGCAGCCTATGAAAATGTCAGACTGGCAAGAGCCAATATTGCCAAGTACCGAACACAATTGCTTCAAGGCGCAACCGAAACAGTTCACCTGAACGAGCTTGGTTACAAGTACGGGCGCAATCGCTTATCCGATGTCATATTAGCTCAGCAATCAATGCAGCAAATAAACATCGGCTACTTCGATGTCGTTATAGCTTACCAAAATGCTTGGGCAGACCTGGAAAAAGCCGTTGGGCAGCCTTTGACTTTCTAGAAAGGATCAATATGAAGACGAGTCTCCATCCAATTCATACCCGCATGTTAATACTCGGACTGCTGTACTTCTATTTTGCAACAGCCGTACCAACATCGGCTGAGCAGCCGGAAAATGCTGACAAAGATCCTTTTGTCGCAGTTGAGATCGCACCGGATGTTCAAAAGGCAATCGGTATCAAAGCAGAACCGGTCATGTCCCTAGTTCCGCTAAATCGGAAGACAGCCAACGGACAAATCGAAGCGATTCCTGCCGACACAGCTGCAGTAAATGCGCCTTTGGCCGGAAGGGTATTGACTTTGCTTGCTCAGAAGGGACAGAGGGTCAACAAAAATCAGGCATTAGCGATAATTGACAGTCCCGAAATCCGACAACTAGCTATAGAGTCTCAACGCCTGGTTGCTCAAAATAAGGCGGCTGAAGCTCAAGCGCAGGCAAAAGTGGATCTCGCTATGCGCAACTACGAGCGTGAAAAGACATTATTCACATTGAAGATCTCATCGCAGAAAGATTATCAAACGGCAGAAGCCGATCTAAAGCAGACGGAAGCAGAGCTGCAAACAGCTAAAGCTCAAACGAAACTAAGTGGTGCACTTCTGGCCAGTCGATTGGCCCAACTTGGACAATCCATTAGAGGGACTGCCGAAGGACGTGTTACTTTGTACGCACCCATCTCAGGCATTGTTCTGGATCAATTTGTCACTCCAGGAGAAGCACTGGAACCAGGTAAACCGCTGTTCAAGCTCATCGATATAAGCAATGTTTGGGCGACAGCCCAAATTTACGAGAAGGACTTGCTGCACGCGCGTGTTGGGCAACAAATTGAAATACGAACACCAGCCTATCCAGGAAGAACTTTTCAAGGCACGATTCTCAATATCGATCCAGTAGTCGATCCCGCCACAAGAACGCTGGCAATACGGGCAGCGATTACGAATCCAGGGTCGCTGCTCAAACCACAAATGTTTGTCACTATTGATCTTGTAGAGTCGCGCGCCGGACGATCCTACTTTGTTCCGACAGAATCGGTTGTTACTATTCAAGGCAGACAATCAGTCTTCATAAAGGAAGGCGACAAATTCATCCCGACGCCAGTTGAAATAGGTGACACCCAAGATAACTTGATTGAGATTAACAGTGGCTTACAGCTAGGTCAGTATGTTGTCACCCAGCGCGCTTATCAGCTCATGGCACACGGTGCAAAAGGCGCTATCGCCTCCGAAGAAGAAGAAAAGGACGGCAAGGCCAAAAGCGCGAACGCAGCGCAACCTTATAGTATCCTGCTGCTGACTCTCGGCGGGTTTGTTCTTTTCATTATTGGATTTTTTTCTGGCAAAGGCTTAAAGCGTGCGAGTGTAAAAGACTCAACCTCTAAAGAATCGCTGGTTCTCACTAAGCAAAATCAGAATGCGGAGGAGAATCACTGATGCTCAATCGTTTGATACTGTGGTCAATTACCAACCGAATCACTGTAATTGTTGTTTCAGTCATTCTTTTACTTGTAGGACTTCGAGTTGTTCTTAGCTTGCCGCTGGATGTCTTTCCGAATTTTGCGCCACCGCAGGTAGTTATACAAACCGAAGCCCCTGGACTGGCTCCCGAGGAAGTTGAATCTCTAGTCACACTGCCCATGGAAAGCTCTTTGAATGGAACACCGGGCGTAGTGGACATCCGGTCAAGCTCAGCTATAGGGCTCTCAGTGATTACTGTCATATTCGAAGGACAGACAGATATCTACAGGGCGCGGCAATTAGTCGCTGAAAAAGTGCAGCAAGTTGCTGCGCGCCTGCCACTGGGTGTCAATCCACCGCTCCTATCTCCTATCAGCAATCCAGTTGGAGACGTTATCAAGTTTGCTTTCACTATCGACCAAAGCGTGCTAATGACACATCGGACAACTCTTCTCGATGTTGCCACCATTGCTAACTGGCAGATACGTAACCGGCTTCTATCCATCCCCGGAGTCACCAGGGTATTGGTGCTGGGTGGAGGCGAACGACAGTATCAAATACTGGTTCAGCCGGAAAAACTGAGACAATTCAACGTCACTTTAACGCAGGTTACTGAAGCGGCAAAGGGCGCCAACTTGAATGTCCCAGGTGGGTTTCTGCTAACTGCTGATCGAGAACGATTGGTTCGTGGCATTGGGCGCACACACAGTCTACTCGACTTGGCAAACTCCGCTGTCGTGGCCAAAGTAAATGGCATCCCGGTGCGCCTTTCTGACGTCGCCGAAATCAAAATCGAATCAGGCATTAAGCGTGGTGATGCATCCTTTGCTGGACAAGATGCAGTCATTGTTACTGTGACTCGCTCTCCATTTGCCGATACACCTACTGTAACCCGTGCAGTTGAATCGGCTATGAAAGAAATCCAGACGACACTGCCCAAAGACGTGCGTGTGACCACTACCTTTCGGCAGGAGGACTTTATTCAAAAGTCTGTCGATAATGTCCTTGAGGCTCTAAGAGACGGAGCTATGATTGTCACAGTTGTGCTCATTCTCTTCTTAGGCAATTGGCGAACGGTGGCAATTACCCTAACAGCCTTGCCTCTTTCCATAGTCGTTGGTTTGATAGTGCTCAACTGGTTCGGTATCGGACTAAATACTATGACATTAGGGGGGCTGGCCATTGCCTTGGGTGGTGTCATTGACGATGCCATCATAGATGCAGAAAACGTCTATCGCCGATTACGCCAAAACAATGCCTTGGGAAAAGATGCCCAACTGCCTCTGAAAGTAGTTTTTGATGCCTCTGTGCAAATCCGGAGCTCAGTTGTCTTTGCCACAATCATAGTTTGCATTGTAATTGCACCGATTTTCAGTTTGTCGGGCGTTGAAGGACGCATCTTTACCCCTTTGGGAATGGCATATATTGTCTCGACCCTGGCGTCATTGATTGTGGCTCTGACCGTGACCCCGGCCCTCTGCTATCTGCTGCTTGCCAATCGTCCGCTGCCGCCTGATGAGACCTGGCTTGTCAGATGGTTGAAGGCAATTTACAAACCCGTATTGTCCTTTGCCATGCGCAGCCCGCAGATAGTCTTGTTTGCCTCTGCTGCCGCACTAATCGGTTCCCTCGCACTAATTCCTTCGCTTGGCACCACCTTTCTTCCGGAATTCCAAGAGCGCAGTCTGGTTATCTCGCTCAATCAATTGCCTGGAGCATCCCTGTCCTCGACAAATGACATTGGCAAGGCAATTGAAGTTGCGTTGCTTAAGCACCCTGAAATTGAAACAGCACAATTTCGAGCCGGTAGAGCATTTGGCGATGATGACGCTGGCGTGGTGACTTTTGGCGAATTGGACTTGCAAATCTCAAATAAAGCTTCTAGTCGTGAGAAAGTCCTCGACATGATCAGAGACGAGTTAGCGCGCTATCCAGGAGTTGTCGCAGTCGTTGGCGGGTTTATCTCTAATCGTATCGATGAAATTCTTTCCGGCACACGTGCTGCACTAGCCATCAAGATCTTTGGACCGGACTTGAATGTTCTGCGCACCGAGGCTCAGGAGATTAACGCCGCAATACGCGAAATTCCCGGTCTGGTAGATTTGCAAATCGAACCTCAGATGCCAGTTCCACAAGTTGCAGTCGCGTTTAACCGAGAGAAGTCCTCCCGGTATGGGCTTACCGTGGGAGGGCTTGCTGAAACTGTAGAAACTGCTCTAAATGGACGGGTAGCATCTCAAATTCTGGAAAACCAGCGACTTTTCAATCTTGTTGTTTGGCTAACACCCGATGCTCGAACCAGCGTGCAGACCATTGGAGACCTCCTTGTTGATACGCCAAGCGGCACAAAAATACCGTTGTCTTCGGTGGCTACGCTGAATGAAAATGAAGGACCCAATACTATAAATCGGCAACACGTATCTCGTCGCATTGTCGTTTCTGCCAACACCTCCGGCCGTGACATTGGATCGATAGTAGCTGACGTTAAGCGAGCTCTTTCGCAAAAGGTAGTTTTGCCTACCGGCTATTTTATAGAGATGGGCGGGCAGTTCGAGGCGCAACAGAGAGCCACGCAAGAGCTACTGCTGTACAGTACGTTGGCGCTGTTTGCCGTAGCTTTAATGCTTCAACAGGCTGTTCAATCAGTCCGATCAACCATACTTATATTGGCCAATCTTCCCTTGGCTCTAATTGGCGGTTTAGTTGCAGTTGTCCTTGGTGGGGGAGTGCTGTCTGTAGCATCGCTTATCGGTTTCATTACGCTTTTCGGTGTTGCCAATCGCAACGGGATAATACTTGTAACCACGTATAACCAGCTTATGGCCACCGGAGTTGAATTTGAGTCAGCTATACGCGATGGTTCTATTGAAAGGCTTTCCCCAGTACTGATGACTGCACTTGTAGCTGCCATGGCTATGTTGCCGCTTATGATTGGGCAGGGAGCAGGCAAGGAAATACTGCAGCCTCTCGCCGTGGTTGTCTTCGGTGGATTGTTTACCTCAACAGCCTTGACGCTTGTTGTAATACCGGCCTTATTCGTTCTCTTTGGCAAAGGCCTGCAGGTTCAACCGGAAGAAACTACCTTGCTGCAGCAGATTACTACGGAATAGCTGTATGCAGCAACTCAAAATTACATCGAGATCTGAGGAAATAAGTCGAGGGAGAACAGTTTCTGATAGTGGAGGGCTCAATCAAAAATGCCTTGTTGCAATAAGGATGACGAAATTTTTGAAGGTCGCTGGTTCCAGCATCCTTTGATACGTAACGCTCTCATCGGTGCGCTCATCGCCGGTATCGCATTTAGCTTGGTCCACTTCAAGACAGCATCGTATTTTCTGGTGGTGGCACTTTATGTGGTCGCGATCGTTATCTCAAGTTATGCCTGGGCTAAAGAAGGCATCAGGGATCTGGTCACGAAGCGCGAGATCGGTATTGAGTTTCTCATGCTCTCGGCAATGATCGGCGCCAGTATTTTGGGACTATGGGATGAGGCGACCATTTTGGCTGTACTGTATGGGGCTGCCGAAGGGTTAGAAGAATACACTTTCGCCAAAACAAGAGCATCCATTCGCAAGCTGCTTGATCTTGCCCCAAAAGAAGCGAGAGTGCGCAAAGACGGACAGGAACTCATCGTTCCTGCCGAAAGCCTCCAGGTGGGTGACGTATTTGTTGTTAAACCAGGTGAATCTCTTCCCACCGATGGTGAAATTGTGCTTGGTCAATCGAGCATCAACGAAGCTGCTGTGACAGGTGAATCAGTGCCCGTCGAGAAGGGACCAGGAACCAAAGTGTTTGCAGCGACAATCGTTCAAGATGGGTTGTTAGAGATCCGCACGACGGCAAGCTTCCAGAACAATACGCTTTCCAAAATGGTTCACATGATCGAAGAGGCCAGAGAGCAAAAGGGCAAGGCTCAACGCTTCATCGAGGAGTTTGGTGAGAAGTATTCGCCGGTAGTCTTCATAGTGGCAATGCTCGTTATGACAGTTCCACCATTATTCTTCGGTGCCGCATTTCCTGAATGGGCCACTCGCGCAATTGTCATGCTTGTTGCTGGTGCGCCTTGTGCTCTAGTCATGTCCACGCCAGTTGCCATCGCCGCTGGCATCGGCACCGCCGGAAAAAACGGTGTGCTAATTAAAGGCGGTATGCACCTTGAGAATCTCGGCAAACTGAAGGGCGTTGCCTTCGACAAAACTGGCACGCTTACCGTCGGTAAGCCTGAAGTGACAGACGTTGTTTCCATGGATGGAAGTGACAATCAGCTCATGCAGATAGCTCTCAGTCTGGAGGAATCGTCTTCACACCCCTTGGCTAGAGCAATTGTTTCCAAGGCCTCAGATATGAAGATTGAAGCAGTTGCGGTGAGAGAATTCCGCTCGCTTACAGGCGCAGGTGTCCAGGGCAGAATCGGAGACGAGCTTTATTACTTGGGCAAACCAAAGCTGTTTGAACAGTTCGGCATTGAACCAAACTCGCAAACGAAGACGTTATCTGAAGAAGGCAAAACGGTCGTGGCTGTCGGAACCGAGAAGAAAATTCTTGGCCTCATCGCGATCAAAGATGCTATCCGTCCTGAGGCGAAGCAAGTAGTGGCAGATTTGCACAGGTTAGGAATGAAGGTGACAATGCTCACCGGCGACAATTCTCGCGTTGCTCACGCGATTGCTCAAGAGCTTAAAATCGAAGATGTACGAGCGGAATTGAAGCCCGAAGACAAAATCGCTGCTATCGAAGATCTGCAAAAGCAGTACGGATCAATGGCCATGGTGGGTGACGGTATTAATGATGCTCCGGCGTTAGCGCGAGCAACCATCGGCATTGCAATGGGAACTGCTGGTACCGATGCAGCGATTGAAGCAGCCGACACGGCACTTATGGGTGATGACTTAACCAAGGTTCTATACGCCATTCGACTGGGACAGAGAGCGCAAATAATCAACAAGCAAAATATTGTCTTCTCTTTGGCTCTGCTTGCAGGTTTGATTCCAGCAGCATTGTTTGGGCTGATTACTGTGGCCATAGCAGTGATATTTCATGAAGTATCAGAGCTTCTCGCCGTGGCTAATGGACTGCGAGTTACGAGAGGCATTCGATGAGCGATAGCAGTATTTTTTCTCTATTATGGGACGCCCGGAGCACCAGAACTTTTTCGAGGCGCGTGGCGGCAAAGCGACAACAGCCACGTGCTGCTGAGATAGTTGTTTGTGCTGGAACGAATTCAAATTGCAAATCAACTTATCTTATTAGAAAGTCACGGGGGCTGCCTTTGCTTGTTCTCTCTATGGTCATTGTACTGCCGCACGCTATGGCTCAAGATACAGTCACCGTTAAGGGTGTCGATCAACTGAGCAATCAGATCATCAGGAAAGAGTTAGAAATTTTCAAGCATGGACTTGAGTTAAAGCTCCATGGTGAAAATAAAAAGTTATGGCGCAGACGTCGATGGTTTTGTTACTCACTCGCCAACAGCAGCTTGACTAGCATTGGTGCATTCATCGCTGGTACGAGCAGGTTACGCTATGCAAATCAACCAGGTAAAGCGCCACAACATCTTTTCGAGAATGCCGCCATCGTAAGAGTTACAGCCAACGCCATCAGTGTCGGGGGCACACTTGCAGAGTTGGGTATTGATGCATTGGACCGTTACAAGGCGCGCAAGAAGAGCTTGGATACGGGGTCCAAGGCAAAAGAAGTGGTACGGCTTCAGAACGAAATACTTAGACTGCTGGTAGAGCGACGCCAGCTGGCAATGGGCTTGGAAGACGCTACTGAACGAAAGTTATACGAAATCGAAGAGCACGTTTTCAGCGACTTGCTGGTTGCCGGATTGGAAGATTTTGCATTTTACTATGATGAAGCCAAAGGAACCGAAGCAAAAAGGTTTACGCAGTTGCTACTAGTGGGCACTAGCAACCTCGTATCTGGTGGGGGCTCGCTCTATTCAGGCGTAATAGTGCCGCATCAATACAAGAACGCCCCGCTAAAACGTGTGCGGCGTGGTGGCGTGGGCGGTATCACTGATATTTCAACCGGTTCTGCAAATATCCTCACACCAGCAGTAGCAACTATAGTCGACATGGTTAATCGGCAGGACAGCGACAGCGCTCTATTTAAGGAATTTGGCGCAGCACATGCAGATGAGTTATATGACTTTAAAAGGCAGCAAGAGGAGTTGCGCAATTTGTTAAAAAATCGGGAACAGTCTCTGAACGCTCAATTGTTGCATCGGCAGAAGGCAATTGACGTCACCATTGATATTCTTGACAAACATGAAAAAGCTAATCAGGCAGAAAGACGTGTTGCTCTACGCAATTTCATGCTCAGTATTCTTAATTCAGGTGTCGACGCCAGCGGCTCCTTTTCGAAAGTGGTAAACGGCGTAGGCACCACTGTTGGAGCTTACCGCTATACTCGTGATGCACGGAAGCGATTTCTGGTGACCGGACGAGCTGGGATTGCCTATGGCATCGGTAATGCCTGCGGTGTTGCAGAAGTATTTCGTGATCAGATTACCGCCGAATTGAAGCAAACTGCAAGAAAAAAGCGTCATGCCTTGTTGTCACAACAGATAACGGACGAGTTACAGGAAATCGGTGCCGCTCAATCTATGCTTGCGCAATGATGAGGGTAGCTGCAAGTTTTCAAACTGTATCTCTGCCCGGCGCTGTCCTTGCTTGCTCACGAAATTATTGGCGAGCTAATCGTTATTGACAGTAGTTGGAGAATCTTGCGTGCAATCGGGAGGCAAAACTGTGATAAAGAGCAAAATAGCAGTCTTGATATTTCACCCGCGAACGGGACGTGCCGAGCGGCTGAGCCAGGCAATTCGCCAACTGAAAGACCAGCTCTGCCAGAATAACTGGCATCTGAATTTACGCACCTTACCACTGGACCCGGAGCACCTTCTCGATGATCAATTCTTATCAGCTGATCTGATCATTGCTGCCGGCGGTGACGGAACAGTGCGCACGGTTCTTGAGGCAGTGGCGAAGGCAAGCTTACAAACTGCAGTTGCAATCGTACCCATCGGCACTGGAAACCTGCTGGCTCGTAGCTTGGGTTTAGTAAGCTCTAGCGAGCACCATCGAGTTACTCATGCGGTCGATACTATATTAAACGGCAAAGCTATCTGTATAGATCTGGGCAAAGCAAATGGCCACTATTTCACTGTCGATGCAGGGATAGGTCCCATAGCTGAGGCAATTGCTGCGCCCAGTCCGGCTGAGAAAAGGCGCTGGAAATTGTTTTCTTATATCAAACCTTTGTGGAAGGCGGTCAGGAGCGCTCCGATTCACCTTAGAATAACCAGTGACCAGGGCATTGTTGAACGGAGAGTCCGTGGTTTATTGATCACCAACGCAATAGACATGGGTATCGGACAGGGCGTCGATGTCCACCAGATCTGTGACGGAACACTTGATTTGTGCGTCCTCGACCCAATCACTTATGGCGAAATGATCGATATAACTTTGCATTTCGCTAAGTGGTTCTTTCTTGGCCGTGCTTCAACACGCTTACCTTATGAAATTGTGCATGTGCGAAAAGCCAAGATCGAAGTGTTGGAACCTCCTTCGTGCCCCGTCAATGAAGCACTATTAATGCTTGATGGGGACATCAATGGACACGCACCAGTGACTGTCGAGGTGATACCACATGCGGTGAACATAATGATTCCCAAAGGAGTTTTTGAACGAACATTTTGTAATTATTCCCTGAGTGAGCCCGGCTAACTGTAGCGGAAGGGTGTTCGAGCGGTAGCTATGCGGACAATCTGTCCCAGTCGCCGGCGTGTTGCAGCTGGTATGCTAATACCTGATTCTGTATCATTGCCTATTGACGAAATGCCGGAAAGCTTTGCCAAAATTGACTTTCAAGAGTTTTTGGGGAGCTGCAGACTGCTCTATTCTCAATAACCGTTTTTGGGCTAGCCAAAAACCCTGTCTTCTCAGCCTTTCCCACCCACTTGGCTTCGAAATGTCGTTCGGTTTTGCTGAACTCCTCTTTTGACACTCACCGAACTCCTCTTCTGAAACTGACAGATACCTAAAAGTATCACAAGTTTTTCTAGAGAATACTTGTGATACCGGGACGAGAAAACAGAGCCCGTGCGGGTTCAAAATCGGCTAAAATCTTGTGATACTAAGAGAGCGCCACTTGAGAACCCGCCATTTTGAATGACTCCTCGACAGAATTCAACAAGTACTCCTCTTGGCTCAATCGGCAGCCTCTTTCCCTCCAGACCATAAGAGCCTATCGGTCCCGAATAAAACGATTCCAGGGCTTCCTAGAGGGCTCTGGCGAGGCCCTGGAGGAGCTGCTGGGAAGCGAACGCGAGTTGGCGCACGTTCTCCGCAACTACAAGCGACATCTGAAACAGGCCGGCAAGGCGAGTCCAGCCACTGTTAATGCACACCTAACTGCGGTGGATCACTATCTTCAATACCTCGGCAAAAAAGCCCCAGAGATTCCAAGAGAAGAACTGCCAGAGGTAGCTCCCAGCGCTCTCAGTAAAGATGAGCAGCTTCGTTTGCTCCGAGCGGTAGCTGGTTGCAAGCGAAGCCTAGATAGAGCGGTCTTGCTTCTTCTGTACTACACGGGCATTCGAGTTGGCGAGTGTGCAGCACTCGATGTTGAAGACATTTTTGTGGTTGGCCGGCACCGCAAGCTCGTTGTACGAAATGGCAAAGGGGATTTCTATCGAGAGATTCCACTTAACAGAGAGGCTGCCGAGTCGGTAGCAGAGTGGCTCTCAGATAGGGAGAAGCGATTTGCGGACAAAGAAAAAGATTCAGCCTTGTTCCTCAATCCTCAAGGGAAGCGAATGTCGACGGCAAGTCTAGATCTGATAGTACGCAAAGTTGGACAGTTTTGCGGGCTCACATTGTCATGCCACGTTCTACGCCACACCCTTCTGACTAATCTGGTCCGCAACGGAAACGATTTGATGCTGGTGGCAGAGATTGGCGGACACAAGCGACTAGAAACGACTAAGCGGTATACCAGGCCGAGCGCCAGGGATCGCCAATTGGCGATGGAGAATTTATGCACCGGGGAAAGGTAGGCTATTAGACAGTGTTGACGAGACAAAGAATTTTATTGCGAGTAATGGCAAATAGCGGCGGACATTGCACGAAGATGCAGCTGGCAAAATTGAGCTTTTTACTTGCGCGGGAAGGACGTTCCGACCAGCTTAAAACGTTCTACGAGTTCGTGCCTTACCTGTATGGACCATATTCGTTTACTCTCAACCACGAACTCGACAATCTTGTGCGATACGGCCTACTGCTATTACCCACCGACGAAAAGCTGGAGCTGACGAAGGAAGGACAGAAAGCAGTAGGCAACAAATTAGATACTCGACTATTGCGCGATCTGGAGCTGCTGGAGAAGAACTACGGCAGGCTGGATCAGAGCAGCCTGGTGGATGAAGTGTATAAAAAATATCCATGGTTCACTCTGAATAGCGCCAACAAGAGAAAACGAAATGCCGCTCAAATCGAGGCTCCATGTGCCAACTACACAATTGGGTACCAAGGGTTTCAGGTAGACGGACTGCTCAACAAACTGCTCGAGACAGGGATAAAAACCCTTGTAGATACACGGAGTAATCCCATCTCAAGGCGCTACGGCTACCACAAGAGCACACTACTGAAACTTTGCCAAAAGGTTGGCATAAAGTACGAACATTTGCCGGAGCTGGGCATTCCATCGGACTGGCGGCAAGATCTTGAGAACGAGCTTGCATATTCTGTTCTGTTCGAAAGATACGAGAAGAGTGTGCTGGGAACGCAAGAAGAAGTCATATCCAAGCTTTCCGAGAGAGTGCTTACCACTCCGACGGCTTTTTTGTGCAGAGAATCGAATCCTTGCGAGTGTCATCGAAGCCGACTAGCAGGGGCACTTCAGAGGCTTAACGGACTGCCTATAGTTGATATCGGTGTGTGATATGCAAGAAGAATTTGAAAAGACCAAAGTCCTCATAACCGTGATGACCTATCCACACCCAAGCAAGGGATACAAGGAGCTTGTTTGCACCGCTGGAATTACAGACAAGAATGAATGGGTTCGTCTTTACCCTGTGGATTATCGCTATCGTCCGCGCAATCAGCAGTTTCACAAGTACCAATGGATCGAAGTTGAGCTTAGTCCCAGGGGAAAGGGAAACGACAATCGCAAGGAGAGCCGAAAACCCAAGCTTGACTCGATAAAAATCTTAGGCGAACCGCTGCCTTCGGACGATGCATGGCGAGCAAGACGCGAAATTATTAGCAAAATGCCAGTCCATACAGTAAACGAGCTCAAAGAACAAAACAGCACAAACAAGACTTCTCTGGGCATTGTAAAACCATCGAAAGTGCTGGACCTGAAGATTGAAGAGGCTGATTCGGAATGGAAGCCGGAATGGCAAATGCTGTTTGATCAGCTTACGCTCTTCGGTCCGCCACAAAAAGCTTTGGCAAAGCTGCCTTACAAGTTCAGCTACGTTTTCGAGTGCTCAGACAGCGATAAACCCCATAATGCCATGATCGAAGATTGGGAGCTCGGAATGCTATTTCTCAACGAACGGGAGCGACTGGGCAATGACGAGAAAGCAGCCGAGAGCGTGAAAAAGAAATTTTTCGATCAATTGTGCGACAGCTCCAGAGACACGCATTTTTTTATGGGCACCAAATTTCCGTATAACGTTTGGCTTGTGCTCGGCGTGTTCTGGCCGCCGGCAGAGTATCAACTCAAGCTCTTTTAGAGGTCTTTCGGCTAAGCCTATATCGGTGCTTGTCCCTCAATTTCGCTTGCCAAGGTTTTCAATTTAATACAGAGCCATTCGAAACGACTTCTCGGTTTTCCCTGCGATGGTGACTTTAGCCATGCTCCGCTTGAGCCAATCCTCCTTTGCTCTGTAGCAGTCAGGGCGGCTTTCTTGGACTTTTCGCTCTGATGGGCAGCGTGATTTCTTAGAGCCGACAATACATTCAGAGCCCTTTTGTAAGTATCCTTTTTGATTATGGCGACAAGGTAATGCGTGTCCGGCACATGCTTTTTTATGGTTGAGATTAGACCGTCTCGCCCTTTGAAGTCGAAGTAACCGCCACCCGTAACCAGATACTCGCAGACCTCATCGTTCAAGTGTTTTGGGAAGTCAACTCCAGTCTTTGACGAAAGAGTTGTCATGTCTTGATTAATGGCCCCGACCAGCGTGTCGAGGATCAGCCCCTCAAACAGCCTATAGAGCTGGATAACCGCGCCATCAAAAATTAACGACTTATGAGCGGCTGTTTGGCCCGTACTGACGGTGGCCGTGTATTGAAGCAAAAGGTCCACTTCTTTATTGAAGTTCCTTGCTGCTCTTTTGATTTCGCGCTTTCGTGCCAATGGCTAAACCCAATTGTCCTTTGAATGCATATACCCATAATGCGCCCCAGGAAGAAAGCAGACCCGTATTACGTAAGTTACATATCTTACGTAATACGTAACTTATGAAATTGTGTTAAAATCGCCACATAGCTATTGGAGGGATAGGTCATGGGGCGGCGCGGATCGATAAGCGAGGAACAAGTTTTCGAGGCGGCTGACGCTTTGGTCGCGCAAGGCAAGGAAGTCACTCCAACAGCACTGCTCAGCTCACTGGGCAGCGGCAGTTTCACTACTATCTACAAACACCTTTCAGCCTGGGAGTCTTCTAGGGCGTCAGCCGTAACAGACCGGGCCGCTGTCATTCCCGAAGCTGTTCTGTCAGCTTTTGGAGCCGCCTGGAGGGCTGCAACAGCCGAGGCGGGCAAGGAAGTCCTGGCGGTCAAAGAACAAGCAGCAGAAGACGTGGCAGCGGCGAGAACACAGTTCCAGGAAGCGCTTCAAACAATTGAGCGCCTGGAGACTGAAAGCGAGGCAGATGCGACTCGCCTTGAATCGCTATCGGCAAAAGTCGCCGAGCTTGAAAAATCCCTGCACCAATCGGAAAACGAGAGAGCCGCTCTCAAAGCCACTTGCGAACAATTGCAGCACCAGGTGAAGTCTCAAGAGTCTGATTTGGCGCGCGTACACAAGGAGAGTGAGTCGGAGCGTAAGCGCCACCAAGAGGAACTAGCAGAAGCCCGCAAGGACAAAGATGCTGCAATCAAAGAGTCTGCTGAGTTGCGCGGAAAGGCAAACACACTAGAAGCACAGAACAAGGATTTGCTGACACGCCTGTCCGAACGCGGCGACAAGTAGCAACAGCTAGAATCAATGGTCACCAGTAGACGGCAAAGGTGCAGCCTGCCGATCTAGCTTATCCTTTTTCATCAATTCAGAAAGACTCGACGTGCCAGAAGATGGCGCGGAGAGCGAGCCCAGCCCGTCCTTTTTATCAAACAAAGACTTTGTTGCCGGAGTTATTGTTGACGTTCCCGGATAGTTTTTCATCATTTCGGAGAAGCTGGGCGTGGTTGTAGACGGAGACGTAGAGGGACTAGACAACCCTTCTAGCCCAAATTTTCGCCTGAATGGCAACTGGTTTGTAGATGGATTCACCAATATACTGTTCGGGTCAGCAGGTGGTGCAAAAGGTGATGAGCCGCTGGGAATCAGTGGAGCACCTTGACCACTTCCGGTAATTGGTGACACCACCGAAGGTGCTATCTGAGCGGGCACCTCTCCAGTAAGTTTCGCCAGCTTTTCCCGCGCATACTTGAGCCCATCCTGACCTTCAGCCAGATTCTTTTGTCGGAAGTCCCGCATATCGCGTAGCCTATTCTTCTCGTACTCGCTCACGTTCGGGTCGGCGATCTGCATTTCGAGCTTGGTTAGCTCGCTGTTGCAATGCTCGATTACCTTCTCGTACTTGTCGATTTCAAGCTTGGCGAAATAAACATCTTGGTCATACTGCTTCTGGTCGCGGTCCTTCTGCTCTTGTTCACGCTGAGCTTGTTCTCTTTGCCAGGTCTCTTGATTGCCACCAGGAGTTTGGTAATACGGTGGAATATAAGTATTTGAAGTTCCTGTATTGGTGCTGGTGTTAGTGTCTATGCTGGTCTCTGGAGTATCTGGCGGCTTACTGGAAGACTGCTGATTCTGCCACTTCCAGGTCATGTCCTTCCACCAGGTCTTGGCTCCGATAGCCATTGTTCCGAAGATTTCTAGCGCAACAAAAGCGATGACAAGTCCGATTGAAATTTGCCATCTGAGCTTTTCGTCTCGCAGAGCTGCCTGCTGCTGCATGGCGGTTTGCATGCTTTGCTGTGAGGTCTGCTGCTTGTACTGCTCTTGTTGACGCTTAGCGTTGGCTTCTGCCTCCTCTCGTGCTCTGCGTTCCGCGTCCCTCTTCTTAGCTGCTTGCTCCTCCTGGTATTTATCATCGGCTGTTTTGCTCCGGTGATAGTTAGGACCAGGACCGCCGCTACCACTTGACGAACTTTTAGATCCGGCACCGGCGGCAGCTCCAGCGCCTGGCTGGCAGTCGCAGCCGGTAGCTTTGTGGCCGCCGTTTACCCCAAAGTGCTTCGTTAGAAGATCTTTGGCGTTGTTGATCTTCTTGAGCTCTTCCTCTGCAAACTCCTTGTGCTCTGGGCTTGGTGCGCGGTCAGGATGCCAGACCATGATCAATCTCTTGTACCTGCGCATGATCGAATCCATCGAGGAGCCAGGGTCTAAGCCAAGGACGGCGTATGCTTTGTGCAATTCGTTCATTTGAACACCGCCGTCATGATGCTAGAACCAAGCGATAGAACGCCAAGCGCGCCTAGCCCTACAAGCCACCAGGGCGGCGCGGGAATTTTCGTATCGGCAGGCTGTCCGCGGTCGGTGCCGGGGCCAAGCGCCGACTCAACCCTGTTAACCAAACCGCTCACAATGTGGTCACAGGCGTGCCACTGCGCTCCTTCGACGCGCGGATGAAAGTCAAATTGCACAATAGTAGAGTCGTTTCCAGTGTCCTTGAATTGCACTTCCATTTCCAGAAGCCGCTGTACACGCTCCTTGCGAGTATGGATGTTCTGGAGGTTTGTGCCTTCAATCTTCGTTTCTTCGTCGGTGAAACGAAGCGAAGCCAGGATACGGCGCTGGTTTACGTCGGCAGTTGATACATGCCACTTGTCACCAAAGTTGTAGCTGACATCGGAGATGATGTCTCTAATTTGAGCGAAGACCTGCTTTATGGGCGCTTTGTACTCCCTTGGGACAGGATGCAGGAAGTTATAGCGAGAGACTCCTGCATGATGGAAGAATGGCCACGCCGCCCAGACAGCGGCTATAAGACCGGGCAGACAGCCTGCGGTATTGTCAGGCTTGGTTATGTACTCGCTGGTGTAAGCACTCACCAGCAAGAAAATGAATACTCCTAGTCCTATTCCTACAGCCGCCATACATCACCTGCATCTGGAGCAATATCGTCATCTTTGTCTTTGGGCGGGAGCTTTCTTTTCAGGTCGTCCTCTTTTACCGGCTTGTCTACCTTTGGGGTGCCGCGTTCTCGCTCGTTTCTACCAGCATCTTTCGCTTTATTAGGGCGAGGTTTCTTCTCTGCCGGCGGCGGCCTATCCGCTGGCGGATTTTGCTGCTGCTGCCGTGCGCTGCGCCCCCTTGTGCGCACAAACTCGCTCACTTCATGCCGCTCTCGCTCAGGTGGCGGATACGCAAGAGCCTGCTCGTAAGCGACAGGAGAAGTTAGCGCCAGCTTCAACGGCCAGGTGTCTGGAGTGAATACAATGACCTCGTTTTTGAGGTTTATCAACTCCTCCGGGGTCGCTAGCGCCCGCCCCTGGACGAATTCCTGCACTCTGCCGCTGTCTGTCACTGTCGTCTCTTCTATCGTCGTGCGCCCCAGGGCGTCGCTCAATTCCTTTGCTTCACGGTAGTTCTTTTGTTTGAAATAAACCTGAGTAGCTGGCATATCCAGGATGATTTGGGCTTCCCTGCGACTGTAGACCTGCTCGAGCTGGAAGTAATTCTGAAAACCGAGCACGAGCCCTATTTTGTTTTTGCGGATGATAGACAAAGTGTCAGCAATACCAGAGATCTTTCCGAAGTTGGTGAACTCGTCAAGCAGCATGGCGACCGGATATTTCATGTCCTCGCGTATTTCGAGGATATGATCGAGCAAGAAATTGACCATCAAAGATCCAATCAACTTGCTGTCGCGCGAACGACTTGGGACCGCCAGGTAGAAAGTGAAAAGCTGGTGTTTAAGAGCCTCCAGGTCAATGTCTGTTGTCTCAGTAAGCGCCACCATCTGGTCAGTCATCCACGGATTGAGCTTCGTAATGAGACCGGAAAACACTCCGTACTTAAAATTTGTTTCGCCGGAAAGCCGCATCCAGCCTTCGAACTCCATCTGCGCCACATCTGACGGA
>Ga0310345_10000891_pt1 | contig 36948 bp, 40 predicted proteins | sample HC15DNA20500_MG_FD_204667 | JGI IMG/M metagenome (GOLD analysis project Ga0310345, IMG submission 204667) | Marine microbial communities from station ALOHA, North Pacific Subtropical Gyre - HC15-DNA-20-500_MG | ecosystem: Environmental > Aquatic > Marine > Oceanic | place: Pacific Ocean: North... | reverse complement strand
CGGGCTGCTGGCGGCGGCGGTGCTGCTGCTGGGGCTGGTGTCGCTCTCGGTCGGCCGGGTGTGGATTCCCTGGAGCGTCTGGGGCGCGCCCGGCCCGTTACAAGTATTGCTGTTCGAGCTGCGCCTGCCGCGCACGCTGCTCGCGGTGACGGTGGGGGCGACGCTCGGCCTGGGGGGCGCCGCTTTGCAGGGCTATACGCGCAACCCGCTCGCCGATCCGGGGCTGCTGGGCGTTTCGTCGATGGCATCGCTCGGCGCGGTGCTGTCGCTTTATCTCAGTCTCACGAGCTTCTGGCTGCTGCCCGCGATGGCGATCGCCGGCGCGGGGCTGGGCGTGGTGGTGCTGCTCGCGCTCGCGGGGTTGACCGGCGGCACGGTGACCTTCGTGCTGGCGGGCGTCGTGCTGCAGACGGTGGCCGGCGCCGGCATCGCGCTCGCGCTCAGCCTCGCGCCCAATCCCTGGGCGTCGGGGGAGATCATCAAATGGCTGCTCGGCTCGCTGCAGGACCGCAGCGTCGATGACCTGCGCTATGCGCTGCCGCTGGCGCTGGCGGGCGGGGCGCTGGTGCTGATGACCGCGCCGGTGCTCGACGCGCTGACCTTGGGCGAGGCGGGCGCGCGGTCGCTCGGCGCGCGGCTGGGGCGGGCGCGGCTAATGCTGGTCGCGGGCGTGGGGCTCGCGACCGGCGGGTGCGTCGCGGCGAGCGGGGTGATCGGCTTTGTCGGGCTGATCGTGCCGCATCTGCTGCGCCCCCTGGTCGGCGCGCGGCCGAGCGCGCTGCTGCTGCCGAGCGCGCTGGGCGGCGCGGCGCTGATGCTCGCCGCCGACATGGCGGTGCGGCTGATCCCGACGGCGGAGGAAGTGCGGCTGGGCGTCGCGCTCTCGGCGCTGGGCGCGCCCTTCTTCCTCGCGCTGGTGCTGACGCTGCGGCGGCGGCTGGCATGAGCGGCGACCGGCATCCGTTCGCCCCGAGCGACGTTTTGGTGGCGGGGGATGTGCACGTCACGCTCGGCGGCCAACTCGTCTTGCGCGGCGTGAGCGCGGCCTTCGCGCCGGACCAGGTCACGGTGATCCTCGGCCCCAATGGCGCGGGCAAATCGACTTTGCTCACTTGCCTGGCCGGGCTGCGGCGCGCTGACAGCGGCACCGTGACGCTCGGCGATCGCCCGCTCGCCAGCTGGCGGCCGGAAGAGCGCGCCCGCGGGATCGGCTATCTGCCGCAAATCCCCGAGATCGCCTGGCCGGTGACCGTCGAGACATTGGTCGGGCTCGGCCGGTTGCCGCATCGCGGGGCGAGCAGCGCCGCGCGGGATCGCGCCGCGATCGCCGCCGCGCTCGAAACGGTGGGCATGAGCGCCTTTGCCAAGCGCGACGCGACCAGCCTGTCGGGCGGCGAGCGGGCGCGCGTCCTACTCGCCCGCGCGCTCGCCGGCGAACCGCGCTTCCTGCTGGCGGACGAGCCGCTCGCCGGGCTCGATCCCGGCCGCCAGTTCGATGCGATCGCGCTGTTCCGCGCGCAGGCGGCCGCCCGGCTGGGCGTGGTGCTGACGCTCCACGACCTGCCGCTCGCCGCGCGTGTCGCGGACCGGGTGCTGCTGCTGCACGAGGGCCAAGTGGTCGCTAATGGCCCGCCCGCCGAGGTGCTGACGCCCGAGCGGCTCGGCGCCGTTTACGGCATCGAGGTGCGCGTTACCGAGCGCGATGGCGACCTTGCGCTTGAGATGGTGGGAAGGCGATGACGCCGCTCGATTCCGCGCTGATCGGCGCTTTGCGCGCCAAGCTCGACGCCCAGGCCAAACCCCCGGGCGCGCTGGGCGCGCTGGAGGCGCTCGCGGTGAAGCTCGGCGCGATCCAGCACACGCTCACCCCGCGGATCGAGGCGGTGGAGGCGCTGGTCTTCGCCGGCGACCACGGCCTGACCGAGGAGGGCGTCGCCGCTTATCCGGCGAGCGTCACCCCGGCGATGGTCGCGCTGATCCTGGCGGGCCGGGCGAGCGTCAACGCGCTCGCCGCGGACGTGCCGGTGACGGTTATCGACGCGGGTGTCGCCGCCGAGCTCGCGCCGCACCCAAGGCTGATCGACGCCAAGCTCCGCCCCGGCACGCGCAACGCCGCGCGCGAGGATGCGCTGACGCCCGGCGAGGTGGAAGCCGCGCTGGCGCGGGGCGCGGAGATCGCCGCCGGGCGCGCGGCCGATGCGCTCGCTTTGGGCGAGATGGGGATCGGCAATTCCTCCAGCGCGGCGCTGCTGATGCACCGCCTGCTCCCCGCCCCGCTGGCCGCGTGTATCGGCGCTGGCGCGGGGCATGACGCGACCGGCCTCGCGCGCAAGACCGCCGCGCTCGAACGTGCCGCCGCACGCAGCGACGCGGCCGAGCCACGCGCGGTGCTCGCGGCGTTCGGCGGGTGCGAGATCGCGATGATGGCGGGCGCCTTCATCGGCGGCGCGCGGGCGGGCAAGGTGATGCTGGTCGATGGCTTCATCGCCTCCACCGCCGCGCTCGCCGCGATCCGGATCGAGCCGCTGCTCGCCGAGCGGCTGGTGTTCGCGCATGTCTCGGCCGAGCGCGGGCACCGGCTGCTGCTGGAGACGCTCGGTGCGGCGCCGCTGCTCGATCTCGGGATGCGGCTGGGCGAGGGGACGGGCGCGGTGCTCGCCGCGCCGTTGCTGCGCGCCGCGTGCCGGTTGCTCAGCGATGTCGCGCCGCTCTCGGACGTGCTGTGAGAGGCTTTTTCGTCGCGCTGCAATTCCTGACGCGGCTGCCGAGCCCGGCGCTGAACGGCTTCGACCCCGCCTGGATCGCCCGCGCGGTGCCCTTCTTCCCGGTGGTCGGCTGGCTGGTCGGCGCCATCGCCGGTGCGGTGTTCTGGGGGGTGAGCCATTGGCTCCCCGGCTGGCCGGCGGCGGTGGCAGCGCTCGCGGCGGGGCTGCTGGCGACGGGCGGCTTCCATGAGGATGGCCTGGCGGACACCGCCGATGGGCTGGGCGGCGGGCTCACTCCCGAACGCCGCTTGGCGATCATGAAGGACAGCCGGCTGGGGAGCTATGGCGCGCTCGCGCTGTGGGCGGTGCTGAGCTTCAAGGCGGCGGCGCTGGCGCGGCTGGCGCCGGCCGAGGGGGCGCTGGCGCTGGTGCTGGCGGGCGGCGCGGCGCGCGCCCTGGTCGTGCCGGTGATGGCGACGCTCGTTTATGCGCGTGACCCCGATGAGGCGAAGCTGAAGCCCGCGCCGGAGGGCGTGCGCTGGTGGGAAGCGGGGGCGGCGCTCGCCATCGGGCTCGCGCCGCTGATCGCGCTGCGGCCGATGGGCGGCGCGCTGGGGCTGGCGCTGGCGGTGCTCGCGGTGCTGTGGCTGGCGCGCGCCGCGCGGCGGCTGATCGGCGGCTGGACCGGCGACGTGCTCGGCGGGTGCGAGGCGCTGGCGGAGGCGGGGTTGCTCGCCGGGTTGGCGGTGTGATCGTCTTCGGGCCGGAGAGTGCCGCCGAAGCCGCGCCGCCCGTCGCCGCCTGGCTGCGCGCGCGTTCGCCCGGCGGGGCGGCGCCGGAGGTGGGCATCGATCTGGTGTTCAATGACATCGCCGCGCCGCGCGCGGGGCTGGTCGCGCCCGATGCGGCGTTGATCGAGCGCGCGCTCACCGCGCCGCTGCCGGCGCTGGTGACGTGCTTCGCGGGGGTGAGCCGGTCGAGCGCGATCGCCTATGCGCTCGCGTGCCGGGCGCGGCCGGGGGCGGTTGAGGCACTGGCGGAAGAGCTACGCGCGCTCGCGCCCTGGGCGACGCCCAACCCGCTGGTCGTGGCGCTCGCCGACGCGGCGCTCGGCGCGGGCGGGACGATGGTGGCGGCGATCGAGGGGATCGGGCGTGGGGCCGAGATCGCGCGGGGTGGGCTGGTGTGCTGGCAACCGGGCGCGGGCGGGGCCGTTTTGGTGCCGTCGGTTCGGTGGCTGCCGGAATAGGCTTCACGCGAAGGCGCGGGGGACTTTGGCCTCGCCGGTCGTACTCGCAGCTATGGGTTCGCGCAGAGGTGCAGAGACGCGGAGAGGACGCGGAGCGACAAGCCGCGCGCAGCGCCTTTCATCCCATCGAAAAGGCGCCTGTGGCGCAGCTCCTTTTTCGAAGCTTATGCTCTGCGTCCCTCCTCTGCGCCCCTGCGCCTCTGCGCCTCTGCGCGAACCCCATAGCTGGAGGAACGACCGACGAATCCAAGCGATACTTCGCCCCTCCGCCAGAAACACTAACCCGCCGCCGCGTCCTCCGCTCCCCGAGACAGAACCGCCGTCACCGCCACGTCCATCGTCACATTGCCCAGCGTGCGGAAGATGTCGGGAATCGTCTCCACCGCGATTAGCAGTCCCAGCGCCTCCACCGGCACCCCGATCGCCAGCCCGATCGGCGCGACCGAGGCGACATAGCTTACCTGCCCCGGCAGCCCGACCCCGCTGAACGTCGTAACGGACGCCGCCGCCACCGCCGCCACGATCTGCAGCGGGCTCAGCGCGATCCCGTACCAGTGGGCGATATAGAGGATCACCGCCAGGTTCATCGGCGGCGCGGTAACCCGGAACACCGCCACCGCCAGCGGCAGCACGACGCCCGTCACCGGCTTGGGCAGCGCCAGCGCCTCCGCCCCCTTGATCATCGCCGGCAGCGAGGCGAGCGAGCTCTGGGTCGAGATCGCGACCGCCTGCGCCGGCGCCACCGCGCGCGCGAAGCGGCCGAGCGGCACCCGGCCCGCGATCAGCACCAGCGGATAAGCGAGCAGCCCGATCACCAGCCCCACCGCCGAATAAGTGACGATGTAATGGACGAGCGCGCCCACCGCCGCCGTCCCCGCCCGCGCGCCGACCACGAACGCGAGCGCGCCCACCCCGATCGGCGCGAGCGCGAGCACCCAGTTGATCACGATCAGCATCGCGTCCGCCACCGCCTGGAACACGCCGACCAGCAACTGGCGCTGCTCGGCCGGCAGCCGGGTGATCGCGAAGGCCATCGCCATGGTGAAGATGATCAGCGGCAGGATCGCGTCATTGGCGGCGGCCGCGATCGGGTTGGTCGGGATGATCGCTTTCATGAATTCGGTGAAGCCCGGCATCGGCCCCGTCGCCTGCGCCCCCGCCAGCGCCCGGCGCAACGCGCCCCCCGCCGCTGGATCGAGCGGCCAGAGCGCCAGGATCGCCGGCATGATCAGCGCGGCGAGCGCCGAGGCGATCACCAACAGCGTCATGAACAGCCCCAGCGCCCGCGCGGCGAGCCGGCCCGAGCGCGCCGTCTCCGCCGTCGCCGCGACGCCCGTCACCAACAGCGCGACGATCAGCGGGACGATCGTCATCTTTAGCCCCGCCAGCCACGCTTCGCCGATCGGCTGGGCGATGTCCGCCGCGCGCGGCACCCACGCCCCGCCGCTCGCCGCGGCGAGGATGCCGATGGCGAGGCCGACGATTAGGGATAGCAAGATACGGGTGGGTTGTGACATGCGCTCGCAACATTAGGGGCAAAGCGCGTCTCCTGCCCAGCCCGGGCGGGCGGCGGCAAGCAATTTGAGCGGCGAAGCATGGCAAGAAAATATTTCGGCACGGACGGGATTCGGGGGCTCACCAACATCGCGCCGATGACCGCGGCGATGGCGATGCAGGTCGGCATGGCCGCGGGCGCCCATTTCGCGCGCGGCGATCACAAGCACCGCGTGGTGATCGGCAAGGATACGCGGCTGTCCGGCTATATGCTCGAATCGGCGCTGATCGCGGGCTTCACCGCGGTCGGGATGGATGTGGTGCTGGTCGGGCCGATGCCGACGCCGGCGGTCGCGATGCTCACCCAATCGATGCGCGCCGACATGGGCGTTATGATCTCGGCCAGCCACAATCCCTTCGCGGATAACGGCATCAAATTGTTCGGGCCCGACGGCTATAAGCTGTCCGACGAGGACGAGCTGGCGATCGAGCGGCTGATCGAGAGCGAGGTGGCGCTCGCCCCCGCCGGCGATATCGGCCGCGCCAAGCGCTACGAGGATGCGCGCGGGCGCTATATCCACGCCGCCAAGCTCACTTTCCCGCGCGATCTGCGCTTGGACGGGCTGCGCATCGTCGTCGATTGCGCCAACGGTGCGGCTTATCAGGTCGCGCCCTCCGCGCTGTGGGAATTGGGCGCGGACGTGATCGCGATCGGCGTCGAGCCCAATGGCAAGAACATCAATGACGGGGTCGGCTCCACCGCGCCGCAAATGCTCTGCGAAACCGTGGTCGCAGCGGGCGCCGATCTCGGCATCGCTTTGGATGGCGATGCCGATCGGCTGATCGTGGTCGACGAGAAGGGCCGGGTGATCGACGGCGACCAGCTGATGGCGACGATCGCGCTCGGCTGGGCGCGGCGCGGGCAGCTGAAGAACGGGCTGCTGGTCGCGACGGTGATGTCGAACTTGGGGCTGGAGCGCTATCTGGAGAGCCACGAGCTCGGCCTGGTGCGCACCAAGGTGGGCGACCGCTATGTGCTGGAGGCGATGCGCCAGCGCGGCTGCAATGTCGGCGGCGAGCAATCTGGGCACATCATCCTGAGCGATTATGCGACCACCGGCGACGGGCTGGTCGCCGCTTTGCAGGTGCTCGCCGAGATCGTCCGCGCCGGCCGCCCGGCGAGCGAGGTGCTCCACCGCTTCGATCCGTTGCCGCAATTGCTGAAGAATGTGCGCTTCGCCGGCGGCAAGCCGCTGGAGCATGAACGCGTCCAGGCGGTGATCGCCGAGGCCGAGGCCGAGCTTTACGGCAAGGGCCGGCTGGTGATCCGCCCTTCGGGGACGGAGCCAGTGATCCGGGTGATGGCCGAAGGCGAGGACGAGGCGCAGGTGGCGGCGGTGGTGGATCGGATTTGCGCCGAGGTTCGCGCGGTCGCCGGCTAGGGGGGGTTGACGGCCTAGTTAGCGAGTGCTAACTAGGCGCCATGACCGAAGCCGTGCGTGGAAAAGCCAAGGACGCGATCCTCACCGAGGCGCTGCAGCTTTTTGCCTCGCGTGGGGTGGAGGCCGTCAGCGTGCGCGACATCGCCGCCGCGACCGGCTTCTCCAACCCCGCGCTGTTCCGCCATTTCGCCAGCAAGGAAGCGTTGGCGGAAGCGCTGTTCGAACAATGCTATCGCCATCTGGTGGAAGCCCTGGCGGCCGCCGCCGACCAACCGCTCGGGGTCTGGCTTGAAGCGGCGCTGCGCGAGATCGCCCGCTCGCCACAGGGCGTGCTGTTCGTCCTCGATAATCTGAAACGCTATTGGGAGACGCTGCCCGCCGATTTGAAGGAGCAGGCCCTTCCCAAGCTCTCGGCGGCGCTGGTCGCGCGCGAAATCCAGCGCGGCGCGATGCGCGGCGATGTCGCGCCGGCGCTGGTCGGCACGGTGATCTTCGGGACGCTCGGCCAGATCGCGCGTTCGGTGCATTTCTACGAGTCCGACCTCGATCCCGAAGAGCTCGCCGCGCGCCTCGCCACCTTGCTGACCGAGGGGCTGATGCCCCGCTGATCTTCTAACCCCAAAAACCGGAGTATTTGCGATGATTCATCGAACGCTATCCCTTTGCCTGGTCGCCGCCGCCCTGATCACCTCGTCGGTGCCCGCCGCCGCGCAGGCGCCGCAGGGGTTGTGGGTGTGGGACGATGGCCGCGCCGCCGTGGAGTTCCACCCCTGCCAGGACGCGCTGTGCGGCCGGATCGTGTGGCTGAAGGCCGATGCCGCCCCCGCGACGCCGATGCTGGACGCGAAGAACCCCGTCGCGGCGCTCCGTCAGCGTCCGGTGTGCGGGATCGACTATATCACCGGGGTGAAGCGTGCCGGCCCGGGCAAGTGGAAGGGTGGCCGGGTTTATGATTTCAATTCGGGCAACAGCTATGATCTGGACATCGACACGATCGAGCCGGCCCGGGTCACGATGCGCGGCTATAAGGGCCTGCGATTGTTCGGCGCGAACCTGATTCTGGTGCGGCCGAAGAGCGATCTGCCGCGCTGCCCCGCCGCGACGGGCAATTGAGCGCATGTCGCTTGCCCATCTGATCGGCGGGCTGGTCAACGTCGCGCTGTTCGTGGTGCCCGTGCCGCTGATCGCCTGGCTCGATCGGCCGAGGGAGACGCGCTGAGCATGTATGCCGGCCATTTCGCCACCGCGCTCGCGCTGAAGGCCGCGCGTCCGCGCGTACCGACCTGGCCGCTACTGCTCGGCGCGGGCCTTCTCGATGTCGCGTTCGGCGCGCTGGTGATCGCCGGTGTGGAGGGGGCGGCACCCGATTATGCGCGCTCGCACCGGCTGGACATTGCCTGGTCGCACTCGCTGCTCGGCGCGGCCGTGCTTGCGCTTTGCTTCGCACTGGCGCTGCGGCGCTGGGCGCCCGGGGGTGCCGCGCTGCTGGTCGCCGCGGTCCTGTCGCACTGGCTGCTCGATGTCGCGGTGCATCCCGCCGATATCCGGCTTTGGCCGGGATCGGCGGCATTCGGCTTTCGCGGGACGTTTGGCCCGGTCTCCGGCTGGTTCGAGACAGTGCTCGTGCTGGCGACGCTCGCCTTTTACGCGGCGGTCGCCCGGCGCCGGGGGGATTTTGGCGGCCGCTGGGCGTGGGCGTGCGCCGTCATCGCTGGGCTGTGGGCGCTGGGACTAGCGGCTTGAAAACCGCCTAAATTGCGGGCGCTAGTGCCGCGTGCCGTCCCCGCCGTCCCTGCGCCCATCGCCCAACCAGGCACAAGGCGGCGGCGAGCAGTGTCACCGGCACCAGCAGCTCCAAGCCCAAGGTGAAGGAGCCGCTGCGATCGGCCGCGATGCCGAACAGCAACGGGCCGAAAAAGGCGCCCGTTTGGGCGATGCTGTTGGTCATCGCCAGCCCGCCGGCGCGCGCCGCGGGGTGGACATAGCGGCTGACGATGATCCCCGGCAGCATCCCCGCGCTCTGCAACCCACTCCACAGCAGCAGATAGCCCGGCGCGGCGAGGCCCACGCCGCTCCCCAGCGCCACGGTCAGCACGCCGCCGCCGCCCATCAGCGCGAGCAGCGCCATGATCGCGAAGGGGTTGCGCGCGCGATCGGCGATCGACCCCACCACCAGCATGGCGAAGATATTGATCAGGCTGCCGAGCGCGATCGTGCCGCCCGCCGCCGCCATCGACCAATGATGCGCCCCCATGAGCAATTTGGGCGCGGAATAGCTGATCGCGTTGGTGGTAAGGAACACGCAAGCCGCCGCCCCGCCCATGGTAAGGACGATCGGATCGATCAGTGCCCGCCCCAGCCGGTGCTGGTGCCCGCCGCCCGCCACTGCATCCTCGGCGAGCCGCGCGCTGAGCCAGTTCTTCTCCGCGTCGCTCAGCCATGGCGCCGTAGCCGGCGCTTCGGGCAGCGCGATCAGCACGACGCCCGCCATCACCAATGCCGGCAACCCCTCCAGCAGCAACAGCCATTGCCAGCCGGCAAGCCCGGCCGCGCCGTCGAGCGCGAGGATGGGCGTCGCCAATAGTCCCATCAGCATATTGCCGAGTGGGGCGAACACGTAAAAGCGGCTCACCGCGCGCCCGCGCTCGTTCGCCGGCAGCCAATGCGAGAGATAATGCACCACCCCGGGGTAGAAGCCGGCCTCCGCCACTCCCAGCAAGAAGCGCAACAGATAGAAATTCCAAGCCGCGTTCACGAACAACGTGCCGATCGAGATCAATCCCCAGCTGAACATGATCCGCGCGATCCAGCGCCGCGCGCCGAAACGATCGAGGAGCAGATTGGAGGGTACCTCGAACAGCGCGTAGCCGATGAAGAACACCGAAGCGCCGATGCCGTACACCGTCTGGCTAAACCCCAGATCCGCGTTCATGCCAACCGACGCGAAGCTCAAATTGCTGCGATCGACATAGGCCACCAGATAGCTGAAGCCGATGATCGGCAGCAGCCGCCAGCTGACGCGACTGATCATGCCGGCGGGTGCCGGCGCTGCTTGCCCGGCCATCGCTTTTCCCCCGGTTTTGGCCCAGATCGTTGCGATGGCATAACGAAGCGCAACGAACAAGGCCCGGCCGACCGCCGCCTCTTTCCCCAGTCGTCTGAACCCCCTAAACCCGGCTGATGCTCGCCATGCGCCCCGATTGCGAACGCTGCGGTCTCGATCTGCCCGCCGATCAGCCGGGGGCGTTCATCTGTTCGTTCGAGTGCACCTTCTGCGCCGAATGCGCCGAGGCGCTCGACGATGTCTGCCCCAATTGCGGCGGCGAGTTGCTCGATCGGCCGACGCGGGTCGGCAAGGCGCTGCGCACCCATCCCGCCTCGACCGAGCGCAAGCACAGGCCATGATCCCCCGCGTGCTGGTGATCGCCGGCTCCGACAGCGGGGGCGGGGCGGGGATCCAGGCCGATATCAAGACGGTGACGATGCTCGGCGGCCATGCGATGACCGCCGTCACCGCGATCACCGCGCAGAACACCTTGGGCGTGCGCGCGGTGCATCCCGTCCCGACCGAGATGGTGCTCGCGCAGATCGCGGCGGTGATTCAGGACATTGGCGTCGATGTCGTGAAGATCGGGATGATCGGCTCGGCCGAGACCGCGGCGGCGGTGGCGGATTTGTTGGAGGGCTTCGTACAACCTACCCCCCTCCCCCTTCGGGGAGGGGTTGGGGGTGGGGGCTCACTAGGGGAAACGGCGCACACTGAAGCCCCCACCCCAACCCCTCCCCCAGGGGGGAGGGGCTTTACGAGGGGCTTCGCGAGCGGCTTACACGTCCCCATCGTCTTCGATCCGGTAATGGTCGCGACCTCGGGCGCCACGCTCGCCGACGACGCGACGATCGCGGCCTTCGCCCGGCTGATGCGGCTCGCGACGATCGTTACCCCCAATCTTCCCGAACTCGATGCCTTGGGCGGCGCGGCGGCGGTGCTCGCCGAGGCGCCCGCGCTGCTCGCCAAGGGCGGTCATGGCGGCGGCGATCTGCTCACCGATCGTCTCCTCACGCGCGAAGGCGAGGTCGCGCGCTGGGAGAGCGAGCGCATCGAAACACCCCACACGCATGGCACGGGCTGCACGCTCGCATCTGCATTGGCGACCTATCTCGCTCATGGTTATTCGCTGGAGGCCGCCGTCGCCCGCGCGCGGCAGTTCGTGCGGATCGCGCTGAAGGACGCGCCGGGCCTTGGCGGCGGGCATGGGCCGATGGGGCACGCCCGCGTGCGGCTCGATCTCGGCCCCGGCGCGCGGCTCAACCAGGTGACGCTGCCGCTCGCCCCCGGCGCGATCGATTTCTGGCGGACGCTCGGCCTGCGCCAGATCGTGGCGACCGAGGACGGCCATTATGCCCGGTTCGAGGCCAAGGGCGGGGCCACCCTGTCGCTGGAGCAGGACGCGGCGCCGACGGTTTTCCTCGAATGCGAGGATCTCGACGCGGAAGTCGCGCGGCTTCGGGCGGCGGGGGTGGCGTTCGATCACTTGCCCGTGGAACAGCCCTGGCTGTGGCGCGAGGCACGGCTCACCGATCCGGCGGGGAACCGCGTGTGCCTGTATCAGGCGGACGAGAATCGCCGCTTCCCGCCCTGGCGGCTGCCATGATCGCCGGGGTGGACGAGGCCGGGCGCGGGCCGCTCGCCGGGCCGGTGGTGGCGGCGGCGGTGGTGCTGTGCCCCGAGGGGATTGCCGGGCTGGACGATTCCAAGAAGCTCCCCCCCGCGCGCCGCGCCGCGCTGGAAGCGGCGATCAAGGCGCGCTGCCAGTGGGCGATCGGTGTGGTCGAGCCCGCGGAGATCGACCGGATCAACATCTTCGCGGCGACGATGCAGGCAATGACGCTCGCCGTCGCCGCGCTTGCCGTGGAGCTGGGCGAGGTGCTGATCGACGGCAACCTGACCCCAGCGGGCCGGGTGCCGGCATGGCGCTGGCCGGCGCGCGCGATCGTGGGCGGCGACGCGCTGGAGCCGGCGATCTCCGCCGCCTCGATCATCGCCAAGGAGGCGCGCGACCGGATGATGCACGCGGCCTGCGCGCGCTGGCCGGCCTATGGCTTCTCCCGCCACAAGGGCTATGGCACGCCCGAACATCTTGCCGCGCTCGCGGCCCATGGCCCCTCGCCGATCCACCGGATGAGCTTTGCGCCTTGCGCCCAGGCTTCGCTTCGCCTGTGAGTCTTCCGCGCCACACCCGCAACCAATAGGGCCTGTGGATAACTATGGGACTCAAGATGTGGGAAAGCCGCGCGTGTATCGACGAAATTAAGGAATCTTAAAGCCTTAGCGTTAACCATTGTTTGCTTGACGAAGCGCGCAAACCGGCCACGGATGGCGTCCGATCGGGTGAGGGGATGGTTGAAATGGGGGTTCTGGAGAAGATCAGGCCGGCCACGAGCGCGCTGCCGCTCGATCAGCTGATCCAGGGCGATTGCATCGCCGCGATGCGTGCGCTGCCGGCGGGCTCGGTCGATATGATCTTCGCCGATCCGCCCTATAATCTGCAATTGGGCGGCGATCTCCACCGGCCCGACGGCAGTTTCGTCGATGCCGTCACCGACGATTGGGACAAGTTCGACACCTTCGCCGCTTATGATCGCTTCACCCGCGCCTGGCTGGCCGAGGCGCGGCGGGTGCTCAAACCGAGCGGCACGCTGTGGGTGATCGGCAGCTATCACAACATCTTCCGCGTCGGCACCGCCGTGCAGGACCTGGGCTTCTGGATCCTGAACGACATCGTCTGGCGCAAGGCCAATCCGATGCCCAATTTCAAGGGCACGCGCTTCACCAACGCGCATGAGACGCTGATCTGGGCGGCGATGGGCGAGAAGGCGCGCTACACCTTCAATTATCGCAGCCTGAAGACCTTGAACGACGAGCTGCAGATGCGCAGCGACTGGGAGTTCCCGATCTGCGGCGGGCAGGAGCGGCTGAAGAAGGACGGGGTGAAAGTCCACCCGACGCAAAAGCCCGAGGCGTTGCTCTACCGCGTGCTGCTTGCCTGCACCAAGCCAGGGGACGTGGTGCTCGATCCCTTCTTCGGCACCGGCACCACCGGCGCGGTCGCCAAGCGGCTGGGGCGGCGCTGGATCGGGATCGAGCGCGAGGACGCTTATTGCGCCGCCGCGCGGGAACGGATCGCCGCCGCGCTGCCGCTCGATGAATCGGCGCTCGTCACGATGCAGAGCCCGCGCGCGGCGCCGCGCGTCGCCTTCGGCACGATCGTCGAATGCGGGCTGCTCGCGCCCGGCGCGGTGCTGACCGACGCCAAGCGCCGCTTCCGCGCGACCGTGCGCGCCGATGGCTCGCTGGCGAGCGAGGGCGGCGCGGGATCGATCCACAAGCTCGGCGCCGCCGTGCAAAACGCGCCGGCGTGCAACGGCTGGACCTTCTGGCATTATGAAGCCGAGGGCGAACTGAAGCCGATCGACGCCTTGCGGCAGATTTATTTGCTTTCGACGCAACCCTGAATGCTTTTGCGCGATCAGCGCTTGTCTTTCCGATCGGCTCTCGCCTAGCTTTCCTTTGGGACTCACCAATGGTCCCGTGTGTTAGGAGGGGGTTTATGGAATTGCTGCTTAGGCCCTGGCGCCATTATGCCGATTTCCAAGGCCGCTCGCGGCGGAGCGAATATTGGCTGTTCGTCTTGCAGACGACCGTCGTCGCCTTCGTGGTCGTGTTTTTCATCGGTTTCGGCAGTTTCCTGGACCCGAGCAGCGGGGGGCTGTTGGGTCTTTCGGCGGGCGCGCTCGCGCTGCTCGGCCTGTTCTGGCTCGCCACGGTCATCCCGGGCCTCGCGGTCGGCGTGCGCCGGCTGCACGATGCCGGGCTCAGCGGTTGGCTGATGCTGATCGGCTTCATTCCCTATCTCGGCGGGCTGATCCTGCTGGTGTTGACGCTGCTGCCGCCGAACAACAGCACCAACGCCTATGGCCCCGATCCGCGCGATCCCTCGGCCTCGATGGATGAGCTGAGCCGGACCTTCTCCTAAGGCCGAGCAGGGGGCGGTTACATCGATGTAACTTCCCCCCGCCACCGCCCCGCCGATTAAACTTGCCCCTTAACCGGGAGGGGCAAGCATGGATCTGGCGACGCGACTGGCCGAACTCGAGAAACGCACCGCGCAGCACCGCGAATTGCTGCTCACCGAGGAAGCGGCCAAGACCGCGCTGGTGATGCCCTTCCTCCAGGCACTCGGCTATGACGTGTTCAACCCCGCCGAGGTGATCCCCGAATTCTCCGCCGATATCGGCACCAAGCGCGGCGAGAAGGTCGATTATGCGCTGTGCCTGGATGGCCGGCTAGCGATGCTCGTCGAATGCAAGCCGGCGAGCGTCGAGCTCGATCTCAACCATGCCGGGCAATTGTTCCGCTATTTCAGCGTCACCGAAGCGCGTGTCGCGATCCTCACCAACGGCGTCGTCTATAAATTCTATTCAGACATCAACCAACCGAACAAAATGGACGACCGTCCTTTCTACACTTTCTCGATGGACGCGATCCGCCGCAGCGATCCGGCGACGCTGGAACTCTTCACCCGCCACGCCTTCGATATCGACCGGATCGTCGAGGAAGCCGAGCGGCTTAAGCTGCAATCGCTGCTGCGCGAGGAACTGCGCAAGGAATTCGCGCAGCCCTCCGAGGAGTTCGTCAGGCTGATGGCCGGCAAGGTGCATCAGGGCAAGCTGACCGCCGCGGTGAAGGATCGTTTCCAGGCGCATCTCGTCGCCTCGATCGCCGAGCTGGTGCGCGATCTGGTGAACGATCGGCTGACCTCGGCGCTCGCCGCGTCCAACCCCCTGCCCCAGCCCGCGATCGGCGAGCGGCCGGTGGACGAGGCGGAGGACGCGATCGTCACCACCGAGGACGAGATCGCGGGCTATCGCATCGTCCAGGCGATCTGCTCGCGCGTCGTCTCGCCCAAGCGCGTCGCGATCCGCGATCAGCGCAGCTATTGCGCGGTGCTGCTCGACGACAATAACCGCAAAACGCTCGCCCGGCTCTATTTCAACAGCCCGACGACGCGTTATGTCGGCACCTTCACCGGCAGAGACGAGGAAAAGAACCCGGTCACCGAGCTGACCGACATCTATCAGCTGGAGGACAAGCTGCTCGGCCGGATCGCCGAGCTCGAGGCGCGGGGGGCGGAGAAGAGCGCGGGGTGAGATCGGCGCGGGTCTCGCGGTGCTGTCACCCACCCCCGGCCCCTCCCTTTCAGGGAGGGGAGATGGCTTGAGCTAGCCCCTCCCCGAAGGTGAGGGGGAGATGGAGATAGCTTGGGCAAGCTCCTCCCTGGCGGGGAGGGGAGATAACGACTGCCTGCGCTAGCCCCTCCCTGGAAGGGAGGGGTTGGGGTGGGTGGAAGCCCCGCGCTCCCCGTGGCCCTACGCCCTACCGATCGCGTTCCAGAATGAACCGCGCGATATCGCGCAGCAGGTCCGCTTCCGGCCCGAAATTCTTCAGATGCGCGATCGATTGATCGACCAGCAGCCGCGCCTGCTCGCGCGCGCGGTCGACGCCGAGCAGCGACAGGAACGTCTCCTTGCCCTGCGCCTCGTCCTTGCCGACGCGCTTACCCATCTTGGTCTCGTCGCCTTCATGGTCGAGCAGATCGTCGGCGATCTGGAAGGCGAGGCCGACATCGCGCGCATAGCCGCGCAGGCCGGTACGCCCCTCCACCGGCACGCGGCCCAGGATCGCGCCGGCTTCCACCGAACTCGCGATCAGCGCGCCGGTCTTCAGCGCCTGCAGCCGGGTGATGGTCGGCAGATCGAAGCTCGCTTTCTCCGCCTCGATGTCCATCATCTGCCCGCCGGCCATGCCCGCTGGGCCGGCGGCGCGGGCCAGATCGAACACCAGTTCGGCGCGCACGAACGGATCGGCATGGGTGGCGGGATCGGCGAGCACTTCGAAAGCGAGCGCGTGGAGGCAATCGCCCGCCAGGATCGCGGTCGCCTCATCGAACGCCTTGTGGACGGTCGGCTTGCCGCGGCGCAGATCGTCATCGTCCATCGCCGGCAGATCGTCATGGATCAGCGAATAGACATGGATACACTCGATCGCGAGCCCCGCCCGGCCGGCGGCATCGCGGTCCACGCCGAACAGCCGCGCGGTGGCCGCCACCAGCAGCGGGCGCAGCCGCTTGCCGCCGCCGATCGTCGCGTGGCGCATCGCGCGGTACAGATCGGCGCGCGGATCGTCTGGGATTTGCAGCAGTTGATCGAAGCGCTGGTCGATATCGGCGGAAACTTCGCCAAGCGCCTGCGTCAGCGCGTTCGAGGCATCGGCCATGAGGAGATCAGCTCGCTGCAAAGGGGGTGGTGCCGGCGGCGCGGCCTTCGGCATCGAGGCGGATCGCCTCGATCCGCGCCTGTGCCGCATCGAGCCGTTCGGCGCAACGCTGGCGCAACTGGCTGGCCCGCTCGTAAAGCGCGATCGAACTATCGAGCGCCTCGTCGCCGCTTTCCAGCCGGCCGACGATACGCTCCAGCTCCTTCAGAGCCTCCTCGAACGCCATTTCGCTGATTGGGGTCGCGCCATCCATGGCCTCGCTATGGGGCAGCGGGCCAAGGGGGGTCAAGAGAGGCGGCGGTGCGGCGGCGGTCCATCGCGGCGCACCCTTGCGCCTCGGCAAGCGTTAAGCGAACAGGCGCGGGAAGGAGAAACCAGCATGTTCCAGGCGATCGATCCGGCGAGCGGCAGCCCGGCGCACACCACGCCGGAGATGACGGCGGACCAAGTGGAGGCCGCGCTCGCCCGCGCCGCAGCCGCCTTCGCCACCTGGCGGCTGACCCCCCTCGCCGAGCGGGCGCGGCTGCTGGAGGCGATCGCCGAACAGTTCGACGCGCATCGCGAACGCCTCGCTCGGCTTGCCACCACCGAAATGGGCAAGACCCTGAAAAGCGCCCGCGCGGAGGTGGAAAAATGCGCCGGGGGCCTGCGCTATTATGCCCAGCATGGCCCCGACATGCTGCGCGAGATCGAGGTGCCGACGGCGAGCGGCGCCACCGTACGCCAGCATTGGCTGCCGATCGGCCCGGTGCTGGCGGTGATGCCGTGGAACTTCCCTTATTGGCAGGTCGTCCGCTTCCTGGCGCCGGCGATCATGGCGGGCAATGTCGGCCTGCTGAAGCACGCCTCGCTGACGCAAGGTTGCGCGAGCGCGATCGAGGAGATGGTGGTGGCGGGCGGCGCGCCCGCCGGGCTGTTCCAGAACCTGGCGATCCGCGCCGGCGCGGTGGGCGCGCTGATCGCCGATCCGCGCATCGCCGCCGTCACCCTCACTGGTTCGGAGGAAGCGGGCGCCAAAGTCGCCGCGCAGGCCGGCGCAGCGCTGAAGAAAGTGGTGCTGGAGCTGGGCGGTTCGGACCCGTTCATCGTGATGCCCTCGGCCGATCTCGACAAGGCGGTGCAGACGGCGGTCGCGGCGCGGCTGCAAAATGCCGGGCAAAGCTGCATCTGCGCCAAGCGGATGATCGTCCATGCCGATATTTATGACGCCTTCGCCGAGCGCTTCACCGCCGCGATGGTGAGCGCCAAGGTGGGCGACCCGACCGATGAGAGCGTCAATCTCGGCCCGCTTTCTAGCATCGAACAGCGCGATACGGTGCTGGCGCAGCTGGCGCGCTTCCAGGCGGCGGGGGCGAAGCTCGCCGGCGGCGCGGCGCTGCCCGGCAAGGGCGCGTTCATGCAACCCGGCGTGCTGACCGAAGTGCCCCCCGAGGATCCGATCGCGCAGGAGGAGCTGTTCGGCCCGGTCGCCATGCTGTTCCGCGTCGCCGACATCGATCAGGCGATCGCGCTCGCCAATGACGTGCCCTTCGGCCTCGGCTCATCGGTGTGGACCACCGATCCCGGCGAGCAGGATCGCTTCGTCCGCGATCTGGAAGCGGGAATGACGGCCATCAACCAGATGCTCGCCTCCACTCCCGAAGCCGCGTTCGGCGGGGTGAAGCGCTCCGGTCATGGTCGCGAGCTAGGGCCGTGGGGAATGCATGAGTTCATGAATCTGAAGACGGTGATCGTCGCGGAAACCCCCGCGCCGGCGCCGACGCCGCAGGTGCAAGGAGAATGACGATGCGCATGTTGCTGACCGCCGCCGCTTTGGGCCTGACGCTTTCCGCCGCCGCCCTCGCCGCGCGCAAGCCCGCGCCCGAGATCGCGGTGGCGACGCTGCGCACGCCCGACGGCAAGGAGGTCGGCCGCGCGACGGCGCGCGAGGTGAAGCAGGGCTTGCGGCTGACGGTCGATGTGCGCGGGCTGGGCGAGGGCGAGCATGGCGCGCATGTCCACACGGTCGGCCAGTGCGACGCGCCCGATTTCGCGAGCGCCGGCGGGCATTGGAATCCGCTCGGCACCAAGCACGGATCGATGAACCCGGCGGGGCCGCATGAGGGCGATCTGCCCAATCTACTGATCGGCAAGGACGGGCACGGCACGCTGGGCGCGGTGATCCCCAAGGGCACGCTCGCCGGCTTGCTCGACGCCGATGGCGCGGCGCTGGTGGTGCATGCGAGCCGCGATGATCTGATGACCGATCCTTCCGGGAATAGCGGCGGCCGGATCGCCTGCGGGGTGTTCGCCAAGGAGTGAGGCCCTTGCCGCCGGCGCCTCACGCCCGCCGCGCAGCTCCGAGAGCTTCCGCCGTCACCGGATAGCCGAGCCCTTCGGGAATGCAGAGATAGTCGTCGTCGCCGCGCCGTTCGGTCCAGGGAGTGATCGTCTCGATCGGGTGGGCGCGGGCGTGCGCGGCGGCCTCGGCGAAGCTGGCGAATTGGGCGAGCCGTTCGAGGTTGCGGCGGGTGGGGAAGATCAGGCTGGCGCGGCCGGCGTCCGCTTCGGCGAGCACCGCCGCCGCGCTGGCCCAGAAGGCGCGGACGCTCTCGGTGCCGTCGGCGATCGGCTCCGCCGCGGGCGGCGCGGGGGCGATGAAGAAATGGGTGTCGAAGATGCGCATGTTGGCATGGCGCGGGCACCAGCGGGCGAAAGGCAATAGCGCGTCGAGCGAGGCGGCGAGGCCGTGCCGATCGAGCAACGCGCCGAAGGGCTCGCCGGCGTGAAGCGCGGCGCGCAGGCCGGCGACCGTCGCTGCGTCGGGCGCGGGCGAGAGGCCGAGCGCGATTCCGGTTTCCTCGATCAGCTCGCGCAGCGCCGCGACCCGCGCCGGGCCGAGCGCGTCGTCCGGCGCCAGCTCGAGCGCGAGCGCCGCGTCCGCCGCATCGATCCGGCCGCCGGGAAAGACCAGCGCGCCCCCGGCAAAGGCGAGCGCCCGGCCGCGTTCCACCATCAACAGTTCGGGCGCGCCGTCCGCCACCTCGCGAAACAGCACCAAAGTCGCGGCGGGGATCGGCTCGGCCAGCTCCATGCCGGGCTCAAGCCGCGACGTTCAGGATCGCGATGAAGAACAGCGAGCCGGCAAGTATCGCGCAGTTCAGCAGCACCAGCGTACGCCAGGCGGCGCTGAACCGGCCGATGCGATAGGCGCCGCGCAGCTGCTTGTAGATGTGCAGCGGCGGTCCAAAGGCGAAGATCGTCGCCACGATCGGCATCGGCACGCCGATCGCCCGCAACAGGCTGAGCCCCACCAAGCCCAGCGTCATCGCCGAAAGCGAGTAGATCGCGAAGATCGCATGGTCGTAAGGCCCCACATCGCGCCGGAAAGCGAAGAGCAGCCAGATGAACGGCAGCGAGATGGGGATCAGCATCCAGCTGAATTTATAGGCGCTCGACTGGAGCTTGTAGAAGAACAGCTTGGGGTTCTCGGCGGCTTTCTTGACGCGCTCGTCCAGCGTCGCGCTGCCGGTATGGATGTTGATCTTTCCGGCCTTGACCCCATCCTTGAAACCCTTTTCGAAATCGCCACCGCCGATCAGCGACTTGGCCGTGTCGATCCCATCGATATCCTCGTCCAGCTTGTCGATCCGCTTGTCGAGCGCCTCGACGCGCGCCTCGATCGGCGTCTCGTCGCCGCCCGCGGCTTCGATCCGGCTCGCTTGCGTCTTCAGCGCCGCCATTTCGGCGCGCAGTTGATCGCGCTGGGCGACGGCCTCGGCGCGCTGCTTGTCGAGTTTCGGCGCGGTCAGTTGCGCATTGGCCTGCACCCTCTTGGTATCGCCGTCAGCGCCGAAGAACGGCCCGCCCACCGTCTCGAAAGTCGCGACCATCAGGAAGACCGAGAACAGGAATAGCGCGAAAGGCGAGACGAATTTCGCCCGCTCGCCGGCGATATAGCGCCGCGTGAGGCTGCCGGGTTTCCAGAACAGCAAGGGCAGGGTGGACCAGATCTTGCCCTCGAAATGATAGACCCCGTGCAGCACCTCGTGCCCGATCGACCAGAGCGTGCGGTGGAGATGCGCGCTTTGGCCGCAGGCGTGGCAGAACTCGCCATGAAGCGTCGCCTGGCAATTGAGGCAGCGGCCATGGCCGTGCGCGTCGGCATGAGCGGCCGCGCCGGGCCCGTCCAACGCATGGCCGATCAAGGTGCCGGTCGCGAGATCGCCGGCGGCTTCGAATCCCCCTTGCATGGTATCGCACGATAGCAGGTCGAACGACGCCGCGCGACCCTTGCCCGGCGGGCGCGACCTGCTAGCCAGGGGGTATGGAAGCTGGCGCGATCATCGCCGATCTTGCCGCCCGCGCGCGGGGCGCGAGCCGGGTGCTGGCGCGACTGCCGAGCGCGGCGAAGGCGGCCGGCCTACGCGCCGCGGCTGGCCAATTGCGGGCGCGGGCGGACGCGATCCTCGCCGCCAACGCCGCCGACATGGCCGCCGCCACCAATCTCTCGCCCGCGCTGCGCGATCGGTTGCGGCTCGATCCCGCGCGGCTGGAGGGGATCGCGGCGGGCGTGGAAGCGGTCGCCGGGCTCGACGATCCGGTCGGCGCGGTGATCGACTGGCGGACGGCGCCGAGCGGGATCACGCTCGAACGCGTCCGGGTGCCGATCGGGGTGATCGGGTTGATCTATGAAAGTCGCCCCAACGTCACCGCCGATACCGCCGCGCTCTGCGTGATGGCCGGCAATGCCGCGATCCTGCGCGGCGGATCGGAAGCACGGGGCAGCAATGCGGCGATCCATGCCGCGTTCGTCGCCGGGCTCGCCGCCGCCGGGTTGCCCGAGGCGGCGGTGCAGCTGGTCCCGAGCGCCGATCGCGCGCTGGTCGGCGCGATGCTCGCGGCGGCGGGAGCGATCGATCTGATCGTGCCGCGCGGCGGCAAGGGGCTGGTCGCGCGGGTGCAGGCGGAGGCCCAGGTGCCCGTGCTCGCGCATCTTGACGGGGTGAACCACGTCTTCGTCCATGCCTCGGCCGAGCGGGCGATGGCCGAGGCGATCGCGGTGAACGCCAAGCTACGCCGCCCGGGCGTGTGCGGCGCGATGGAGACATTGCTGATCGATCGCGCCTACCCGCACGCTTCGGCGCTGATCGCCGCGTTGCGCGCGGGCGGCTGCGCGCTGCGCGGGGACGCGGGCGTGCGCGCGCTCGATCCCAGCGTGGCACCGGCAAGCGCTGCGGATTGGGACACCGAATATCTGGAACCCATCGCTTCGGTCGCCTTGGTCGAGGGGGTGGACGGCGCGCTGGCGCATATCGCGCGCCACGGTTCGGGCCATACCGAGGCGATCGTCGCCGGCGACGCGGGCGCGGCCGAACATTTCCTGGCCGAGGTGGATGCCGCGATCGTGCTGTGGAACGCCTCCACGCAGTTCGCCGACGGCGGCGAGTTCGGCCTGGGCGCCGAGATCGGCATCGCCACCGGTCGCCTCCACGCGCGCGGCCCGGTCGCGCTGGAGGGGCTTACGACCTATAAGTGGGTCGGGCGCGGGAGTGGGCAGGTGCGGGCTTGAAGCTTCGTGGCGGGGCGTATACATGTGAATACATGAGCAAGACCGCCGTCATCACCGCGCGCCTGGACGCCGAGACACTCGCCGCGCTCGACGCGCTCGCCCTGACGCGCGAGCGGAGCCGCGCCTGGCTGGTGGCGAAAGCGATTAAACGCTTCGTCGAGCAGGAAACGGCGTTCGACGCCTTCATTCAGGAGGGCGACGATGCGATCGATCGGGGCGATTATCTGACCCAGGAACAGATGGAGGCGTGGATCGCCCAGCGCTACCCGGCCAAAGACGCCGCATGAGCCGTGCCATCTGGTCAAGTCTCGCCCAGCGGGACTTGGCTGAACTCGACGAATATTATCGCGAGATTGATCCCCGCGTCGCGGAGCGGATGGCGCGCGCGGCCGTCGCCGCGGGGCGCTTGCTCGCGGCCAACCCGCATCTTGGCGGCGCCGTGCCAGAGCGTGGGTTCCGCAAGTGGCGGGTCAAACAGACGCCTTACCTAATCTTCTACCGTCCCGAAGCAGGCGGCGTGCGCATCCTGCGCCTGATCCACCACGCCCGCGATTGGCGGGAACAGTTGTGAAGCGGATCGGCCTGCTCGGCGGCTCGTTCAACCCAGCGCATCGCGGGCACCGCGCGATCAGCCTCGCCGCGCATACCGCGCTCGATCTGGACGAGGTGTGGTGGATGGTCTCCCCCGGCAATCCGCTGAAGGAAGGACGGCCGGACATGGCGCCGCTGGCGGTGCGACTGGCGTCGGCGCGGCGGATGGCGCGGCATGCGCCGATCCGCGTCACCGACATCGAATGCCGGCTCGGCACGCGCTACACGGTCGATACGATCGACAAGCTCACCAGGCTCTACACGCGGCACCAGTTCGTCTGGCTGATGGGCGCGGATAATCTCGCCCAGTTCCACCATTGGCGCGGCTGGCGGCGGATCGCCGAGCGGGTGCCCATTGCGGTGATCGCCCGCCCGGGTTATGATGCTGCTGCCCGCGCGGCCCCCGCGATGGGCTGGTTGCGGCGCTTCGTCCACCCCGCATACCAGGCACAGGAATGGACGCGGTGGAGCTTGCCGGCGCTCGTGCTGTTGCGCTTTCGCCCTGACGATACTTCCGCGACGCGGCTGCGCGCCGCGGACCCCGCTTGGCAGCGACACTTTCTCTCCCATCTCGGCGATATGCTCGCGCATCGGGGCGAGCCTTCAACCTAGGAGTTCCCTTGGCCTCATCTCCCCAAGCCTATCGTTCGCCCGACGCGGAAAGCGTCGAGGCGCTGCATCGTCTCGTCCTGTCGTCGCTCGACGATGACCAGGCGGTCGATACCGTCTCGATCCCGCTCGCGGGCAAATCGAGCATCGCCGATCACATGGTGATCGCCAGCGGCCGCTCGACCCGCCAGGTCGCCTCGATGGCGTCGAAGCTCACCGAGAAGATCAAGGCCGAGTTCGGCCGTTCGGTGCGGGTGGAAGGGCTGCCGGCGGCGGATTGGGTGCTGATCGACGCGGGCGACGTGATCGTCCACCTGTTCCGCCCCGAAGTGCGCACCTTCTACAATCTTGAGCGGATGTGGGCGTTCGGCGACGGGCCGAGCGCGGTGGACAGCACGCATTGAGGCGCGGCTGAGGTTTCGCCCAAGTCCGGGGTGACGAGCGGGAACAGGTCTGAGGTCAGCCTGCGACTTCACCGCGGCCGCGGCTTCTCCAGCGCGGAGAGCACGCCGCGCAGCGTCCGCACTTCCTGGCTGGACCAACCGGGCTTGGTGAGGAGGGTGCGCAGCGTTCGCTTGGTGGTCGCGACGCGGTCGGGCGGGTAATAGAAGCCGGCGCCTTCCAGCATCGTGTCGAGCTGGCCGATCATCCCCTCCAGCTCCTCGTGCGGCGCCGGCGGGGCAAGCTCGGTCTCGGTCGGGATGGCGAGGCTCGTGCCCTTCGACCATTCATAGGCGACCAGAATCACCGCCTGGGCGAGGTTCAACGAGCCGAAGTCGGGATTGATCGGCGCGGTGATGATCGTGCGGGCGAGCGCCACGTCATCGGTCTCCAGCCCCGAACGCTCGGCGCCGAACAGGACCGCCGTTTGCCCTGACTCGCCCCATATCGCGCGCGCGGCACCCTCCGGCGTCAACACCGGCTTGGTCACCCCGCGCTTACGCACCGTCGTCGCAAAGACGTGGGCGCAATCCGCCACCGCCTCGGCCACCGTTTCGAACACCCGCGCCTTCTCCAGCACGATATCGGCGCCCGATGCTGCCGGGCCGGCGGCGGGGTTGGGCCAGCCATCGCGCGGCGCGACCAGCCGCAGGTCGGTCAGCGCGAAATTGAGCATCGCGCGCGCCGCCTTGCCGATATTCTCGCCCAATTGCGGGCGGACGAGCACGATTGCCGGCGGGGTCACGCCGGGACTTGCTGGCTGATGCAGTGGAAGCTGCCGCCGCCGGTGAGGATATGGTCCGCGCGCAGGCCAACAACCTGGCGGGTGGGGAACAGCGCCTGGAAGGCGGCCACCGCGGCCGCGTCGTTCGCCGCGCCATAGAGCGGCACCACCACCGCCGCGTTGCCGATATAGAAGTTCATATAGCTCGCCGGCACGATCTCGTCGTCGTGGAGGATGCGGCCGGGCGAGGGCACGCGGACGATCTCGAGCGAGGGGTCCGCCAGCAGCGCGTCCTCGGCCGCCGCCTGGTAGACGCGCCAGTTCGGATCATTGTCGCTGCCCTCGGGGATGGCGAGCCGGCCGGGGCCGACGAAGCGCGCCAGATTGTCGACATGGCCATCGGTATGATCGTTGAGCAGCCCGTCGCCCAGCCAGATCACCTTAGTAAAGCCCAGGCTTTCGGCGAGCAGCGCCTCGATCGCGGCAATGCTCGCGCCGGGGTTGCGATTGGGGTTGAGCAGGCATTGGCGGGTCGTGACGACACGGCCGGTGCCGTCGCCGTCGATCGCGCCGCCTTCCAGAATCCACCCCGCGACTTCGGCGCGCACCCCGGCATCCTCGGCGAGCCGGGCGCCGATATCGTCATCGCCGGGCAGATCATATTTGCCGCCCCAGCCGTTGAAGCCGAACAGCCGCGCCGCGCGTCGATCGAGCAGAATCGGGCCGGTATCGCGCAGCCAGATATCGCCGAACGGCTCGCGGACGATGCGCGCGAAGGGGCAGGCCACCCGCGCCGCCGCCGCCGCCTCGGCATCGGCGGCGACCAGCCACACCTGCTCGCCGCGCCCCTCGGCATGGACCGCGCGGGCGAACGCCGCCACCTCGTCGCGCGCGGGCGCGAGATCGTCGGCCCAAAGCTCGGCATGGCTGGGAAAGCCGATCCACACCGCCTCATGGGCGGCCCATTCGGCCGGGGGCACGCGCGTCACGCTGAATTCTCCTCGTCAGGCGCGTCTCGGATAGGGCGATCGCCGCCCCGGCTCAATCCCCGGCCAAGACATCCTTAACCCCCCCCGCCCTATGTCGTTCGCTCGGGTTTGCTGAGCAAAGGGGTGGCGATGGAGGCGTTTGCAGCGATCGGTGGTTCGGCCGATCAGGGCGCGACGCCGGGCGACTCGCTCGCGCGGCGCGGGATCGGGATCGTCGCCGAAGTCGCCGGCGCGGCGAGCCAGATCCTGCTCGATGCCCATGCGATGGACGCGCTCGCCAGTTCTGCCGATCCGCTGGTGGCGCAGGGGGGGCAAGTCGGCAGCCAGGTGAAGATGCGCGTCGGCGGGCTGTGGCTGATCGCCAATGTTCGCACGCTGCGCCTCGCCGAGGGGCATGGCGAGGGGATCATGGCCGCGATCGACTTTCTCGGCGAAGGCGAGGAAGACCGCGCGAGTGGCCGGCTGGTGCGCTTCCGCCGCGGCGTGACGCGCTATCCCGTGCCGGGCACCGCGATCTATCCGGTCTCCAGCCACGACGTGCAGCAGATCTATTCGGCGGCCGATCGTCCGCATATCGATATCGGCACCGTCTATCCCACCAAGGACACGCGCGCCGCGCTCTATGTCGACGCGCTGCTCGGCCGCCATTTCGCGCTGCTCGGCTCGACCGGCACCGGCAAATCGACCGCCGCCGCGCTGCTGCTCCACCGCATCTGCGAGATGGCGCCCGAAGGCCATGTCGTGATGATCGATCCGCACGGCGAATATGGCGCCGCGTTCAAGGGCAATGGCGCGCTCTACGACGTCAACAATCTGCAAATGCCTTATTGGCTGATGAATTTCGAGGAACATTGCGAGGTGCTGCTGACCAGCGCCGGGCATGAGCGGCAGATCGATGCCGACATCCTCGCCAAATGCCTCCACGCCGCGCGCGCCAAGAGCCGGCTGGGGCAGGAGATCAGCAAGGTGACGGTCGATGCGCCGATCCCCTATCTGCTGAGCGACCTGATGGCGCTGCTCAACGCCGAGATGGGCAAGCTCGATCGCGCGGGCGATGTCGCGCCCTATCTAAGGCTCAAGACCAAGATCGAGGAGCTGAAGGGCGATCCGCGCTACGCCTTCATGTTCTCCGGCATGTTGGTTGCAGATACCATGCCGCAGTTCATCGAGCGCATCTTCCGCCTGCCGGGCGACGGCAAGCCGATCTCGATCATCGACGTTTCGGGCGTGCCGAGCGAGATCACCGCGGTGGTCGTCGCGGTGTTGTCGCGCATGGTGTTCGATTTCGCCATCTGGTCGCGCGGCGAGCCGCAACGGCCGATCCTGTTGGTGTGCGAGGAAGCGCATCGCTACGTGCCGAGCGGCGCGATCGCCGAGCGGCAATCGGTCGGCCGCATCCTGTCGCGCATCGCCAAGGAAGGGCGTAAATATGGCGTCGCGCTGGGGCTGATAACGCAGCGCCCGTCCGATCTGGCGGAGGGCGTGCTCTCGCAGGTCGGCACGATCATCTCGATGCGGTTGAACAACGATCGCGACCAGGCCTTCGTCCGTGCGGCGATGCCGGAGGGCGCGCGCGGCTTCCTCGATTCGATCCCCGCGTTGCGTAACCGAGAATGCATCATCTGCGGCGAGGGCGTGGCGGTGCCGATCCGGGTGGCATTCGATACGTTGGAGGAAGCCAAGCGGCCGGCGTCGGACGATCCGGTCTTCTCCGATCTGTGGCGCGAGCGCGGCGGCGAAGGCGCGATCATCGAACGCACCCTGAAGCGCTGGCGCGCGCAGGGGCGGGATCGGGGTTAGGGGCCGCGGTTACCGGCTGAGCTTGTCGTCCTTCTTTGCGTCGTCGCTCAGCTGCGCGGCGCGCTCGCGCAGCGCGGTCGCATCGGCGCCATCGTCGATCATCGCGAGCAGCACGGCCGCCGGGTTGTCCGCCCCCGCGTGCGGATCGAAGGCGAGCGGCGCGAGCGCGCGGCGCGCCTCGGGCAGATTGCCCTCGCGGATCATCTCCTCGGCCAGCTTGAGCAATATCTCGCGCCCTTGCGGCACCAGCTTGGTCGCGCGGCGGAGCCCGGCGACGGCGGCGGGCGTCGGCGTTTCGCCGGCGGCGCGGTAGCTGTCGAAGCGCAGCACCATCGGCAGCGCATAGCCCGAATCGATCACGCTCGCCCGATCGATCAGCGCGCGAGCGGCGGCGAACTTCGCCTTTTCGTTCCCCGTCGCGTCGGCGAGCAATGCCTCGGCCTTGACCAGCACCGCGTCGAGCTGATCCTTGTCCAACGCGAGCGCCCGGTCGGCGGCCGCCACCGCCGCCTCGCGTTGCCCGGCGGCGAGCGCGGCGCCGGCATAGGTCGCCTGGACAAAGGCGCTGTCCGGAAACCGCGCCGCGACCTTCGCCGCATCGCCGACGATCTCGGCCCGATTCCGCCGGCTGCCGGCGATCAGGCGCGTATAGACCGGCATCGCCGCCGCCTCCGCCGGATCGAGCGCGCGCAGGGTAACCGGCGCGGGCGTCAGCATGGCGGCGGATAGAGGCAGATAACGGAACTTGCCGGCGCGGTAGCGATCGAGCTCGTCATCGAGCCGGTTCAGATCGCCAAAAGCCTGTTCGCCCGCCTTCAGGCTCGGCACGCCCTGGTTGACCAGTCGCATGTAAGTGTCGAACTGCCCCTCGCGCTTGTCGCCGAGGATCAGGTAATGCGCGAGCAACCAGCCGCGCGCGTAGAGCTGGAAAACGCCGCGTTCCGACGGCTTCTGCCGCGAAACCTCCAACAGCTTGCGCACCGGGTAGTTGGTGTAGAGCACTTCCCGCGCGCGAACATTGTTCGCCCAGGCGAGATCGACGCCGCCATCGGGGTTGACCCGGGCATTGCCGAACAGCTCCGCCAGCCCTTCGTTCACCCAGGCGGGATAGATGCCGCTTGTCGTGCCCAGGATCAGGTGGTGGACATATTCGTGATAGAGCACATAGCGGGCGTCGAATTCCTTCGGCCCGCCGATCACTTGCAGCGGCACGACCGCGACCGACGCGCGCGCGGAGGCGCGGTAGAAGCCGCCGACACTGCCGGCATTGGGGCCGTAAAGCGCCTGCACCGCGCCGTCGCCGCGCACCAGGAAGATGCGCACCCGATTGCGTGGGCTCACTTCTATATCGCTCGCCCCCGTCGCCTTGCGCACGGCGGAGTCGAAGCGCGCCAGCTCTTCGGCGAACTGCTTGATCTCGGCGCGGGGAACATCGCCGGTCACCACGAAATGCTTGCTGCTCGCCTCCAGCCATTCGGCGTTCAGCGGTAGCGGGCCGGCGGCCAGGCTGATCGACAGCAAAAGCTTGAAAACAAAGCGCATCGCCGCCCCCCTGCAATCGCGCGGGGGGTAGCGCCGCCCGATTGCGGCGACAAGACAGAGGGCGTCCTAAATCGTCCGGCAGCGGTGCCGGCGCCCAGGCGATCAGGCGCCCGGCTTCACCGCGAGCAATTCGCTTACCTTGGCGCGGAAGCGGCGCAGCGCGTCCCCCGACAGGCGCTGCAGTTCGGTATAGCTCACCGAGCGCGGGTTCACCGCGACGCCGCCGCGCCACAGCTCGTAATGCAGATGCGGCCCGGTCGAGAGCCCGGTCGAGCCGACATAGCCGATCACCTGGCCCTGGCTCACCCGGGTGCCGGGGTGCACCGCGATCCGGCTCATATGGCCATAGCCGCTCGCATAGCCGCCGCCATGCGTCAGCTTGACGAAATTGCCATAGCCGCCGCTGCGCCCGGCGAACGTGACCACGCCGTCCATCGCGGCGCGGATCGGCGCCCCGTAAGGCGCGCCGATATCGAGTCCCTTGTGCATCTTCATGATGCCCAGGATCGGGTGGAAGCGGACGCCGTAATTGGAGGTGAGCCGGCCATCGACCGGCATCGCCATCTGCCCGCGCCGCTCGCCGGTGCCGCTTGCATCGTACCAGCTGGCGCGGCCTTCCTCATCCCAGCGCACGAGCTGCACCTTGCGCCCGTCGCGCTCGAGCCCGGCGTAGAGCAATTGGCCGAGCTGGACCTCGCCCGTCGCCGCGCGGGCGCGTTCGACGATGATGTCGAACACATTGTCCGAACGGACATCGCTGCCGATCGACAGGCGCGTGGCGAGCGCCCGGATATAGCCCTCCACCGCCTTGGCGGGGGCGCCGGCGGCGCGCGCCGAGCGGTAGAGGCTGGAGCCGACGATGCCGCGGATGCGCAGCGGGGTGTTGTCGATCGCGATCGGCTGTGGGGTTACGACCAGCGCGCCACCGACGCGGCTGACCGCGACGTTCAGATCGAACCGCGCGCGGAACGTCATCGCGTCGAGCGGGCGCGGCACTTGGCGGTTGGGCCGGCGGCCGAGGGTGAGATCGAGCTGGGTGCCGGGCTTGAGCGTCGAGAGCGGCACCGCGCGGTTGATCAGCGCGGTCAGCGAGGCGGCTTCGGGCCCGCCGACCCCGGCGCGTTGCAGCACGCGGGCGAAATCGTCGCCCGCGCCGAAGGTCGCGGTGCGTTCCTCGATCGGGCGTTCGGGGGTTTCGGCGAGCGGGCGGACGAGATCGTTCGCCGCCATCCGCCGGCCGCTCGTCGCGCCCCAGGCGAGCGGGGCGATCGCCTGGCTGCGCGCTTCCTCCCAATCGGCGCCGCGCAGCGCCGGCGCGGCGTCGCCGGGCATCGGCTCGATGCGCGGCGCGGTGTAGAGCAAGGTGCCGATCAGCGCGGTGCACGTGAACAGCCCGCGCCACCAATCGAGCGAGCCGATGCGCTGGCCGAGATCGGGCGTCCAATCGATGCCGTGCAGCCGGTCGCGCAGCGTATCGAGCGGGCTCGGCGCCGCGACCGGCGCGCGCGCGAACGACAGCGCCGCCGCGCCGCCCGCTGCCTGCAGATCATGATCGCTGCGCAGGAACAAAAAAACTCGCCCCCGATATTGGCGCGCCGCCACAGCACGCCTGCTCCCGGTGCGTAGCGGTGTGACGGGGGAGTCCTAAAGTCAAATTAACCGGGCGAAGCGAGCGACTCGGCTGCGACGAACGGTGGCTGCGCGGGGACGAGGTGTTGCTCGCGATAGGTCGATCCCCCGGAATCGGGGCTTTTCCGCCAGTTAAGGAGTCTTACGGGGTCGGCCTTTCCCATGCCAACCGCGTCGCCCCAGCGAAGGCTGGGGCCTTTGCAAACAGTGCGCGTCGTGGGCATGATGCCCCTGCTTCCGCAGGGGCGACCGCTTGCCGGCCGCCTATGGCCCCCCGCGAACTTTTCGCCACTTCGCCCGTTGCCAACATGAGCCGGCGGGGCGACATTGGCGGCATCATGCCCGTTTCCACGCCGGTTACCGCCGTTCTAGGGCCGACCAACACCGGCAAGACGCATCTCGCGATCGAACGCCTCACCGGCCATTCGAGCGGGATGATCGGCTTCCCGCTGCGCCTGCTCGCGCGCGAGGTCTATGACCGGGTCTGTCGGATCAAGCCACCAAGCGAGGTCGCGCTGATCACCGGCGAGGAGCGCATCTGCCCGCCCGGCGCGCGCTGGTTCCTGTGCACCGCGGAATCGATGCCGCTCGATCGCGAGCTGGCCTTCGTTGCGCTCGACGAGGCGCAATTGAGCGCCGATCCCGAGCGCGGCCATGTCTTCACCGATCGCCTGCTGCGCGCGCGCGGGCGCGAGGAGACGATGCTGCTCGGCTCGGAAAGCCTGCGGCCGATGGTGAAGGCGCTGCTGCCCAAGGCCGAGATCATCGGCCGCCCGCGCTTCTCGACCTTGAGCTATGCCGGCGCGCGGAAACTCTCGCGGCTGCCCAAGCGCTCGGTAGTCGTCGCTTTTTCGGCGGAGGAAGTCTATGCGGTGGCTGAGATGCTCCGGCGGCTGCGCGGCGGGGCGGCGGTGGTGATGGGCGCGCTTTCGCCGCGCACCCGCAACGCCCAGGTCGCGATGTTCCAGGCGGGCGAGGTCGATTATCTCGTCGCGACCGACGCGATCGGCATGGGGCTCAACATGGACGTGGCGCATGTCGCCTTCGCGAGCCTGCGCAAGTTCGACGGGCGCCGCACGCGGCGGCTGACGGTGGCGGAAATGGCGCAGATCGCCGGCCGCGCCGGGCGCCATCAGCGCGACGGCACTTTCGGCGCGCTGCACGAGGAGGGGCCGGGCGCCTTCACGCCAGAGGAAGTGCTCGCGATTGAGCAGCACCGCTTCGATCCGCTCGAAAACCTCTATTGGCGGGAGGGCGACCCGAGCCTCGCCAGCATCGACGCGCTGATCGCCGATCTGGAAGCGCCGCCCCAGCATCCCGTGCTGCGCCCGGCGCCCGAGGCGATCGATCTCGCCGTGCTCAAACGCCTCGCCGAGGAGGATTGGGTGCGCGCCCGCGCGCGGGGTCCGGCGATGGTCGGCCGGCTGTGGGCGGCGTGCGGCGTGCCCGATTTCCGCAAGCTGGGGCCGGAGCCGCATGGCCGCTTCGTCGCGCGGCTGTTCCAGCATCTTTCGGAAGGGCAGGGGCATATCCCGGCGGATTGGTTCGCGGCCGAAGTCGCGCGGCTCGATAATGTGGCGGGCGATGTCGAGACGATCGCGGGGCGGATCGCGGCGGCGCGCAGCTGGGCCTATATCGCCCACCGCGCCGATTGGCTGGCGGACCCGGCGCATTGGGCCGAGCGCACCCGCGCGCTGGAGGAGCGGCTGTCGGACGCGCTCCACGATCGCCTCCGCCAGCGCTTCGTCGACAAGCGCACGACGCTGCTGCTGCGCCAGATCGGCGCCGATGCGAGCGCGCTGCCGGTGGTGATCGGCCCGCAGGGCGAGGTGTTGGTCGAGGAGCATGAGCTCGGCCGGCTGGAGGGCTTCCGCTTCACCGTCGCGCCCGATGCGCGCGCGGCGGACAAGCGCCTGCTGCTCGCCGCCGCCGAGAAACGGCTGGGCGCCGAGCGCGCGCGGCGCGGCGCGGCGCTGGCCGAGGCGGCGGACGCGGCGATCCTGCTCGATGCGGTCCCCGGCGCGCCGCCCCGGCTGCGCTGGCAGGCCGCCGAGGTGGCGACGCTCCGCCCCGGGCCCGCGCTCACCCGGCCGCGCATCGATCTCGATCGCGCGCTCGATTGTCTCGATCGCGCGCTGCTTGATCGCGTGCGCGATCGGCTGGAGCGGTGGCTCGCCGATCAGCTCGATCGCCACGCCGCGCCACTTGGCCGGGTCGCCGCGATCACGCGCGATCCGGCGGCCTCGGCGCCGCTGCGGGTGGTGGCGGCCGCGCTCGATGGCGGCGCCGGGATCGCCCCGCGCGCCCCGCTCGCCGAGAGCATCGACGCGCTCGCCCCGGAAGACCGCCAGCGCCTGCGCCAGGCGGGGGTGACGATCGGCGCGCTCGATCTGTTCGCCGCCGCGCTGCTGCGCCCGGCTGCGGCGCGCTGGCGTCAGGCGCTGCTCGCCGCGCGGCACGACGCACCGGTCGCCGAGACGCCGCCCTTGTCTGCCAGCGTCCTCGCGCGCGGCCAGCCGGTCGGCTCGCCGTGGCGCGACATTGGCGGGCAGTCGGTGCGGATCGATCTGGTCGAGCGCATCGCCCGCGCCGCGCATGACGCGCGCCGGGGCCGTACCCCCTTCGCCCCCGATCCCGCGCTCGCCACCTCGATCGGGCTGAAGCCGGAGACGCTCGCCAAGCTGATGGCGCAATTGGGGTTCAAGCCCGCCGCGCCCGATGACGGCCAGCCGCGCTGGCGCTGGCAGGGCCGCCCGCCGCGGGTGAAGGCGCCCCCCGTCCGGCCGAGCGGCGCCTTCGCCGGACTCGCCGATCTCGTCGCGCAGGCGCCGCGTGGATAGCCTGCGGATCGACAAATTCCTGTGGTACGCCCGGCTCGCTAAGACGCGCGCCCTGGCGCAGGCGGCGGCGGAGGCGGGGCTGATCCGGCTCGACGGGCGCCGCGTCGATCGCGCGCATCTGCCGGTACGGGTCGGCTCGGTGATCGCGCTGGTGCGGCTGGGCGAAGTGCGCGTGCTGCGGGTGGAGGCGCTTCCCACCCGGCGCGGGCCGCCGGCAGAGGCGGCCGCGCTCTACACCGATCTCGCCGGGATTGACGACGCGGCGGGGCCGCAATAGCAGGATGGAAAGCCGTTTTCCCGGGGGGAGCAACCCATGACCTATGTCGTCACCGACGCCTGCATCCGCTGCAAATATATGGACTGTGTGGAGGTGTGCCCGGTCGATTGCTTCTATGAGGGCGAGAATATGCTCGTCATCAACCCCAATGAATGCATCGATTGCGGCGTGTGCGAGCCCGAATGCCCCGCCGAGGCGATCCTGCCCGATACCGAAAGCGGGCTGGAGAAGTGGCTGGAGCTGAACAGCACTTATTCGGCGCAATGGCCCAACATCACCCGCAAGCGCGAAGCCCCCGGCGACGCGGACACGCATAAGGGCGAGACCGGCAAGTTCGACAAATATTTCTCGGCGGAACCCGGCCAGGGCGATTGAGGCCGGGGCGAGGCGCTCCCTCTTAATGACAGGCCGTCGCCCCAGCGAATGCTGGGGCCTCGGGCAGTGTGAGCGCTCCGATAGCCAAAGGCCCCAGCTTTCGCTGGGGCGACGGCTAATAGTGCGCGCATAGCTCGAGCGTACGCCATCCGCCCCTGGCGAACTGCGCCCGATGTGCGGCCAAACGCGTCTTTTGCGCAATCTTGTGCCAAATTGTACAACCCAACACTGGTAATTTTATTACGAGCGTGTTAAAAGCGACTCGGACGGTCCGGCGTTGTCAGGCGCCGGCCGCGCGGAGACACAAGGCCACTTAACCCCCCCGAGCAGCGGTTCCCCTCCCATGCGGCGGGCGCGCTTGTCCCCGTCGGGGGATCAGACCACGGAAAGGCTCTCAAGAATGGCTGCCAAGGCGCTGTCCTTCGATGTCGGTGATTATGTCGTATACCCCAAGCATGGCGTCGGCCGCGTGATCGAGCTGCAACGGCAGGAAATCGCCGGGATGCAGCTGGAACTCTATGTGTTGCGCTTCGAAAAAGAACGCATGACGCTCCGCGTGCCGACCAACAAGGCCGAAAGCGTCGGGATGCGCAAGCTCTCCAGCGACAAGACGCTGAAGGAAGCGCTCGATACGCTCACCGGCAAGCCCAAGATCAAGCGCACCATGTGGTCGCGCCGCGCCCAGGAATATGAGGCGAAGATCAATTCGGGCGATCTCGTCTCGATCGCCGAAGTGGTGCGCGATCTGTTCCGGGCGGACGACCAGCCCGAGCAGAGCTATTCGGAGCGCCAGATCTTCGAAGCGGCGACCAGCCGCCTCGCGCGCGAACTCGCCGCGATGGAGCAGGTCGACGAGCGCACCGCGCAGGGCAAGATCCTGGAGATTCTGCGCAAGGCCGCCGCGATCCACAATAAGGACAAGGACGTGGCGGCCGCCTGACGCTTGCCTCGCTCTCGGACTGTGTTATGCTTGCAATACATTGTCCGAGGGAGAGTCCCATGCGCCTGCTGCCGCTTCTTGCCGTCCCGCTCGCCGCCTGCTCGGCGGCGAGCGCCACCGCCGCGTCGCGCGACTATCCGGTGCGCGATTTCACCGCCGTGGAGCTGCAGGGATCGCCCGATGTCGACATCCGCGTCGGCGGCGGGTTTTCGGTGCGCGCGGAAGGCTCCGACAAGTGGCTGGAGCGGCTGGACATTCGCCGTGACGGCGACACGCTGGTCATCGGCACCAAGCCGGGGGCGAACTGGTCGTTCAGCTGGAACGGCGAGAAGCGCGATCGCGTGATCGTCACGCTGCCGCGCCTTACCGCCGCGCGGCTGCGCGGTTCGGGCGATATCCGCATCGACAAGGTGAGCGGCGCCGCGTTCGCCGGCGCGGTGCGCGGCTCGGGCGACTTGTCGATCGGCGCGCTCACGGTCGAGCGTGCCGCGCTCGAGATCGAGGGATCGGGCGACATTTCCGCGCGGGGGACGGTGCGCAGCCTGAACGCGGCGATCGCGGGTTCGGGCGACATCCGCGCCGGTGAGCTGAACGCGAGCGGCGCCCAGGTTTCGGTGCGCGGTTCGGGCAACGTCACCACGCGGGTGAACGGCGCCGCGGCCGTGAGCCTGCTCGGCTCGGGCGATGTCGATCTCGGCTCGGGCGCGCGCTGCACGATCAGCAAGCGCGGCTCGGGCGACGTGCGCTGCGGCTGACGCCTTGTTTGAAAAAGGTGCTTTGCGCCTTTTTCACGGCGGTACCAGCCCGCTCCCCCACCCGGCCACCCAACGGCAGTATTATCTGGGTGGCCGGGTGGGGGAGCGGGCTGGTACCGCGAAATGCGCGATGAGCGCATTTCCAAAAAGACTCTAACCCCGAAGCCTTGCGCGCGTCGTTCCGGCGCGCGACAAGCCGTCATGCGTTTTCTGCTTCTCCTCCTCGCCCTCTCGCTGCCCTTCGTCCCCGCCTCGGCTGCCGAGCGCCGCTTCAGCGTCACCAGTTTCGAACGGCTGCGGCTTGAGGGGCCGTTCGAGCTGCGGGTGAGCGTCGGCGGCCCGCCCGGCGCCAGCGCCAGCGGCGATCCGGCAAGCCTTGAGCGGTTGGTGCTGCAGGTGGACGGCACCACGCTCACCGTGCGGCTTGGCGGGCAGGGCTCGGCCGAGCGCTTCGCCGCGCCGCGCGCGCCGCTGGTGATCACCCTCGCCACCCCGGTGCTGCGCGCGGTGACGGTGCTCGGCGGCGGGCGCGCGCGGGTGAGCGGGATGCGCGCGCAGCGGCTCGATCTGGCGGTGAATGGCGGCGGCGCGCTGATCGCCGAGCAGGTGAGCGCGGACATGCTCAACGCCGTGCTGGTCGGCAATGGCGGCTTGACCGTCACCGGCCAGGGCGGGCGGGTGACATTGCTCGGCAATGGCGCGGGCCTGCTCGATGCGACGGGGCTGCGCGTGAACGACCTCACCGTGCGGCTGGACGGCACCGGCGAGATCCGCGCGGCGGCGCGCTACACCGCGTCGGTCTCGGCGAGCGGGCTCGGCCGGGTGAGCGTGGCCGGCGACCCGGCGTGCAAGGTGACCCCGGCGGACAATGATCGGATACGCTGCGGGCGGTAGCGCGGTCCGCCGCTACAGCAACCCCAGCCCCGCCAGTTCGCGCGCGAGGGTGGCGGGCAGCAGATCGGCGGCGGCCGCGTCCGCCAGATCGGCCGGGGCGTCCTTCGCCTCCAGATAGCGCCAGCCTTGATGCGCGCGCTTGGGCGCCGGCAGCACACGCCGGGTCTCGGTTGCGAGCAGGATCGCGACCCGCCCGCCCTCGGCCTCATCGAAACCGATGATCGGCGTGCGCGCGACTAGTTGATGCTTCAATATCCAGAACAGCGATCCGCGCCCGGCGATCTCGGCGTGCCGCTTGGGCAGATTGCGCGTGGTGAGCGCGATCGGCCCCTGCGCCGCGCGCTCGCCGAGCCGTTCGAGCAGATGATCGAGGCTCGCCGCGCCGAAAGCGACCTTGGTGAGATGCAGCATGGCGGGGATTTAGGGCAGGTAGGCGTGAGGGTGAAGCCTTAGGGGGAAGATCGTCTTGGGCTAAAGTATGAAAAGCCCCTCCCCTTCAGGGGAGGGGTTGGGGTGGGGGCGTTCAACGTGGGTTGCACCTGATGGAGAGCCCCCACCTCCCAACCTCCTCCCCTGAAGGGGAGGAGGAGCAAGATAAGGCAGTCTTGCTCTACCCCACCAGCCCCGTCACCGTCGCCAGCCCCAGAAAGGCGAAGAAGCCCATCGAATCGGTCGTCATCGTCACGAAGATCGACGAGGCGACCGCCGGGTCCGCCCCGGCGCGTTCCAGGGTCAGCGGCACCGCGACGCCCGCCAGCCCGGCGACG